>Ga0115572_10001605_pt1 | contig 18300 bp, 3 predicted proteins | sample COGITO_mtgs_1206_FD_88681 | JGI IMG/M metagenome (GOLD analysis project Ga0115572, IMG submission 88681) | Pelagic marine microbial communities from North Sea - COGITO_mtgs_120607 | ecosystem: Environmental > Aquatic > Marine > Epipelagic | place: Germany:Helgoland, sampling site Kabeltonne... | reverse complement strand
GTATAACGCAACTCAATCTTTCCATTTCCTGGATTAGATGTTATAACACTTGCTTGACCATTATAAACATAATCAAAACATGCTCCACCAAAGGAACCATCGTTTCCACTACTTCCTGAACTTCCGCTTGTGCCAGAGGTGCCTGAGCTTCCACTGTTACCACTAGATCCACTGCTACCAGACGTACCAGAAGTACCAGTTGTACCACTCGTTCCATCATCACCACTAGTACCTGATGTACCACTGTTACCTGATGTTCCAGAGGTTCCACTAGTTCCATTTGCTCCATCTTCACCACTGGTTCCTGATGTTCCTGTTGTACCAGATGTACCATCAATAGCTGATGTACCTGATGTGCCACTAGTTCCAGATGAGCCACTAGTACCTGATGTTCCTGAGGTTCCAGATGTACCATCTCCACCGTCATTACCACTACTACCAGATGTTCCTGAAGTTCCAGTAGTTCCACTAGTTCCATCTTCGCCAGATGTCCCAGATGTTCCACTGTTTCCACTAGTACCTGATGTGCCGCTTGTACCGTTTGCTCCATCTTCTCCACTAGTACCTGAAGTACCTGACGTCCCACTTGAACCATCAGTTCCAGAGCTACCATCATCTCCAGATGTTCCACTCGTACCACTGTTACCACTAGTACCAGAAGTTCCAGACGTTCCGTTATTACCATCTATTCCACTCGTACCTGATGTACCAGTAGTTCCACTTGACCCACTATCTCCACTAGTTCCAGACGTTCCTGTTGTTCCACTAGTTCCAGATGTACCTGCTGTACCTGATGTTGCAGATGTTCCACTGGTACCACTTGTTCCAGACGTTCCATTATCTCCATCATTTCCTGAGCTACCACTCGTGCCACTCGTGCCACTTGTACCATTTATACCATCTTCTCCAGAGCTACCACTAGTACCAGTAGTACCAGAAGTTCCACTTGTACCATCGTTAGCACTTGTTCCTGATGTACCTGACGTACCACTTGTTCCTGAAGTTCCATCTACTGCAGATGTACCAGATGTGCCTGATGTACCAGTTGTACCAGAGGTTCCATTGTCACCATCTAGTCCACTAGTCCCTGAGGTTCCACTAGTTCCATCATTACCATCATTAGCAGAAGTACCACTCGTTCCAGCAGTTCCAGATGTTGCTGAAGTACCACTAGTACCTGTTGTCCCAGAGGTTGCACTAGTTCCAGAAGTACCTGTAGTACCTGACGTACCAGTGTTCCCACTAGTTCCTGAAGTACCACTGCTACCGTCACCACCAGTTGCACCATCTAGGTTTACTTCCCAAGATGTGTATGTTCCACTACCCACTGTTCTAGTAGGTGCTGCAAAACATAACTCTCCTGTAACTGAATTGTATGTAACTACTTCGCTTTCCTGATAGTTACTTGCATCATGTGCTATAATTATAGACTGTGCTGTAGTGTAAGCTAATCCTGTGTCTACATCTATACATCCAGCAACTCCTAAAGTAAAGGAATCTGTTGATGTTGTAGCATATATATCTCCTTGTTCTCCTGAGGTTCCAGATGTACCAGAGGTTGCACTTGTTCCACTAGTTCCGCTTGTTCCACTAGTTCCAGCAGTACCACTCGTACCTGTGGTACCAGAAGTACCATCTACAGCACTTGTCCCAGAGGTCCCACTTGTACCACTTGTACCTGTTGTTCCTGAAGAACCGTCTGTACCTGTTGTACCAGCTGTTCCAGAAGAACCACTAGTTCCTGATACACCGCTGCTCCCTGAACTACCACTAGTTCCTGAAGTACCTGATGTTCCATTTCCTCCATCGTTTCCTGAAGATCCAGAACTCCCTGAAGTACCGCTTGTACCTGAAGATCCACTTGATCCTGTATTACCACTTGACCCAGAGCTACCACTTGTTCCATCAGTTCCTGAAGAACCACTTGTTCCAGTTGTACCTGCTGTCCCACTAGTTCCTGCAGTGCCACTTGTTCCTGTGCTACCAGATGTTCCAGAAGTAGCAGATGTTCCACTACTACCACTTGTTCCACTAGTACCTGTTGTTCCACTAGTACCGTCTTCTCCTGATGTGCCAGCTGTACCACTTGTTCCAGATGTACCATTTATACCAGAGCTCCCTGAAGAGCCACTGCTTCCTGATGTTCCATCGTTACCACTTGAACCACTTGTACCAGTGGTGCCACTAGTTCCAGTAGTACCAGAAGTAGCACTTGTTCCAGATGTTCCACTCGTACCAGAGGTACCATCGTTAGCAGATGTACCACTGCTACCAGCTGTACCACTTGAACCGCTTGTACCTGTAGTTCCAGATGTTCCAGTTGTACCACTTGTACCAGAGGTGCCTGAAGTACCATCTACACCTGTGTTACCAGATGTACCTGAAGTTCCAGAAGACCCATCGCCTCCTGTTGCTCCATCTAAATTAACTTCCCATGAAGTATATGTACCTGAGCCTACAGTTCTTGTAGGTGCTGCGAAGCAAAGTTCTCCAGTTACACTATTATATGTTACAACCTCAGATTCTTGATAATTATTTGCATCAAAGGCTATGATTATTGATTGAGCTGTTGTATACGCAAGTCCTGTATCTACGTCTATACAACCTGCAGAGCCTAATGTAAAGGAGTCTGTAGAAGTTGTAGCATAGAAGTCTCCATCTAATCCACTTGTGCCTGATGTTCCGCTAGTACCTGTTGTACCTGCAGTTCCACTAGTCCCAGAAGTTCCATCTTGACCTGTTGTACCTGATGTACCACTGCTACCACTTGTACCAGTTGTCCCTGAGGTGCCACTAGAACCATCTAGTCCTGAAGACCCTGATGTTCCAGAAGATCCTGCACTTCCACTTGTCCCAGACGTGCCAGTTGTACCTGACGTACCATCTATAGCACTTGTACCAGAGGTTCCAGAGCTACCAGAGCTACCAGAGGTTCCACTTGTACCAGAGCAAAGACCATTAGTTCCTACAGTACCACCATTGCTCACAGTAGGTGTAGCATCTGCACAAACATCTATAGCTGTACCTTCTGTAATTGTGACAAATCCACTTGACCCATCACAATAACTTATACTTGCTAAACAATCTCCACCAGCAGCTGGACATGTAATATTATAACTATTACAAGATAATCCACTAGTACCACTTGTTCCACTTGTCCCATCTTGTGCAGAAGTACCAGAAGTACCAGCTGTACCAGACGTTGCTGATGTACCACTAGTTCCACTTGTACCAGCAGTTGCTGATGTACCTGAAGTTCCACTAGTTGCAGACGTTCCAGAAGTTCCAGAAGTCCCACTAGTACCTGATGTCCCTGATGTTGATCCTACAGACACACCAACTTGCATAGTATTAAATACAATACTAGGTGCAGCAGGATTTATATAAGGAGAAGATGAACTTGGTACTGCTTTAATACCTGCACTAGAATTTGAAGATGCTATATACACTTCTAAATAATCACCTGCATCTAAGTTTACTATATATTCTGAATAAGGTAGTTCAAGTATATCATTGTCAGTTACAGTTGTAATTCTATCTTTTCTTATAAAATCTGTACCGTTCTTCTGTAACCAAATATCAATAATTGCATTACCTCCTGATGTTTTAATAGTTTGTAAAGAGTATCCTACTTTATAGATACCAGCATATGGATATCTAACTTGTTGACCAAAGTCTAAAGCAATTCCATTAGAAAGCTCTACAGTGTTCATAGTTATAGCTGTAGGAACATTTGCTCCAGCTACTGTTTGATTTGTGTTGTCAGAAAAACTTGCATACCAGTTAGCAATAGCTGCTCCTGATGAACCATTGAGACCACTTGTACCTGCAGATCCTGAAGTACCAGTTGTGCCGCTAGTTCCACTTGTACCACTAGTGCCACTAGTTCCTGTAGTTCCAGATGTACCACCTGTGCCACTAGTACCACTTGTACCAGTTGTTCCAGATGTTGCAGATGATCCTGATGTACCAGCTGAACCAGAAGTTCCACTAGTTCCAGAGCTACCACTTGTACCTGTTGTACCACTCGTACCTGTTGTACCACTTGTACCACTAGTCCCAGTTGTACCTGAGCTTCCAGAAGTGCCAGTTGTACCGCTAGTTCCACTTGTACCATGTGAACCATCACCACCTGTAGCACCGTCTAAGTTTACTTGCCAGTCACAATAAGTACCACTTCCTACAGTACGTGTTGGAGCAGCAAAACATAAAGAACCTGTTGCTGGATTATAAGAAACAACTTCACACTCTTGGTAGTTATTAGCATCGTATGCTATTATAATTGATTGAGCTACTGTATATGCTAAACCTGTATCAACAAATATACAACCTGAAGCACCTAAGGTAAAACAAGTTACAGACGTGGTTGCGTATTTATCACCATCTTCACCTGCTGTTCCACTAGTCCCACTTGTCCCACTAGTTCCTGTTGTACCAGAGCTTCCACTTGAGCCAGTAGTTCCACTGGTTCCTGTTGTACCAGAAGATCCAGAAGATCCACTAGATCCACTTGAACCAGAGGTTCCAGAGGTACCTGTTGTTCCACTTGAACCAGATGTTCCACTTGTTCCAGAAGAACCAGAGCTACCTGATGTGCCAGATGTACCTGTTGTTCCTGAACTACCTGAAGTACCAGAAAACCCAGACGTACCTGAAGTACCAGAAGTTCCACTGGTTCCATCAATACCTGAACCATTGCACAATGCTTGGTTGATACTTATTAACGCGTCTTCAACTGTTTGATTGGTGTTGACTCCAGCGCATATTAAATTAGGGCCTTCATAGAAGACACAGGCGCTACTAAGTCTGATTGGACATGGGTCCGCTGCACAAATTAGGTTACTCATCTGGAAATTATTTATTAGTGTACTATCTTTAGAATATCACTTGTTCTGTATAACTGTCCAGCAACCAAGCCAGAAAACAACGCTGCAGCATTATTAGCATATTCAGGTACTCCAGCTATTGGAGCAGTTAGTAGTTGATCAAAGTCATTTGCTGTACCAGCATTAGATGCATAGTACACCATAGACGTATTGCTATCAACATACAATTGTCCTACGTAAGTTGCAGGAGAATTAGGGGAACCTGTTCCTGTTTTAGGAACTAAGTTCTTATCAATGCTTCCTAGGATGTTTTCTAAGTTATCTCCAGGGTTTACTACTGCATTGGGTAAGTAGGGGCCATTGTATATAATGCATTCAGCATTTTGATATACGGCACAAGTTGGGCAAATTTCAGCGGTTCTCATAGTTACAAAGTTATGTTTTATATATGTGTTTAAAAAATTGTTAAAGAAATATAGAGCTATAATATAGCGTTACCTATTTCTCTTTGGGATTGTTACGTCCATAGCCTTAGCCCACTCCTCATCAAACATTGCAAGATAGTTCACAAATGACTTAGAAAGTGGAAACATCTTCATTAAATTCTTAGTTGGTTGTGCTCTCTTTCTAACCTCTTTAATTGATCTATCAGGATTAGATATGTCAAACCCTGAAATCTCTTTCATAAGATGTGTTGCAAACTTACCAACCTGTGTTACAGTTCCAAGAAGAGGCATTCCTGAATCAAGTGTACTTGCCATCTCTACTGGATTATAAAAGAATCCTAGCTCACTAATAAACTTATCTATAACTTTTTGAAAGTATCTAAATTGGTTCTTCTTAGCTCTATCTTCATCATCATCTGGAGCAATTGCACCAATGGCAAATGACAGTGCAAGCATGTTAAGTAGAATTAGAAGTTCTTTTCTTTGATTATATAGATTAGTTTGTATTAAATCTGCAAAGTCTTCTTTAGTAATATTTGCTTGTACACCATTTTCTTTAAAGTATTGTTTAGTGTATCGTACATACAGTTCATCTATTTTTAATATACCTTTATCTGAACCTTTTATAATGTCTTGAATTAAATTACTTTTAGCAGCAATGCTTTCAAGAAGCATTCCTCCCCATAATCTAACTCTACCAATCTCATATCTTTCACCTGTAGTTATTCCATTCTCATCTATTTCTACGTTGAAATCATCAGCAACTTTTCTGAACTCACTAAAACGTGTGTCAAAAAGTTTAGGTATCCAACCTTTAAATACCATCAATGAACGAAGCCATATGTTCATGTTCACTCTCATGTTATCAAAGTCTGTCATACCTCCTGTTGCAGTTCTAGCAATAGTTCTTGCTACATTAGTTAGACGTTGTAACTCTTTTCTATTACTTAAATCTAACCCTGGTACAACAAGTTTGCCATTTTCAAGTTTTTTTATAGAGTTTATAGATCTTGTTTTCTGTAGCTCTTTAATCTCTTCTTCAATCTTTGGATTTAATTCTTTAAACTTTTCAGAACTTTCATATCTTGCTTTATATTTTTTCTTTACAAAGTCTCTAATGTTTACAAGTTTTCCATCTTCTACCATCATGTTGTCTAACAGCGCCATGAATACAGACTTCTCTATATGTAATTCAGGTTGTCTAAAAAAGAAAAATAAACTGTCAGAGAAATTTTCATCAGCAGCTAATTGAGTCCACTTAGTAAGACCTGCCTTTTTGAACTTTTCATATGTAGGTTCTTCTTTCAAAGGCATGAAGGTATCTAGTAATTCAAGAAACATTGTTCTCTCATCATTATTTACCCACTTATTACCTATAAGTTTATGTTCATACTTTAATACTTCTCTATATTTAAAGTATTTTCCTGCCAGTGCACTTAGTTGAACATTACCACCAAAAGCATTTACAGAACCAGAGATGAACTCAAAACCTAAAGATCTTGCTTGAGTGTATCTATTTAAAGCATCCATTGTTTTTTGTATAGAATATATATTATCTGTTCGACTAACGATATCTCTACCAACTGCTTTGTTTATAATGTCTGTTACTTTTGATAGGTTAAATCCTATATCAGAATCATCTGATGCATATTTTTGACCATACAACGTAGCTCTAAAAAATTGATCAATGATTTCAAGGTTTTTCTTTGAGCCTGCCTCAAGTACTAATCTTCCATTTTCTTTTATAGCACCTCCAAATCTACCTGTTTTTATATTCTTCTTAAACTGTTGTACAGTTTTAGCAAGAAGAAGTTGATCCTCTATTTCAGTTAGATACTTATACTTATTCATGTGATTAGTATAAAGTAAGAGATTCTTAAATATATCTAAACTAACATCAGAATAATCATTAGGACCATCTTCTTGAATACTAAAATCAGTAACATAATATTTAGGTATGGAGTTTTCTAATTCATTTGTAACCTCATTAATAGATCCATATCCAACATCATCAGCTTTGTTTTGTAATCTTTCTTTAAATCTAGAAAGAGGAGGCAGTGAACCGTCCCAAGCAATACTTTCTGCCATACTTTTTCTAACAAAAGGTAAAAATGTAGAACGTACAGCATTGTTTATGTAACCTATACCTTGAGCTTTGACATTTAGTTTAGTAATAAAGTTATAAAGTTCAAGTAATTCAGGATCTTTTTTAATATCAAGATACTCTTTACTTTGCCACTTCTCTTGTGGGTGTCTTTTTAGTACGAAATTACCCCAACCATTAAAGTCAGTTCTAAGAACATCCCACATTCTATTAGCTTCTAATACTAACTTTTCTCTACGCTCACCCTCTGGATTGTTTTTCTTTATTCTAGCAATAGACCTATCTAATATAGGCTTAGCCTCTTTATAGTAAGCTGGTAAATTAACATTATCTTTAAGCCACTTCTTACTTCTTGCACCTTCTTCTGAATTTGCTTTTAACTCTGAGTAATACTCTGCCTCATATTGATATATAAGTTTATTTACAATACTATCTTTTTTATCTCTTTGATATATCTTAGATACTATATCTTTTAAATTACCACCTCTAGCTTTTAGTCTATCTCTAATATCTAATAACTCGTTAGTTTCTTTTAATGATTCTGCATTAGCCTTACCCATTGCAGAATTAGCCATCTTGTATAAAAGAGTTGTAGCTGCTAAGCCTATATCTGACAACCCTCTAAACAATGATTTAAGTCCTGTCACAACCTTCTCTGGGTTCATTAATCCTGTAACAAGATTACGTTCTCCTATAAACTTAGAAGTGAATTCTCCAGAAAGTTTTTCAATTTTTCTTCGAGACCTACGAATAGATTCTTGTTGATCTTTAAGTTTTTGAACAAGCTCTTTACGTGAAGCTAAATTGTCTTTGTCTTCTTCTGTAATAGCCTCTACCTCCATTTCCTTAGTGTAGATTAAGTCACCTAGTTCATCTGCAAGAGTTCCAAATATTTCTGCAGACCCTATGTACTCCATCATACTTGCAGAAAATTCAGAAAGAGTAACATCGTCTAAATCTTTATCATTAGCTGGCCTTCCCTCATAGGAGGTTATGTATTCTGAAAGTATATTTGTACCTTCTCTTTCCATTATTGCAATTGTGTCAACCAATGGTCCAAGGTTTTGATTACCTCTTAGAGATCTAACTGCTTTTTTTATAAGGTTTACTCTTTCTATTTTGAATTCATACTCATCATCTGTCTTTGTAGACTTTTCTTCTAATGATTTTTGAACAGCAGATAGTTGTGAGAGCACATCATCAATAACTTCTACTCCTGTTATTTCTGTTTTTTCTGATACAGGTGTTAGTGTAAGAGGATCTATTTTTCCTGGGTCAACACTACCTATCTTAATACCTTTAATTTCCAGATTACTTTTTTGATCTTTGGGATTTGCTCTTTTCAAATCCATTATAATTGGTATAGCCCTGTTTTTACTTATGGTACTAATTCCGTAATTATCTACTAGTATCTCTTTATATCTACGAAGCTGAATATCATACGCACCTTGTTTAAACCAAGCAACATCTTCAGCACCTTTATAAATACTCATAAACTTCCAGTCATATATATTAGCTGTGCCATCTTCTTCTACAATAAGTAAATCAATAGTACCTGCTTCTTTTTCTTTTTTATCATATATCTGCAGCTCAGTAAAAACTAATGGGTTCTTACCGTTTTCTGAAAAGGATGCAATCAAATCAGTATAGTAGGTTTCTAATTTATCATATACTTGACTGTCAACACTATTTGAGAAGGTGGGTTTTGGACCAGGGTTAACTCTTCTGGTACCATCACTATTAAAAAACCTATCGTGTATATCTTTTTCAAAGAAATCATGATACTTAGTACCTAGCAAACGCTTTACTTCATTGTCTTTATCTTCTTGAGCAGTAAATCTCTTATCACCAAGCTTGTTTTTATACCAACGTTTAACTCTATCAGTTACCCTTTTTGTAACTCTCACGTATTCACCATCAACAAGAAGTTCGTAGTAACTTGTAGCTTTCTCCTCATCTGCTAATAAGGGGTCTGTTTTTTCATTAGTTTCTATCTTTCTTAAAGAAGATTTAGTTTCTTCTATCTTTTGTTGAAAATCTTTTTGAGCATCTGATAATTGATAGTATATTTCTGTGCTGTTTAGATCAAGAATACTTCCTTCAAACTCACCACCTAATACTGTCTCAGCTGTTTTAGAGAATATATCAATGTTTGCTTTCTTATACTGCCCTCTAAACCAATCAGTTATAGTATTCCACATTCTTCTAAATAAAGATTGGTCTACTTCTTCTAAGTTTATATTAGGGTCGTTTGTAATTACAGCTGCGATCATTTTATCTACAGCCTCTTTCTTTATTTTACGAATGTTTGGTTTACCATTAGGTAGTTGATACGCCTTAGAGTCTTTGTACTCAGCTAGAGTGTCTTTATATATTTGAAATCTACCTATCTTAGATATCATTTCTGTAACAAGCTTAGGATCACGTTGCTCAATAATAGCTGTAGCAATGTGCACCATCTCTTCTGTAAGAGCTACATCTTCATTACCTTCAGACACAGCAATTATACCAGCAGTAAGATCAGCAAGAGCGTTAGCAGAAGAAACATCTACAGCAGGGTTTTGTTTTGCATATTCACTAAGTGACTGTACATCGACACCCATCTTCTTGATCACCTTTTTAACTTTGCTTAATACCTCAGGAGATGCTTTTTTTGCTACAGTTGTTTTTCTTTGTAATAAAATAGACTGTTGTAGTATCTCAGGAAGAATTGTTACCTCACTCCAAGTGTTACCATATTCATCTCTTATTTTATTTACATTATATAGTTTATTAAGAATATTAGTAACTCTATTAGAATAGAAAGCTTCTATAGGTTTAAGCTTTTCTAGCCCTTGAGTTTTAAGGTCTTCTTTTCTTTTTATTAAGTCCTTTAAAACTCCTTGACCTACAGTAGTTCCATCCAAATCCGTATGATAAGAATACCCACTAGAATCTGTTCTAGTGGTACTTTCCATAGCTTCTATTCTTTTATTTATTTTAGTAAGCTCTATAGCTAAAGTTTCATGCCCTTCTACCTTAGCAGCAGTCTCACCAGTAGGAAATAATACTTTCTCATATCCTTTCTTAGCACTATCTTGTACTATAGATTGTATAAAGAAGTTAACCCAGTTACCTTTTTTGTTTAGTAGTTGTAGGAAATTGTTTTCTTTACTTTCTTTTTCTTCTTTAATACTAATAGGCTTTATTGATACAGAGTCATCATCTGTTCGAAAAGTACGGATTTTTCCATCAGACATCTTAATAGTAACCAAACCAGGATAACCTGGTTCCATTTGGTTTTCGTCTGGTAAGAACTCAGGTTCAATTTCTTCGGTGACTTCTAATACTATACCTTTAACTCTAATCTCTACATTTTCACCAGTTTCTGGATCATAATTATAAGGAGGAATAACTTCAACTTGATCTCCTACTTTATAACCTGTAACTCTTTTTGCAGGCATCGTAGTTAAATCGTTTTTCTTTCTACCTTTCTGAAATAAATCAGATTGTACTTCTAGTATTCTACGAGTTTTAGGATAATTTTTTAAGTAATTATCATATTCTTCACCTGTCATTGCGTCTACATTAAGACCCAGTGTATTAGAATAAGGACTTGTTTCATCACTTCTAAACCATCCTATACCTTGGTCTGTACTAAATTGAGCATGACCTTTAATATTAGGTGTAATATCAGGTGTAGTTATTTCATTTTCTGTATAATTAGTGCCTCCTGGTACTGTTAGGTTAGCATAATATTGCGTTGGCTCACCATCAGATTCTTCTACTTTATATTTTATACCTGCATTTATAAATTCTTCTTCTGTATTATCAAATATTATAAAATCTTCAGGCAAAGGCTCTAAAGGTGTAATTTTTTTATTATTAGTGTATTTACCTTTAGCAGTATTAACCTCAACAGTAAAACTATTATTAGCTAATATAGATGTAACTAAATCTTCTATGCTGGGTTCAATTAACTTATTAGTTTCAGGATTAACATATGATATATTATCATAAACTTCTTGTATGTAAACTTTTTGATCTTTAGGTATTTGAAGTTCTGTCAGAGTTTTATTTAAATCCCATCCAACATTTTTAGCTTTAGAAAATATTTGTTTAGCTTTTTCACTAAGTAAAATATTAACTGATTTTAAAGAATAAGAAACTTTATTAGGTGATACATCGTACTCAGACTTAGGAACATTGCCATCATACTTATCCCATAAAGCATAAGCCATGTTTTCTCCCCTAGCGTCTACTAGTATCTTCCATTCTGGTAAATTTATATTTGGACATGTTGCCATTAGCCTTTACATTTTGCGTTAATTATTTCACCAGCTTGTTCTGGAGTGTATCCAAGTTTTCCAGTTAAAGTCTCATAGTTTATCATAGAACCTGAAAACGATCTATTGTTTACAGTTACCCTATCTCCCTTTACAGTTATTATTAAATCTCCTGTTTCAACCTTATCATAAGATTTTATCGTCTTTGATTTTACAATATAAGAAACTATTTCTTCATCTATCACTTCATTTTTTACTTTCATCATTCCATTATCAATAATAGATTCTCTAGCGTTTGGATAAAACTCATTAGCTCTAAAGCTATCACCAAGTGCATTGATTGGTTTGTATATAAAATAAAGTCTACCTCTACTATCCTCTGTTGTAAGAGGAGTTATTTTATCAGCATCATATACCTTTTTATATAATCCTTTATTTAAGTAAGAGTAATCTCCATCCTTACGCATTGTAGCTCTTTCTGTAGCTGATATTTTAAGATCAGTCCAAGTGAACACTTCAAACTCTCCACCTCTTCCACCGCTTACCAACTGTGGTATTTGATCTGATTTCATAGCATTTCTTAAATTAGTGTACCCAAAAAATGATAAGCTTGGATAATAATATCTCCCTCTTGAATCTGGTATTGTATTTAAAGATGTAGAAGGAGCTACGTCACTATCATTCCAGTTGTTTCTCTGAAATACTGAAAGGTTATAAAAGTCTTGTAAGTTAGGTAATTTTTCTATTCTAGACAAGGTTTTATTATATATCCTTGAAAAGTCTTTATAGGGAATAAGTGATGTAAATGATATAGGGGAGTTACCAAGACCTGATTGTAAAATAGCCACCTTAACTATCTTATCATATAAACTTTGTGAGCCTTCTAAATATTCTCTTAGTTCACGAAAAGCATATATAATATTATTTTGATCATATACCTTATTGTCCCTGTTTGCAAGTTTTAAATTAGTTGGTGTATTTCCAACTGCTGGAGAAGATACTACCTCTAATATATTTATAATCTCATTTTGATATAATGGATGCTCTTTGTTTTTCTTTACAGTGTCAATAAAAGATATAACTTGAGAACCTACACCTGTTTCAGATAATAATAAGTCTTGTAATTCTTTGTTTAAATTTTGATCTGTTTGTACAGACCAATCAAATAAATCATTAACTGCTTTCTTAGCTAGCTTTACAAATACTTTATCAGGTAAGTTTGCGTAAGGTGTCAACACCTGTTCAAGGACATCTCTAACTCTACCTGTATCAGAAACAAGGAAGTTAGCTACTCCATCTCTAGCATCATTTATTTTTTCAGATAAGTTCCTAATAAAAGAATTATCTAATACATCATCTACAGATGAAATAATACTATCTTGAGCCTTAACAAGTTGAAGATTTTTCTTAAGTATTAAGAATGGATCATTAAAGTTTGTAGTATCCCAATTTGTTCCGTCCATAACTGTGCGTAATTGGTCAGCCATTTTAGCATACTTCAAAAATTCTCTAAAGATAAATATCTGTTCTATCTGTTCTTCTTTAGTAAGTGTGTTTGTTAGAGTATCATCTGTAACTTCGTCTGTTGCACCGCTTGGTAGTTTACCTAATGTACTAAATAAAGAAGCTTTACTAGGTATTTTGTTAGGTAGTTCATCCTCTTGTTTTTTAGTTAATCCTCCATACTTACTTATAGTGTCATCTATAAACTGATCTATGTATATAAATCTATAACCTTTATTCTCAATTGACTGCATGTGATTAAGAATAATTGGTTGGTTCATAAAGTAGGCTACAGTGTCTGCTGGTACACCTATGTTTATAAGAAACTGGTATGTAGATGTTAAGTTTGGTGTAGCTCCCATTTCCATAATCCATGGTCCGCGTTTTCCAGTTATATCCACGTACCCATCTATAAATTGACTGTTTATATTTGATATTAATTTATCATCTGCATTGTCTATACCAGACAATGAAGGATATTCTTGACCGTCTAATACAACCTTGTTATATTTTTCAAAATTAATTACTCCATCTCCTAAATATTTTTGATCTTCAAGAGCTATATCTTTTAAATTATTTTTGTTTACATATATAACACCTCTTTGATTAAGTGAATGATTGGTTTGAGTTCTTGCAGCAATTCCAATAGCTTGTTTACCTGACACAAAAGCTTGCCTTAGTCTAGACATAAATCTTCTGTCAAGTAGATTTGATACACTTGAATAATCAAAAGTCTTACCTGTTATTTTTTTAACAATGTCCTCAGAAATCTTTTCTAAACTAGTAGAGTCATTTGGTGTAGTAAGTCTTTTAAAATTTAATTCGTCAGTTACTAAATTCTCAGATGATTGTATAAATTCATTTTCTAAAGACTTCTTATATAGGCTATTAACTATTGTATCTTTTAGCCCTAATTCTTTTAAAGTTATTGCAAACTCTTCTATTACATCTTTCTCTGATGAGAATCCAAGTTTACCTAAGAGTTTAGCTAATTGTCCATCTTGCTCTATTTGTCTTCCTGTAGAGTTAAAGTCTAAGAGCAATCTACTAAGTGCATCTTTTTGTTTTTTGTCAAATAATTTACCTTCATCAAACATTTTACCAAACTCATCTTTAGCTGTTTTACCCATTCCAAAATAGGGTACCATTCTGAGTTTTCCATTTTGATAAAATACATTCTTAAAGTAAATTGATAATTTATCAATATCAAAATCCGATCCCACTTTTTCTACAATTGCAGCTGGTACAACAACACTATCTCCAAACTCCTCTGGTAAAAATTTCTTTATTCTTATTGCATCGATGGAGTTTTGTGCTTGTGTTGGTATACGGAAAGCTAATCCAGATAAGATCTTTTTACCTTCATCAGTAGTGTTTAGGTATTCTAAAAGTTTCTCGTCAGATAAGTCACTCTTAAACCAACGTCCAACCATAACTTCCATTACTCTCTTACCATCTGCATCTTCATAAAAACTAAGAATGTCAGAAGTATATCCTTTCTTACCGTTAATATCTGTAATAGCAGCACGAGTAGACTCAAACATTGCTGAACTTATTTGCACTAATTGTGATCCTGATATTTTAGGACTAACAATTAGTCTGTCTACAGCAGAATATAAAACATTTCTAACTATTTGGTATGCAGGTGTAGCTTCAAGAACAGCTTCACCATTTAAGTATGCTTCAAGAGCATCAGAAATATTGTCATTTGTTTCTCTTTTAAAGATTTCTTCACGAAGTGTTTCAACAGCCTTTGATCTACCCTCATCACTAAGAGAGAACTCTCCATTGTTTTCAGTGATACCTAAACGCTCAAGTAAAGTTAGGTACCCTTCGTTAGTCATCTCCTCTAATAACTTTTGATTGTTAACAATTTCTTTGTATAGCTTAGAGTTTGTTTCTCTTTCTTCTTGAGATAAAAGATTCCACTGAGTAAAATCACCTTTATAATCAATAGGTACTCCGTTACTCATAAAGTCCATAGTGATAAGCTTAGTAACCTGAGACCCTCGTGTAACCGTTGAAATATTTTTAGACGGTACGTCAGACTGTAAGCTCATTATAGATAGCGGTACGTTTACTATACTCTTATAATCTGTATTATTAAATGATCCATCAACTTCGTTATATGTAGCATGAGAATTTTCAGCTCCCACTTTTCTACTAGAGTCAAACACCATGTAATCTACATTCTCAGACTGCATTTTGTTATATAACTTAACTCCATTATCTGCACCAAGTTCTACCATCACTCTATAAGATAAAGGATACAGTGAAAATTTATCAAGTACTACGTTATTGTATGGAGAAGGGTTTCCATCCTTATCCAATTTAGGTCCTGATGTTATAGGTTTTAGTGGTGTGAATGCACTCTTTACTTTAGGATTACCTTGTTTTAAAATTGCTTTCTCTTCTTCTGATAGTTCATCTTCTAATTTTTTATGACGCTTCTCCCAAGCAACCTCATATTTATATTGCATCTCTTCATTTTCATTCCAATCCGCTGTTCTAATTCTAAAGTTACGATAAGCTTTAAAAATTATACTACCACCACCATCAGTCTCTTCAAACTCACCATAGTTTGGAAGATCTATAACACCAATAACATCTTTATGAGTAACTGTGCTCATGTAATCTTTGGTAAAGTTAGTATATCCCATATCATCTTTACTGTATCCCTTATTATAAATATTGTTGTAGGCAACATTCATTTTAGGAGAATTACTTACAAGCGCTTGTCTTGGAGATAAAAAACTTTTGATACGTTTAAGCTCATCTTTATATTGATATGGATCTGAATAAATTACTTTATGCATTTCTATATTAGCCACCGTATAATTTACACTAAGGAGTATCATCTCATTAGTAAACTGTGACTTGTTTAGATTTGTTAATCCTTCTACATTATCTACTGTATAATTTTCTCCAACTTCTGTTAGTAAATCAAATCTTTTTAAATAGGAATTTGTCCTGCCTACATCAGTTAATATAAACTCTTTTACAGCACTATCTATTTCTTTCTGATGTATTTTATATACTTCTTCTGGTGTACCACTAGTATCAAGTATCTCGTTATGCAACTTCTCACCTAGCATGTTTTTAAAGAACCTTAAATCTGTAGTCTTTCTTTTTTTAAACTCTGGAGTACCTGTTTTGTATTCTACTTTTGGTATAGGTCGATTATCTCTAGATAGTTCTAGTTCTGATATAAAATATCCTTTAAATATTTCATTTATATCAGTCATTCCTCTATTAAGGTCAGACATTTGTATAGCGTCACCCATATATAACATGTGCTCAATAGAAGCATCGCCAGGAACTAAATTAAGATATTGACCATTGCGGTTTAAATTAAGCTCTTGTATAAATCTCTGTCTTGCACTTAATCTACTAGAAGGTGTAAGCTTGTTTTTAATCTTATTGTCGATACCACCTGCATATCCTGGTTTTAAAAACTTATTAGCTCCTGCTTTCTTTGCACCATCTTCAGTAAACATTCTTCTAAGAAGGTTAGATCCTTTAACAAATACATCTTTTAATAAGTATTCATACTTTGTACCTGCTAATTCATTTAGATTATCTATTTGAGAAAGATTATCATGTAGTTCAGAAATAGCATTAACACCTAAATAAACTTGTACACGTTCACCCTGTAGGTTAAAATATGTACTACTAAATTCAGGATTAGAAGCAGCTTGTTGAAGAATTCCTATCTCTAACAATCGTGAATTCATATCTAGAGTTCTTGTAGAGAATGTAGAAAGTCCTTTTCCTTGTGATAAAGTATTTAAACTTTTAAGTAATCCACCAAGAGTAGTTTGAAACTGTTTTTTATTTGCAGGAGTTAGTTTATTATAATCTGCAGCACTAAAAGGTATACCTAGAGTTGATAAAAAGTTAAGTGAACTGTCCCTTGTTTGTAAATTAACCGCACCTAATCTAGTTCTATTTACAGTATACTTACGTGTCTTTTTATTATAATTAAAATATCCTTTGCCAGCTTTTGATAAAGTAGATATGGTACCAATGTATCGATCTTTTAATTGGAGAGCTGCACTAGACAACGCAGCACTACCTATAGCAACTTCACCGTTTTCAAATATAAATGTATTCTTAACATCTAAATTTGCTTTTTTAAATGTCTTCCACAAACCAGAAAGTAACTGAATACCGTGTGCTGTATCAATGTTACTAAAGTCAACTCCAGCTTCATTAATAGAGCTTCTTGTTAAACGTGAATACAACATTTCATAAGTAGGATCTTGAACTGCTAGATCTCTCAGTCTTTCAATCATTTCTTCTACGCTTCTAGACGTGTGTAGATTATTCATTAATGTAATAAATGATTTACTTGAAGAGACAAGTAATCTTCCACCAATAGAAGACACTACAGACTTTCCACTTTTATCTACTACAGGATTAGAAGCAAGAAGTAATTTAATAGCTGTATTTGCTTTTCTAAAATTATCTATTTTTGAAGCATCAAATCTATTACTCTCTCTAATTTTATCCTCATCATTTATTTGTAAAGAATCGTTTTCATCAAACTCTATACTGTATGCTCTTATATATTCTTTATGTCTAGCTACAATTCTTGGCCAGTCAGCAAGTATATCTTCTTGTAATTTACGATTGCTTTTAATAATATCTTGCAATCTTTCTTTTTGTGACTTAGTTAAATCTTCTGAATTATTAATAATATCATTGATAACAATTTCTTTACCTCTGACTGTTGCTAACACACCAACCTTTAACTTTTGATAAAGTTCTGTTGAGTTTACTTTTTCTATATTAAACAAGTTTTCGTCTGACTTGATAAAGTCATTCAACATTAAGAATGTCATTTCTTGAACAGTATCAGATGTTTCTCTATCACTTAATGTTTTAGGTAATACATCATCTTGTTCTGAATCAAAACCGTCATCAATAGGTGTGTCACGGAATTCTATTTCAGGAATAGTACCGTTGTACTTAGCCCATAGATAATATGCCTCACGTTCCCCTTTAGCAGCTACGAGTCTTTTCCACTCAGGTAATTTTATATTAGGACATACTCCCATCAGTCTTTACATTTTTTGATTAATATTTCCTCTATCTCTTTCTTAGAAAGCCCTTTCAATAATAAATCTTGTACATCAGAACTATCAAATCTATCT
>Ga0115572_10001602_pt1 | contig 18315 bp, 14 predicted proteins | sample COGITO_mtgs_1206_FD_88681 | JGI IMG/M metagenome (GOLD analysis project Ga0115572, IMG submission 88681) | Pelagic marine microbial communities from North Sea - COGITO_mtgs_120607 | ecosystem: Environmental > Aquatic > Marine > Epipelagic | place: Germany:Helgoland, sampling site Kabeltonne... | reverse complement strand
ATTATTATACTGACAGCTTATGAGATCCTCTACTTGAGTACAGTTTGACCAATCAGTCCCTACAGATTCTATTAAAGTGAAATCTGTTGGTACCGATACAGTTACGTCGATAGGACTTGATGAGGTTGACGTGCCTTGCGTTGTATTTCTTAAACTAAAAGTAATATCTTGCGGTGCATTTTTCTCCCAAATACTTGGAACAGATAAATCATCACCCGTACCTCTAATACTCAGATCGACACCACATTCATCATGAGCACCATACTCAATAGTATGGCGAACAGTAGGACAAGACTCACTTCGAATTTCAATACCCAATGTAGTGGCATCTGATGACCAAGTACCATCCGGTGATCTAAACTGAATGGTTAAACCACCATCATTTCCACCTTCGGCACCGATAATTTCTAATTCATGTTCACCAGCGGACAATGTCTTAACGCCAGTTAAAACATCACTGTTATTCCAATTACTTCCTCCCCACCACAAATCCTCATCCCAGCGCTCATCCATTGCGACGCCATCAATATACAAGCCTCCCCCTAAACCATAATCGGCACCATAACGGACTCCCCATACACCGTCACTTGGAACTGTAAATAATGCTGTTGAATAGGCGATAAAATCAACACTCGTACCAGGATTTGGGGCTTGGGTAGAATTTCTTATGAGGACATATTCATCAGGATGGCTACAGCCATAGCTACTATTACTATCGTCTTGCGCATCAAACAAAGCTTTAGCACTGGCTAGGCTATCTGGATCATTAATAGAATCATCGTTATAGCGAGTGTGAAATTTGATTTTATCTAAGACATAAGTCGTCGTTGGAGGTGTACCGGCAATAGAACTGGCATTTTCATTATCGTAATAAATATATATAGATCTAGATTCATTCGCCGTGAATACGGGAAGTGTAACCCAAACTTCGGCTGTTTTTGTCGATGCGTTCCAACTATCAATAGAGAAATTAAGTGCTGTACTGTCATCACTATCAAAAACACGTAAATCATCACCACTCTCACTCCAATCATAATCGGTATTTAAATTACCACCCGATGAGCCTGTTAGTGTCAATTTTACAGAATAATTTGAGGTAGTTGTTCCGCTTGTTTCATTAATGGTAATACTCGTTCTAAAGCGCCAATCGCAAGACTGTCGAGCATATGCCTCAGTAGTAACTAAAAAGCTAAGAATAAAAAATATGGAAAAATACTTATGTAGCACAACACATCCCTACAGAGTTTTAGTCACTTTTGTAATTTAATGCCAATAAAGAAGGAAAATAAAAAGATGTTTAGTGTACCGTAATATTTTATAACAAAAAGTAAATACACGTAAAAATCATAACTTTGAATAAATATAGAAGTACCAAAATAAAAGCATCAAAACATATAGGAGTAATAATTAAGGATTCAAATACTTCGAGGATAAGAACAAAACAGGGATAAAAAAAGGCCAGCACTTAGGCTGACCTTTTAGGAATTTGTATGTCATTCAACCATTAAAATAAATGGTTGCGGGGGCCGGATTCGAACCAACGACCTTCGGGTTATGAGCCCGACGAGCTACCAGACTGCTCCACCCCGCGACATCTAGATATTTTAAAGATATCTTAAACTTACTTCTCTAAGAGAAAAGGTTGCCATTTTAATTGGTTGCGGGGGCCGGATTCGAACCAACGACCTTCGGGTTATGAGCCCGACGAGCTACCAGACTGCTCCACCCCGCGACATAGATAATTCAAAGCTTATCTTAGCTTCTTTCTACAAAGAGAAAGCCCATTAAAAATGGTTGCGGGGGCCGGATTCGAACCAACGACCTTCGGGTTATGAGCCCGACGAGCTACCAGACTGCTCCACCCCGCGACAACGTGCCGAATAGTACGCCCAGACACCCTAGGTGTCAAGCTAACATATTGTTTAACTTCATAATTTCAAGTAATTGAGACTTATTCAAAAGCGAACACAAAAAACCCACAAACAAGTACTGGCTTAGCAATTATGACAATGTTAATGTTTTGAAAGCGTCCTAAAAAGACCTAAAAAAGATAACAATAATAAAATAAAGTCAGTTAAAACCATGCAAACTAGTCAGCAACATACAATGACAGCCAGTGCTGTTAGACCACTATTGCGATTTATTGAACAACACGATATCTCTCTGAGCGATGCCCTTCATGGCAGCGACTTATCAGAAAGCACACTCAATACAGATCGCCTGACGATCAATAGCTTTGATCAAGTCATAAACAATATCTCACGGATTTGTCAGCAAGAAGATATTGGTTTTATCGCAGGGCAAGGACTCGAAATTCAATCCTTTAATTTATTAGCCTTCTTATTGAGTAGCTGTAAAACCGGCCGCGATGCTCTCGTAACTCTTCGCCGATACTACATTTTACTCAGCGATACACCAGCACCTGAAATTTTCATAACAAAAGAAGAAGTTAAAGTGCTGTATTACCTTTCTCCAGGTAATGAACTAGCCATGCGAGCCAGAGCAGAGCTAATTGCTACAGGGATTAATACATTAGGGCGCAGCTTTGGGGGAAAGGCTTATCACCCTTTAAAAATCGGCTTTAAACATGACAAGCCTTCATACCATAAAAACCTAGAAGAATACTTTGGTATTGATATTCACTACAATCAAAACCAGTGTTGGATAAGCTTCTCATCAGAACATATTGATAAGCCGCTAACAGAAACTAATCCAAACTTTTTACACGCCTTACGTAGCCAAGCAGAAATGCTAATTCCAGACTACCAACACTTAAAATCATGCAGCACAAAAGTTCGGCATGTACTGCAACAATGGCCGAACCAGCATACAGCAAATAAAGAATCTGTTGCAGAGCTTCTAAACACAAGCCCAAGAACACTAACTCGCCGTTTACGAGAAGAAAATACTCAGTTTTCTCACTTACTAAGAGAAGTAAGAATGGAGAAGGCACAGGCCAGACTGGAAAGTCACTCGATTAATATGCAAGAGCTTGCACAAGAACTAGGATTTGCAGATCGCAGAGGCTTCGAACGGGCTTTTAAACAATGGAGCAAGCTAACGCCATCGGCTTACCATAAACAATGGAAGAATAGCGCTACTGAAAGTCAGGATTTAACGCTCGTATATTAAGGCATTTAAACATTGAAGTTCTTATAAAATGAAGCTTTTATAAACTGAAACTCTGAGGTCAAGATCAAAATCTTCCAATATTGGTTGAGTCGTAGCCTCATAAACTGCCGCCTTACGCAACTTAGACCAAGGTGGTAGTTGATAATCAGTCTCTGCAACCAGCCAATCAGGAATAGAAGCACATTGCTGAGCAAGATCTCCAGCACTGGTTAAGTCATATAAAATATCCGCAGCGAGTAAGCAATCTAGCTCTCCCGCCTCCCCATTCCAGGCAGAAGAGACAGTCATATTTACTCCATTACGAGCAGCATTAGCCTGACAAGCTAACAAAGCCAACTCATCACTATCACAGCACAGCACCGATTTAGCACCTGCTTTAGCCGCCGCAATACCGACAATACCAGAGCCACAACCAAAATCGACGACCCTTTTTCCTACCACCAATTCTGGATGTAATAAGATATGGTGTGCCAACCCTTGCCCTGCCGCCCACGCAAACGCCCAATAAGGTAACTGCTGCCAATATTTCCCAATTTGCTGCGAGTCTAAATTCAATAATGAAGAGCTAGGCGCTAGCAGTTGTAATTCAATATCCAGCTCTTTTAAAGATTGCCACTCCAGCTCACTGCCTGGCAAAATTCTTTCTAGCTCACGACCTAAATCCATCACAAAGAATACTTCTTTTTAAATTTGATCACTTTTTTTAAATAATTTCTTGATTCACGCTTAGGGTGATAATTCACAATATAATGATATACCTGCTGTGAAGTCATACCATTTATCTTAGCAATTGCTGTTTTACGGTCACGGTGAAAACTTCTCAATAACTGGCCTGCACCACCGTTATAAGCCGCGATCATACAGTATTCTTGGCTGACAGAATTATGGATACCGCGTAAATAGATATCTCTCAAAATTGAAAGGTAGCCACTCCCCACTTCAATATTATTTTCTGCATTAAACAAATACTGTCGCGTCGGTCTAATATCACGTTTTTTTATTCGCTGAAAATAATCTCGCCCCGCTGTATTAGGCATCACCTGCATCAAACCATAGGCGTTAGAATGACTAACTGCAAAAGGATTAAAGCTACTTTCTGTTTCAATCACTGAAAATATCAAAGCTTCATCAAGGCCATGCCTGCGGGCAGACCTTTCAACGTGAGGCAAATACTGCTGAGCAGATACTTGCTTAAACTGCTTAACCAGCGGGATATCAACCCAGTAGGTTTTATGTCCATTAACCAGCCTTGAACGTAACTTATATTTCAACAAATACTCAGCGTATTTTTCTGCGCGCCAGCGATAAGCAACAATCTTTCCTTCATGGTCTTTAATTTTATTAAGTAAAAAAGGTTCGCCAGTTAAGCCCACATCTTGTGCTGTATAGATATCGACTTGCTTAGGATCGGCAGGGGTTAATAATGTAGAAACAATAGCATGAGATAACACTTCACGATGATCAGCATACTTCTGGGTTTCAACACGAATATTCCCTAAGTTGAAATCAATTTGTGCACGACTGGCATAGTCATCAAGATACTTAACATAAGACTGACGGGAAGGCGCAACAAACTCTTCGCCCCAAAAGCTGAAGCCTTGCTCAGAAAAGAACTCTATTTCTAATAGCATCGCCTGAACATCATCTGACAAATCAATAAAATTTTCAGGTAAAGCGGTACGACCAGGCAAAGAAAGCAGGAGTAAAAGGGGGAAAATAGCAGTATGTAAAAATAAAGTTTTCAAACGAAAAATGCCTCCATAGAGGAGGCATGATACTGAATAAATACAAACTTGTCAGCTTAGCGCTTAGCTTCGCGTCGCACTGCAGAAGTCGTAAACTCTTTCTTACTAAAGTTACCAGTAAAATCAAAACTCGAAGAACGATCATTATCAATACCTTCTACATAGTAGGTATTATCTTTAAAGTCGTAGGTTGATTCAAGAGTTGTAAATATCATAGGTACGTCATAGTAATTAATTACATGAGACTCCGTAAACTGCCAAAGTTTGCCGTCTTCATCATATTCTTCAGCATAAACAATAGTCCAGCTGTCTTCATCAAAATAATAACGACGTTTTGCATAGCGATGAGAGAACCCTAAACGAAGGTTTGCTTCTACAACCCACACTCGATGAGCCTCATAACGTAAGTTCTCAGGATTCAAATGCGCAGGGCCAGTAATATCTTCAACCGTCAATTCTGGGCTATTCAATAAGTAAGCATTATAAGGAATATACATTTCCTGCTTACCAATTAATTTCCAGTCATAATAATCTGGCGCACCATTAAACATATCTACCTGGTCAATGGTTCGCAAAGAGTTAGTTACTCCATCTGGCGTATCATGATTTAAATCAGGCGTACGGCGAACGCGGCGCTGGCCAGGCACATAAATCCAAGATTTACGAGGTGAACGTACTTGATCTAATGTTTCGTGAACAAGGGTAATTCCACCCGCGATACGAGAAGGCGCAATGGTCTTTCTTTTTAAAAAGAAGATTTTATTATTCAAATCTTCAGTTGATAATTCTGGATCACTATACGCAAAGTAATACTTATTATCACGCACCGTCACAGAACGGCTACCCGCTGAATTGATGTGAACCGTAGATCCGATGAATGACACCGATTGACCTCGAAAGCGGAGAGTGTGGTTCCACAGTAACTCTAAACCATTTTCTGGAATTGGAAATGGCGAGCTAATGCGAGCATTTTCAACACCTGAACCGTATTTCATTAAACTAGCATGATTTGCGTTATTCTTAATGCCTTCGTATACATAATCAGGATAAGAAGCAGAACGATGAGTTTTATAAACGGGCATTTCCATACTCGGAAACTTCTTTAAAAGCTGCTGACTACCAAAACTCAAACGATCTTTGTGCTGTTCAATATTCTTTGAGTTAATCTTAAATAGTGGCTTATCACGAAAATAAGGGTCTGTATGAAAACTACCTGACTCATGACTCTTAGATTGCTGTAAACCACCATTCCAAGATGGGATATCTGATCCATTGCCTTTTCGTTCGGCACCTACCGGTGTTAAATCTTTGCTCAGTCGAGAAACATCCCTATCTAAATTTTGAGCGCTTGCATTCCATGCAAAAAGATAAACAAAGAAAAATGTAATTATTTTTAACATGAATTTTTCCATTCTTTATATTTAAGCGACGCAGGCTAAAGGGATACCTTGACCGCATCAATACTGATTAACACTTATTCACCAAAAGAAACAATTAATTACATTAAGCACTTTAAAAATTGAATAAATGGTTGATAAGCCTTATTTTTTTACAGAATTTACAAAGTAATTCTTGCTATAAAAAATCAATTGCCGCATGAATTTTTTAAATTGTCATACAAGCAACAGCTAAAGATTAACAGCAACTATCCTATGTTAAGGTTTAGCTAAAAAAATCAAATAAACAAGCTACCGAAGTAAGAAAGTCTTCCGGTAAAAATTATTCAACGTTACTTATTCATCCATATTCATTACTGACTACTTAGCGACTAGATATATAGCTCAATGCTTAAATTTAGGAAGAATACCTAATAAGTTACGATTGCTTGATAAAAGTACCTGATTTAAATCGCAACGGTGCAAGCTAGCGACAATTTGGGCTAGAAATAGAATACTTAAAGGTGAGTTATGAGGGCCCTGCCAAAATGCAGGCAGCATATCTGGCGCATCTGTTTCTAGAACAAGCCCATCTAAAGGCAAGCGCGTGATTGTCGCCCGTAACTTATTCGCTCTAGAATGACTCATAGCGCCACCAATGCCTAATTTAAAACCCAACCCAATAAAGACCTTACCTTGCTGATAACTACCACTGAAAGCGTGCACAATACCTCCTTCAGTAAAACCGATACTGCGTATCATGGCTGCAACTTCATCATACGCTTTGCGAATATGAAGAATCACAGGCAAGTTATATTTTTTCGCTATGAGCAGCTGCTGGCGACATAATTCGACTTGTTGTGTATGTCCTGACGATGCCAACATAAAATCAAGACCAAACTCACCGACCGCTACTAGATTTGATTCTTCAGCAGGTAGTTCCAGCTGCTCAGCACACGCATTGTCTAGTTTATTTAAATCCCCTTCTTGGTGCTGCTCGATAAAGTAAGGGTGAAGTCCTAAAGAATAGCCCCACGGCTTATCAGCACATAGAGAAATTAACCTCGGCCACTGCTTGGCAGTTACACCAGGAATAATTAAACCCGCACAGCCATACTCCTTTAATAACAACCATTGTTCATCACGGTTCTTATCGAAAACGTCAAAGTCAAAATGGCAATGAGAGTCAAACCAGCAACGATCTGATTTCCCTATACTCATAGTAGAATCATGTAAAATAGTAGAATTATGTAAATCTGTTGATAAAGGCATAAACAGCCCTAGTAATTAATGGCATTCTTAGTCTATTGTTATTGAAAAGAGAATCCGCATCAATCAATGCTTAGATCTTAAGGAAGTATGAATGGACCTCAGCCCAACAGAGTTACGGGAAATGGTAATTAGGCCAACACTAATAGCCCTGGGTAAATACTCCCAAGCTGCTGAAAACTTATTAATGGCCATTGCCTCAGTTAAACAAGAGAATAGCCACCGTTTAAACACCACCTGCGACAAAAATTATGGCATATTTCAAATTGACGTACCAAGTCACCAAAGAGTTTGGGATAAATACCTAGCATTCAACCCAGAATTAGCGAGTAAAATTCGTGGTCTGGCGTCACAGCGAGAGTTTCTAATACACCCTCATTTAGAGTTAGCCACCAATTTGTCTTATGCAACAGCTATAGCTTGGGCATTGTATTTAGCCTACCCTCAGGCCAAAAAGTCATATAAGTTATCAGTACCCAATATTGAGACCACCTAAACCACAATATCCATTCGGCTCTTTCGCTAAATACTGCTGGTGATAGTCTTCAGCAAAATAAAAATCAGGGGCTGGAATAACCTCTGTCGTAATCTCACCAAATCCCGCCTGAATTAATACCTGCTGAAAATGCGCCTGCGATTCTTTTGCCAATACCAACTGTTCATCTGAAAACGTATAAATCCCACTGCGATACTGAGTACCCACATCGTTACCTTGGCGGTCACCTTGAGTAGGATTGTGCGATTGCCAAAAAACCTCCAACAGTTGTTGGTAAGTGATTTTTTTAGGATTGAACATCAAGCGTACAACTTCATTATGCCCAGTAACGCCAGAGCACACTTGCTTATACGTGGGGTTTTCAACATTCCCAGCCGCATAGCCAACAGACGTAACATGCACTCCATCAAGTTGCCAAAATTTACGTTCAGCTCCCCAGAAACAGCCTAAGCCAAACATGGCGTATTCCATGCCCTCTGGCAATCTATCCACATTGGTTGCATTCACAAAATGTAATTGAGCATGAGGCATTGCACTAGCCATAGGGTTCTCCAGTTCTTACAAAATTACCAGCCCAAAAAAAGGCCACAACTAAATCATTATGACCTTAATATATAACACAGAGTTCATTTACAGCGACTAAAAAGAGAAATCTTCTTCCTTCATCTGCATCAAACTCTTAGGATCTTTCAACATCATCTTCGCATGACCCTTAGCACGAGGAAGCATACGTTCAAAATAGAATTCAGCTGTCTGGATCTTCGCACGATAGAAGGCTAAATCCCCTTCACCTTTTTCTAGTTTTTGATACGCTGTTTCGGCCATCATTGCCCAGTAATATGCCAAGCACACATAACCAGAATACATGAGATAATCAACCGAAGCTGAGCCCACCATGTCACGATTTTTAGATGCTTTAAACGCAATACGATAGTTATTAATTTTCCATGCCAACATGCTACGCTTCAATGGTTTTATAAACTTTTTCATTTCAGAACGATGAACGGTTTTAGTAAACTCAGACACTTTATCCGCAAACGTATTAAAGGATTTAAATTTACCTAACAGTATTTTTCGGCCCAACAAATCCAGCGCTTGAACCCCTGTAGTTCCTTCATACAGCTTAGAAATTTGAGAATCACGAACTATTTGCTCCATGCCCCATTCTTTAATAAAACCATGACCGCCATAAACCTGCACACCATGATTGGCAGCCTCATAACCAAGCTCCGTTAAAAACGCCTTTAAAATAGGCGTTAAAAACCCTAGTTCATCATCGTATTTTTCATATAGGTCAGTATCACCCTTAGTATGTGCCGCCATCATTAGATCAGCGATACGTGCTGCGCTATAGATCATGGCACGACCACCTTCCGCGATTGCCTTTTGGGTTAATAGCATGCGACGAACATCAGGATGGACCATCAAGGTATCAGCTACTTTATCAGGATCTTTTTTGCCCGTTAAAGCGCGCATCGAACGACGATCTTTTGCATAAGGTAATGCGCCCTGGAAAGACAACTCTGCCGAAGCGATACCTTGAATTGAAGTGCCGATACGCGCTGTATTCATAAAGGTAAACATGCACATCAGCCCCTTATTTTCAGGACCGATCAAAAAACCTTTCGCATTATCAAAGTTCATTACACAAGTTGAAGAAGCATGAATCCCCATCTTCTCTTCAATCGAACCACAAGTCACAGGATTACGATCACCCAAAGAACCATCAGGATTCACATTGAATTTAGGCACTATAAATAACGAAATTCCTCGCGTCCCCTCCGGTGCATTTGGCAGTCTAGCTAATACAATATGAATAATATTTTCAGTTAAGTCATGCTCCCCAGAAGAAATAAATATTTTAGTTCCTGTAATACTGTAAGAACCATCAGTATTGGGCTCAGCCTTGGTCTTAACCTGCCCCAAATCCGTACCACACTGAGGCTCTGTCAAGCACATAGTCCCCATCCAACGGCCATCCGATAAAGGAACGAAGAATTCTTGCTTCTGTTCTTCCGTACCATGCATCCAAATAGTATTCATCGCTCCCAATGACAAACCTGGATACATCCCCCAAGACCAATTGGCCGTACCAATCATTTCTGACTTAGCCAGTGCTAACGACATAGGAAGACCCTGACCGCCATAGGCAACAGGCGTAGCCATAGATTGCCATCCTCCCTCGACATATTGCTGATAAGCCTCCTTAAAACCTTTGGGGGTCGTAACCTCCCCCTCATTGAACTGACAGCCATCATCACCGCTTTGATATAAGGGCGAAATTACATCTTCAGAAAAAGAAGCTGCAGCATCTAAAATCATATCAACCATCTCTGGCGTTGCTTCATCCCCTCCTGGAATTGCCTGATAATGTTTTTGAAAATGGTAAACATCATTCATTAAAAATTTAATATCTTTTACTGGCGCTTTGTACTGAATCATAAGAGAGACCTTTCTTATTAAAATAGCTAAACAATGAGCATTAAAATTGGCGAATTAATAATCCTATTAATTGTTACACAATCTTACATAACTACATTGACCAGCCAGCCAAGCGAACCTGGCGCTATTGCAATAACGAAACGGTAATAACACAGTGATCTAATTTTGATAGCGTCAGTGGAACCCTAATGGCTTTGGGTTTTTAAACAGGCATAAAAAAACCCAGCGCATTTCTGGGCTGGGTTCTTTTTGAAACGAAGATTACAACTTAAGCAGCGCTTGCTTCGCGCTTAGCCGCTTCTTCATCTTTCAATTCACGACGAAGAATCTTACCAACAGGCGTCATTGGCAGTTCATCACGGAATTCAATCTGGCGAGGAAGCTTATAAGCCGTCAATTTATCTTTGCAGAAAGTCTTAATATCTTCTGCCGTTAAATTCGAATCCGTTGCAACAACATAAAGCTTAACGGCTTCACCTGTCTTTTCATCGGGCACACCAATTACAGCGCAGTTTTCAACGCTTGGGTGTCCTGCAACAACATCTTCGATTTCATTAGGATAAACGTTAAAGCCTGATACTAAGATCAAATCTTTAATACGGTCTACGATCTTAACAAAACCATCTTCATCAATTACCGCAACATCACCAGTACGTAACCACTCACCATCAGGAGTAAAGGTATCACGAGTTGCTTCTGGACGATTCCAGTAACCCTTCATGACTTGAGGGCCTTTCACGCAAAGCTCACCACGTTCGCCAACAGCAACTTCATCACCATTATCATCGATACACTTCAACGCCGTACCTGGCATCGCTTGCCCAACAGTACCCATACGCTCAAGGCCATTAGCTGGATTCATTGTTACCGCAGGTGAACATTCTGTTAAACCATAAGCTTCAGAAACACCACTTCCCGTCATTTCTTTCCAACGCTTAGCGGTATCATCAACCAACGCAGTTCCACCCGATATCGTCAATTTCATTTCACTAAAATCAATCTCTTTAAAACGCGGGCTGGCCATTAGCGATACAAATAACGTATTCAAACCAACAACACCGTTTAACTTCCAAGGTTTCATAAAACGAATGAAAGTTTCAGTATCTCGTGGGTTTGCAATCAAAATACTGTGATCACCTAACTCAAACAGGCCCATCAAATGAACGGTGAAAGAGTAAATATGGTACAGAGGTAATGGCGCAACAATAACCGCTTGTCCTTCACCCTTAATTGTTTTGCCATCAGAGCATGTTTGGCTGAGTACAGACGCTGATTGCAACATATTGGCAACCAAATTGCGGTTCGTTAGCTCAGCACCTTTAGCAACACCTGTCGTACCGCCGGTATATTGTAATATAATCGTATCGTGAGGGTTTTTCATATGGTTTGCTTGGAAACCTTTACCCTGACCTAACTTCAAAGTTTTACGGAAAGAAATTGCTTCAGGCAAACTGTATGCTGGCACCATTTTTTTAATGTGCTTAGCTGCGGCGTTAATTAACACACGCTTTAAGCCTGGTAGCATATCCGCCAAACTGGTCACGATAATGTGCTTAATACCCGTTTGGTCTTTTACGTTTTGAACAGATTTTGCAAATACATCCATACAAACTAACGCTTTCGCGCCAGAATCATTGAATTGGTGCAGCATCTCACGCTCAGTATAAAGAGGATTAGTATTCACCACTCGTAAACCAGCACGTAATGCGCCATACATAGCAATCGGATATTGCAAAATGTTTGGCATTTGAATAGCAATAGAATCACCCGGTTTTAAAGTCGTGTGATTTTGAAGATAATTAGCAAACGCAGAGCTGTATTCGTCAATCTGAGCATACGTTAGAGTATGGCCAATACTGGTAAATGCAGGTCGCTCAGCATAACGTTTAAAAGAGTTTTCTATGACTTCAACAACAGAATCGTAAGCCGATAGATCGATAGCATCCTTAACACCCGGTGCACGTTTTCCGTCCCAGAATGAAGCTTCCATTAATTACTCCCTAGCAATATTTGCTAAATATATAAAATCAACGTTGCCATTGCTTTTAAGTTCAAAAAATAGAGCAATATTTTGAATTTAAGTTTTGATGTGAAACGCTGACTTTGAATTTTATTTATTATTTGTATTAATTATTCGACATATACTATGACTGAAAAGTCGCTTGAAATGAAGCGCTTTTCATGACAGGATTTCCGTCATATCACGCCACAGAGTACATATATGAATCCGACATCTTCGCATCACAAAGCTTTTTTGACCACTGATTATTTAACCCAACTCATTTCTTTAGTGAAAGAACAAGGTTTTGGTATTGAAGATATTCTGGATCAGAGCCAATTACGCGAAGATGATTTTCAATACAACAATCGTATTTCACCGATGCAATATCAGCAAATCGTCGAAAATTCACTGCGCCTAACCCAAGATCCTTTACTCGGAATTAAACATGGGCAAGGCTTAAGCATTTCAAGTCATGGATTTGTGGGCTTTGCCGCAATGGCGGCAGATGATCTTGGGCAAGCGCTTTCACTAGCCATACGTTACGCTCGCACACGAACATTGCTAGCTGACATACGCTTTCATAAGGAAGATGACAGTGCGGTCATTCAAGTCACTCGCCTCGCATCTATGCCTGATACTTTTCCATTCGTAGTTGAGAATATTATTTCTAGTTTTGTTGTTGTTGCTCGTTTCTTAGTGAGCCAGCAAGAAGAGCTATCGGTGATTATCAAACTCGCCCACTCTCCTCAAGCCGATCTCGCAGAATATGAGCGTTTGTTTGGTGCGCCAGTATTATTCAATCAGCCTTACAATCAAATCTGCTTACCTGAATTCATGCTAGAAGTACCTGTCTCAACCGCCAATGTCATTTCTAGGGGCTTGGCCGAAACAGAATGTGAGAAGCTTTTAGCAGAACTGGATCATGGCCACGACCTAGTAACAAAAATTCGCCATCAGCTTGAAAAAATGCAAGCTTTCCCGACCCTGCCCGTCATGGCAAATGCTTTAAATAGCAGCCCAAGAACGATGAATCGTCAGCTTGCGCAATTGAATACCAGTTATCAACATACACTGGATGAAGCGAGACGCGAAAAAGCCATTGAATTACTCGATAATACCAACTTTTCAATTGAAGAAATTTCAATCAACTTAGGCTATAACGATCCATCAAACTTTGGCCGAGCATTTCGCCGCTGGCTGGGACAGAGCCCAAGAGCTTACCGTCAGTCTAAATAATTTTTTAACCCGATTCTTTACATTCAATCCGCAATCAGTAGGATGGTTTCTGTAGTCAATCGTCATAATAAAACAATCATAATAATAAAAAAGCACCGACCTATGACCAGCCTTAGCCACAACAATGCTCAGCGCCCATTACAAACCGCGCTCGGAAATGCCGTAAATGGTTATTTCCAACAAAACAATATTGCTAAAACAGGCAACAAAGCCCTATATCAAAAAGCCATTATTATTACGCTGATGTTTATCGGCTCTTATGCGTGCTTTTATATTTTTCCAGAACCATATTCTTGGCTAGCTTGGGCCTTTCATGGTTTCGCCACTGCGTTAGTAGGCTTTAATATTATGCATGATGGTGCCCATGGCAGCTTTAGCAATAATAAACGCTTAAATAGCTTAGCGGCTCACACGTTTAACATCATTGGCAGCAATGCTTTTTACTGGAAGCAAAAGCACAATTTGAATCATCACCCTTATACCAATGTCGCCGCTGCAGATGAAGATATTGAAGCCTTTGGCTTACTGCGCATGAGCCCTGACAAGCCCCGTTATTGGTTTCACCGCTGGCAGCATATTTATATTTGGCTGTTATATCCGCTGACGAGTTTATTCTGGTTTTTTGTTTTGGACTTTTTGGCCTATTTTAATCAAAAGATTGGCGAACAAGAATTTTCGCAAAAATACGGTGTAAAAGAGTCCGGTATCTTCTGGTTAAGCAAAGCTTTTTACCTTTTAACTTATTTAATTATTCCAGGATACTTCTTGGGTTGGGAAACAACGCTAATCGGTTTCTTATGCTTGCATGCAATTATGGGAGTGTTGTTCGCAGTGGTTTTCCAGCTTGCCCACGTGGTCGATAAAACAGAGTTTCCTAAGCCTGACGAGAACGGAAATTTACCGTACGAATGGGCAGTTCATCAATTGGCAACAACCGCAGATTTTGCACCTAAAAGTAAGTTCACCACATGGTGTGTGGGCGGTTTAAACTTTCAGGTTGAGCATCATTTGTTTCCCAGAATTAGTCATATTCATTATCCAGAATTACATAAAATTGTACGCGAGGTTTGCGCCACAGAAAATGTTGTTCATCGTGAATACCCTTCGGTTTGGCAAGCTATTATCGGGCATGTAAGGCATTTGAAGAATATGGGCCAAATTGATGCGCGAGTGAATGATGGTTGCTTAGAAGCCTCAAGCAGATTATCTTAGCTGGCTTTTATTTTACACTTTGTTTTCAGGCTAGGTAGTTGCTTATGGAATATCCTCAATTTTTAGTTATTGATGCCAGCTCTTACGAGTTAGACGGACATCCCATTGCAATTGCTTGGTCGTTAACCGACGGTACGATTAAGAGCACGCTAATTCAACCGGAAGAAAACTGGCATGAGTGGGATTCAGGCTTAGAAGAATTGCATGGCATGACCCAAGAGATTCTAATCCAATCCGGCGAGCCTGTTTGGGAAGCCGTTAAAGAATTTGAATTTGATTGTGAGAATTCTTATTACTTAGTGCAAGATGCTGAACGTACAATGGAGCTATTAGAGCGCATGTACGATGCTTACGATAAAGAACCTGGCGCTGACCTTATTGGCATGCACGAATGGCACCCAAGTGAAACTGAAGAACGCTACCAAATAATGGAAGATCTACGCAGCGATCTTGAACTCAATCCACATCGCTGCGAAGACAATGTCCGTTTAATGTTAGAAATGTGGGTCCGTGTGAACGCTGCGGAGCAGCGCAGCCCAGCGAACGACTAGCACGAAGTGATAGGCCGGAAACGCGACAGCCCAGTGACTCTGCCATTGAGCTTTTGATCGTTACTAGGCACTTCTTTTTGCGGCACGCGTAAATCCTTCGTTCGTGCCTCACTCTCCATGGAGCTCCCCTCGTCGTCCTGCCTCAGACGGCCTAAAACGAAGCTCCTAGCACCAATCTGCACAATGGCCAAACAGTTACTCAAACGCCAAATACAGTTTTAATGATAAAAGCTGAAATTTGCCATTAAATTAAAATCTAAGTAAACCTTTAGAGCAGTAATCTGATCGGCTTTGGGTGTTTTATTTGAGGCCTTCTGAGGGAGGGATCCCGAAGAGAGTCTACAGGGATCGTATTCACGACGTGCCGTAAAAGGAAATACCCAAAGGTGATCAAAAGATTACTGCTAAAAATAAAAGTTAAAAGCTACCAGCTCATTAACTCCTTCACAAAAGGCTTCGTCAGCTTACGCTGTGCAGAAAGCGACGCTTGATCAAGCTCCGCCAATAGATCAAATAAACCTGCCATATCGCGAGGACCACGAGTCAAAATATAACGCGCAACTTCCTCGCTCATGTTTAAACCACGAACACGAGCACGCAATAATAAAGCTTTTAGCTTATCCTCATCTTCCAACGGCTCAAGCTGATAGGTAATACCCCAACTTAAACGCGAGGTTAAATCAGGCAACAAAATACCGTTATTCCGTGGGCTACCCGTTGCCGCAACCAACATACGCGAACCCGCATCACGTAAACGGTTGAACAAATGAAATAACGCTTCTTCCCATTCAGGCTTACCCGCAATTGCTTCAATATTATCCAAAGCAACCAATTGCAAAACCTCTAAATCTTCAAACACAGCCGGATCATAAGCAACCAACTCATCTAACGGCAAATACACCGCTTTATGACCCATGCCCTCAGCATAATGACACGCTGCTTGTAGCAAATGACTACAGCCAACACCCTCACTACCCCACAAATAAATAAACGGCTCACCGCCTTCTCGCCACTGATCCTGAACAGAATAAACAACCTGCGCATTCGGACCTGCAAAATAATTAGCAAAGCGCGCATCATCTCGTACAGAAACTGATAACGTTAACTGCTCTGCTTGGGCTTCAATAGCCATTTAGGATACTCCCAACTAAGCGCCTTACTGCGCCCATTCAAATTCTTTTTCTTGCAATGAAATCAGCTTTTTATCCAAACGAATAATACGCTGCACCTTGTCCCAATCGCCCTCAAGGCTTAAATAAAGCTCTAGATTATCCCTATCTACCTGAGCAACCTCAACATTACGAACACCCGTAATGCTATTCAAATACGCTAAAACACGTGAATAATCTGTGAAACTTTTTACTTTACTAATTACAACACGAATTCCTTGGCGATGATCAATACTACTTGGCTTAATCGCAAAGTGATCAGAAAAATACTTACTTAATTCAGCAGCCACAGAAATCAAAGCTTCTTGAGGTGTCTCGCCCGATGCTAATAAAGGTAAAGACTCATCAGCATTAAAAAATACACCCTGATACTGCCAAACTCCTTCAGCAGACTGATTCAAACGCCCAGCCAAGACCGCATCTGCCTGATAGCGTTCAGAAGCCTGCTTAATAGACTCAGGAATCAGCCACCATAACTGCTCGATCGTCAGCGCCGTACTGTCTTCCAAGTCAGCCGTAGGCCACAAAACAGGTAGGCCACGTTCAGCAAAAACACGATTAAATCGCCTCTGCCATTGTGGCAGACCACTTGAAACCAGAACTCGGCTATCAGACCCCGTATTAACCGCAGCAGATTTATCATCAGAAGGAGGCTCAATCGCCAACCAATTTAACAATAAAGGCCTATTTTCACCCCAGATAGGCGCCGCAGCACGTTTTAATAAGGGAACAACTAAAGCCTTACTAAACCAAGCCTGCAAATAAACTTGATCATCAACAACATCCGTTTCATAACTAAATCCGCGTAAGTAACGCTCCGCATCAGTACTTGCGGCTACCAAGGTCGGATTCTCTAAAACGCTATCATCCCCAGAAACTTTCACCAATAACTGCTGAAAAGCCCACTGCACACCCTGGGTTCGACTAGCCGTCGTTTGATCATCAACCGCCACACTTACCCGATAAAGATCGGAAACCTTAATCGCATAAGTATTAACACTTAATAGACACGTAACTAAAAATAGACACAAGACACTAAATCGCACTAAAAATCCCTGCCACAACAATAAATAATGTCGCTATTGTGCCACTCCATTACACAAGGAGCCAGCGCAAGAACAATTACACGAGAAATACTCCACAATATTCGTGCAGAGTGGACGACAAACAGGTAGAATGTGCCGCCTAAAATTCCCACATTTAGTCAACTTTTTTAGCTGAGCTAATTAGCCAAACTAAAACTACTAAATGCCACAAGCGAACGACGAGACGTAAACTAATGAGCGATCAAAAATCCTTAAGTTACAAAGATGCTGGCGTAGACATCGAAGCCGGTAATGCACTAGTTGAACGAATTAAAGGCGTCGCAAAACGTACTCGCCGTCCAGAAGTGATGACAGGCCTAGGTGGCTTCGCATCCTTATTCGAACTACCACAAGGCTACAAGCAACCAGTATTGGTTTCTGGTACCGATGGCGTAGGCACAAAATTACGTCTGGCTATGGACATTGGCAAGCACGACACCATTGGTATCGATCTAGTTGCTATGTGTGTTAACGATTTGATCGTTGGTGGTGCTGAACCATTATTTTTCCTAGATTATTACGCAACAGGTAAATTGAACGTTGATATCGCAGCAGATGTTGTTAGCGGCATCGGCGATGGTTGTGAATTATCAGGTATCT
>Ga0115572_10001598_pt1 | contig 18337 bp, 38 predicted proteins | sample COGITO_mtgs_1206_FD_88681 | JGI IMG/M metagenome (GOLD analysis project Ga0115572, IMG submission 88681) | Pelagic marine microbial communities from North Sea - COGITO_mtgs_120607 | ecosystem: Environmental > Aquatic > Marine > Epipelagic | place: Germany:Helgoland, sampling site Kabeltonne... | reverse complement strand
TTTCCCATATATTCCCATGACCACCCAATAGCATCCGATAACAGACATAATAACTAACCATTCATCGAACCCATTTCTATTTACTTCCCAGAACTCCCCTACTGTACCCATTGATATAAACATTATAAACCAACCTATTACTGGTAGCAATACAATCTTTAACCATATATTCATTCTAGTCTAGGTCACATTGCCAGTAAGTACCATCATACATGGCCATAAGAGCTCCTAATGGATAATTGTTATGTTCAAACATTATATAAGGTTTACCCTGTGTTGTTAAACCATGTTTCTGCACAGTTACTTCCTGTGTGTCTATTAAAACCTCATCACTGTCTATACCGTATGCAGAGTTGTATATTCTTATTTGAGCCATTGGTGATTCTCTTTCTCTCTTATTACTCTTATAAGCTATCAGAGAATCATCACAATGTCAATGCCTATTTCCTCTTAATGCGAAAAATAATCCACCAACCCACAGTAACACATGAAGGTTGTCATAGAGTAATACATCAGTGAGCGAGGATGGTTGTCCTATCCATATAACTCCTGTCATTATACAGCACATGGTGATACCTGAGAAGCGAGTAAGAACATCTCCTATTTCTTCAAACCATTTAGCAGCGAAACCACCGACAATCAAACCTATTCCACTAAGGAGCTCTCCGTATGCTACAACCCACCACACAAGGTATGGTAATTCAAATGATTGTGCGTCTTCTAATGTTACTGGAAACTTGGACAATCCTTGTTGTATAAACACGATTGCTATTGGTACTCTGAGTAACCAGTGACTTAAACAAAATTCTGGTATTTTATTAACTATTCTTTTTATCATCTCTACCTTTCAATACTTCTTTACATTTATCACTTGCGTATGTTGTAAACCAACGAGGAGCAAATGCATGGATGAAACACGCGTATGCTGCTTTCTCTAACTGCCATGATACCCACATGGCGTGTCGAAAATGTTGCCAACGTGTCTCTCCTACTGAATCTAAATGTAACCTACATTTTTTACTTAACATCTTTTTCTCTTTTTTGTTTGTTTTCTCTACTAAGTTCTAATCCCATTTCAAATAATTTTTCTTGCTCACATCTAGGACATATATAGTGTGTTTCTTCATCGTAAAGAGTTTCACATTTTTTGCATTCTTTAGTCGTCACCCTTCTCTCTCATTCTTTTCTTTTCAAGACTTAGTTTCTCTTTTGCACTCATTAGATATGCAGCACCTGCTAGGACTGCTATAGCCACAGCTTCTGCCATAAGTGTGAGTGGTTCACCGTCTTTGGAATGTAGTATGATTAATCTACAAAGAGCTGTCATTGCGATGATAATTGGTAACGTAACAGGTATTCTATTACTGATATAATACGCACCGACCATTCCTACAATCTCTGTGTAGATAAACAACAGAAACAAATCTGCTAGTTCTATCTTCATTGTCTGAAACATATCCCATACGTCAAACCCTGCAGCAAGAACGGTCAATCCACCGATACCACCAAGCATTATTTTTTCTGTCACTGTTGTTGTCCAGTGAAGTCTCTGATTTAATTTTTGTGTCATATTTTTCTTAACTGAGAGTAATGTCTTTATCGTACCCCCAATACTCCTTCCAAATTTTTACTTGTGGTTCATTATCTGTAGCTTCACTCACCTCTAGGTATACTATGTATTCACCCATCTTTATGTAGCATGAGTTAGTACTACTTGCAGTCATTTCTGGTCTAGTCTGTTTCATTCATTATTTTCCTTCAAAAGCTTTGCAGCGTCAATAACACGATTTGGATATTCTAGTGTATATCCTGTACCTGCAATAAGCATTTCCTTATCTATTAAATGTTTGTGAAAGTGTTCTACATTATCCCATTCACTATGCAGACGTTTACAGATAGAATCGTATTCACCGTCTGATATGATTGGGTTATCTTCTTTGTAGTAAAGATAGGAATGCATCAAGTAGTATGGAACTAGCATGTTTGGGTTCTTGTCGTATATCTTCGGTTCTACCCAATTCTTTTTGTCTGTCATTGCTTTCATCATCTATATCCCAATATTCTTTCTGTTCTTTGGTTGTTGCCATTCGTATTATGTCTTCTCGACTAATCATTCTCTATCTTCTTGCTTTTTTTGGTTTTGGTTCTTCTGAAATTCTTTCTTCCCATGTACTACGTTCCCAACCTTTACCCGCAAAAAAACCGATAAAATAAATTACCAGTAATATAATCATTAGAAATAATTCACCCATAGATTCTATTATGCGTATCATTGACTCTAACAAATGTTGTACATTTTGACAAGTCTTTTATTCGTCTTGCTCCAACATATGTGCATGTTGATCTGATGCCCCCCAATATAGAATGCACAGTAGTTCCAATACTTCCTCTGAAGGGAACAAGGACTTCTTTTCCCTCTGCGGCTCTGTAGTCTTTAAGTCCACCGAAATGTTTCTCATTTGCTGTCTCCGAACTCATACCATAAAATTTTACAATTAGTTTTTGTTCATATACTGGTTCATAAAAACGACCCTCAAAAGAGTTCCCGCCTTTTGACTTAACTTCATTTGTCTCATAAATTTTAGTGATAACTTCTCCACCACCTTCAATATGACCAGCTAACATTCCACCAAGCATAACAAAATCTGCTCCACCACCAAAAGCTTTGGCTATTTCACCAGAACTAGTACATCCCCCGTCAGCAATGATGTGGCCGCCAAGACCATGAGCAGCATCAGAACATTCCATAACAGCAGATAGTTGGGGATATCCAACACCTGTTTGTATGCGAGTAGTGCAAACACTGCCAGGGCCAATACCAACTTTAACAATATCAGCCCCATTTAAAATCAACTCCTGTGTCATATCACCTGTTACTACATTACCTGCTATAATAACGAGTTCTGAATGATTGAGTCTTAACTGATAGATAAAGTCACTAAACATTTCTGTGTAACCATTTGCAACATCCACACAAAGATATTTAATTCCACCATTTGTTAGTTCATAAACAGTTCTGAATTTGTGTAAATCTTTATTTGTTACACCAATTGACATAGCAATATTTTCTCTGCGGTTATGTCTAAGGTCTGGATTTACACAATCAAAAAATTCCACCAACTCATTTACTTCGTAAGTTTTTATTAAGCAGGTAAAAATATTTAGTTCAGTAAGTTTATCTGCCATTTCAAATGTGCCAACACCATCCATGTTTGCAGCCATAATGGGAATACCACCAAGATATTCTACTGGTTCATCATCTATTTTTGCATTTCTAAACTTAGTTGTTCTGAATAAATCAACTTCTTTGCGTGACTTGAGTGTTGATCTTTTAGGTCTAATTAAAACGTCTGAGTAGTCTAATTTTACATCATCGTTTATTAACATTTAAACGTCCTGTTCTTTTAAAATATGTTTTTTAATTTTAGTTTGATCTACACAAATAATATTTTCTATAGGACGAAATCCATAATTTATAATTATTTTATGAGTTATAAATGGTACGTTCTCTGGATTCATAACATGACTTACGCATTCATCGTATGTTTCAAATGTTGGACTCGTAAATAAATATGTATCTCTATCACCATTATCTACCTCGCCAGTTGTAACTGACATAATAACTAAAATAAACCACTTCATTTGTTTTTACTCACATTTATGTTAGATGGATTATATTGTTCACCATTATAACCACCTTGTGTTCCATCAACACCACTGTTACATCCTACAACTACAACAACCAAACCGAATATAATCCACATCACAGCCTTTTTACTGTATATTACAAATGTTTCAAATGTTTTTTCTGCTTCTACTTGTGCTTCTTCTCTTGGTGTCATTGTATATCTATATTTCCTGAGATTGATATTCTCTCACCATCGTTTTCATAGAAGGGAAAGACTTCATGTTTCATTTGTGATGGAAACATGACCATGTAACCTTCTGCTTCTTTCTCCATGTTATAAAAAAACTGAGATACATTACCCAATGAATTTGTATAGTGAAATCCAAAGTTAGATATACTACCATGTGCATTTGATTCAGCACAAATAGGAAGTTTCTTTTGTTCCTCATAAGATGTAGGTATCTGCATCCATATCACAAAACTATACACACCAGAATGATCGTGTGGCGGATTAAACTCATGTTTCTTTTGAAAGTTAACCCAAAGACTTTCTAAGTTCCATCCCTGACCTTCTTTCATTGTGGTTCTGTAAGGAGGCCCATATGATTTGATAGTCTGTGCAATGTATATTGGTATAACATTTTTTACAAAGTCTTCGACCAATGGAGAACTGCCGTCCAATCGAATTGATGAACTGATATTACCTGCAAGTTCAGGCTTCATATCTTCTGGTTGTTTTCTTGACTCTTCAATGAGTTTCCAAAAACCATCTACAGTATCCTCTGGTAATTTTCCTTCAATAACACCGATGTTTGGGAAGTGTCTTGGTATTAGTTCCATTTATGCCCACCTATCAAATAGCACGTCACCAGCGATCATAATTCTTTCGTGGTCACATAGTTGTTTTGGTACTTCGTGAAGTACATGAGATGGCCAGATTATTAGTTGTCCATCTTCTGGTTCAATTTCTTCTTTTCCTTCTGATGTTGGAAAAACGAGTGGAGAACACAACTCGCACGCCTTCACACAGTATGTCCAACTCCACAAGCAAGGATAGTGTTGATGTGCAGTTGTGATATCACCCTTTTTATATATTAATCCCCAAGAATCATGTGTTCGTAAAATATAGTCTTTGGGGTTGCCCTGTTCATCTGTAGAAGGGCCACAAGCTCTCTTAACAACCTCAAGTACACCATCTGTAAGTTTTTTAAATGATGGATATACCTCATGCATATCCCATCTTGTGCGATAGCATTTTGCAGCTGAACGACCACCTGTAATATCACCAGCATCCTTAATATCATTTTCTAATAATGGATTTAAAACTTCATAATTAGGTAAATGTTCTATAATTACATTTACTGGCTGTGTTATTTTCATTTACTGATTCTCCATGTATATATATCACACTTTAATTTCTATTAATATAACACAAATTAATGGCTGTGTCAAGGACTAAATAACATTGTTATTCATTAAATTACAGGAGACTTTTATGAACCTTTATAAACTTGCCGCTGCGGTGGCACTTACGGCTGGTTTTGCACAAACTGTGCACAGTGCAGAACTAGGCAGCAATATTTCACTCGATACAGAAGTTAAAACAACATACAAAGTTGATGCAGAAACAACTGTTGCAACAATCAATCCAGAACTTTCTTATAATGGATTTGGAAACTTTGAACTTGAAGTAGGAACAACACTTAACCTTTGGGAAAATGTTGGTACAACTTCTGACATTACTGATGAGCTTAATCATCTACCTGTCCTAGAGTTTGGTGCAACTTACAATCTATCAGATAACATGGATTTAGAATTAGGTTGGAACTATGACCTAGAGGCAGAGAAACGCAGTGACATTTCTTTATCTGCTTCATTTAATTTCTAATTATTAAATACACTATATAATAAAAAGAAAGACCTCTATATGAGGTCTTTTTTTATACAGGAGTGAAAATGTGTATGTAATTTATACCCAAAAATCTTGTGGGTTTTGTGAGATGTCCAAAGAGTTATTAAAAGAACATTCTCAAAAATATACTGAAATTGCCATTGATGAAGATGATGAGGCAAAAAAATTTGTTAAAAGTTTTGCCAAAACTGTTCCTCAAATATTTTATAAGGAACAGCTTATAGGCGGTTATCAGGAACTAATTGAATACTTAGATTAATCTATAGTCCATCGTATTCTACAGGTTTATCCCATAGTCTTTTAATTTTAAGATCAAACTCTTTATTTGTGTGTTCATTCATTCTAGACAGATAATAATCTTTGTCATTATCCCAATGCATTTGATATTTAAATATTTCACTGTTGGCAGATAATTGTCTACCTCTTTGAAGGTTAAGAAAAAAAGTCTTAACGTGTTTATTAATTATCTCACAAATATGGCAAGTTTGGTCGTACACAGCTGTTGCAACTGACATAATATTCTCCTCTGATGAAAAAATCGAACAGAGTGGGTTTCCCTGTTCGATTTTATTTATATTGTTTAAGGTTAAATTAGTACTGCTGATTCAGCATACTCGTTATGACTTTTTATGGATATCTTTTATCAAATCTAAGTCTATATTCTGTTCCGTTGTGTCTAAAAACAATTGTACTATGTGAATATATTCTTTGTTTTGTTTCTGTATAACGATTTTCTATTTGACAAACTGTTCTTACACCACCATTATTTTTTTGTGCTTTGTCAGCTCCAATAATACCACCAATAATAGCTCCTACAGCAGCACCTTTATCATCTCCACCAAGTGCTTTACCTGCTGTACCACCAAGTATCATCCCTAGTAAAGCTCCCTCACCTGCACTACCATTTGTTCGTTTATCATAACAAACTTCCACTTGATGAGGTTGACGTTTTAGTATGTCTTTGTAATGATCATGTACATGAACACCCACAACATTTAAATCCCCTGCTTGGGCTGTAGTTGTTAACAGTAGTCCAACACCAACACCTAAGATTTTTTGTTTCCAGTTCATACTTCCTCCATTTTATTTGTTTTAAATACTATACAAGTTCTTAATTGATAACACTCTCTACTAACAGGTTGAGCCTGATGTAAAGAGTGTGCTTCAAAATTAATTATTCTATTACCTTTGTATCCAGCATGAAGAATAACATTATAGTTTTCATCAAATACTGATGTGCCACCACCCCACTGTGGTCGCCAATCCATTCTTGGATAATATATAAAGGTAACATCACCATCATCTCTGTGAATGTGTGGTTCTATACCATGAGTGTGTGCATTTAAATATGCACGTTCTAGCTTATATTCTGGAAACTTATTTTTTACCTGATTCCATATCACAGATATGTCATATCCAAAATCTTGTAGTTCACCTTCATCATGGCCACAGAAAACGTGCCAATGTTTGTTAATACCATTTTTTACGGAGTCGTAATCATACTTCCATGATACTTCTCTTAGTTGAAAATCAATAAGTTGAGCAACGTGCTCTTCTAAAAAATTATCATAATACTTTGGTTCAATGCTCACTTAACAACTGCTCCACTTTTGCTTGTGCTTCTTCCTCAGTTTTAAATGAACCAATACTTTCTTCTTGAAACATCACTTCCCACAATTGACCCTTTTTGGTATATGTGGCTAAATCCAAAACAGGTGTTGTATATTGCGGATCGTGTGTTTGTTGTATATACTCACTAAGTACTTCTTTTTGTCCTACTTCTTTCATTATTCTTCTCCTATTTCCCATTCTTCTATCAAGTCAGACCACTTTGAAAGTTTATTGCGTTTATATTGTTCTCGTTCTTCTATATCATTCCATGAGATAACATCCCATTCATGCAGAAGGTTTATCATAGTATAGACATCGCCAACTTCATCCTTAAAAGTCTGTCTATCAAAAAGTTCACCCTTTCGTAAACTCTTAGAACACTCTTGAATTAGTTCGCCACACTCTTCCATGAGTATGACAAGTAATTGTTGTCTTGGGTCTAATTGTCTCATTTCACCCATTTCTTCACTCCTACACTATTTGCTACCATAGTACACTATATTTAGGCATTTGTCAAGTGCTTTTTTTATAAATAGTAGTAGTTTTGGAGAGAGTCAGAATATATGGCCTATTTGTTTTTGATACTAGTGTATCTAGGCAATGGTGTAGCGATATTAGAGCTGGATATGGCATTCTGGGATATTGATAGATGCAATGAATATGTAAACAAAATAAATGGTGAAGCGTATTGCGTTCCAAAATATATAGAGATAGGGAAGGTAAAAGTCTATGATTGATCCAATCAGTGCAATAAGTATCGCTACTGGTGCATTTAATGCTGTAAAATCTGCTATTGGTGCAGGGCGTAACATAGAAGATATGGCAGGTACTCTAGGTAAATGGATGGGTGCTGTTAGTGACATCAAAAAAGCAGAGGAGATGAATAAAAAACCCCCTCTGTTTAAAAAAGTGTTCGCATCTGGATCGGTAGAAGAAGAAGCTATGCAAATCTTTATGGCTAAGAAAAAAGCAGAAGATATGCGAGAAGAATTACGACAAATAATTGTTGCAACTCGCGGGCCAAGTGCTTGGGATGAGTTGATAAAGACTGAAGCAAGTATAAGAAAGAAACGACAAGAAACTATTTACGCTCAAGCAGAAAGACGTAAACAGTTTTTTGAAATGCTTGCCGTTGGAGCTCTTATTCTGGTAATTGGTGGATTTATTGTTTTCTTAATATATCTTGCGGCAAATAGGTAATGGTATACAAATACAAAGATTTTATTTACTTACACGATTATGGCAAAGGAAGATTGTATAAAAGTAATCAATTACTTTACTTAGGAAATGCGTGGACAGGAATTGGTGAATTTCTTAGATATACAGATAATGCACCAGAAGTACAAGATATGTTTAAAAACCAAATTGCTCAACGTGAAAAATACGAAAAAAGTAAAGTATCTAGGTCAGATTAAGTTTTTCTCTATTTGCTAGATGCTCTTCTGCAATATCATCTTTTGATTGTCCATGATATCGAACTGCATGATGATTGTCAACCAACAACTGATTAATATTATGTTCTCCAGCATACCAAATTTCACCAAGTATTCTACCATATTTACCCTTACCATCTTTAAATGTTTTAAGTGTTAAATCACCAGAATTTGTCCACTTAACTAAAAAATCTTTAGCAGCATTACCATAGACTTTTTCAACATCATCAGATGTTCGTGATTCTGGTGTGTCGATAGCATACATTCTAATTCTTTGGTTTTGCATCCAAACACCAAATCCTAAATCAATATCAACATCAATGGTATCACCATCAACAACCTTTACTAAATTACATTTATATTCATACATATTCTGCTCCTACACCGCAAAACTTTCACCACATCCACAAGATGCTTTAGCGTTTGGGTTTATTACTTTGAGATATGATCCACCAAGTTCTGTTATGTAATCTACTGTACAACCGATAACAAACATCTCGGCCATACTATCTAAAATTAGTAAGTCCTCAATTAGTGTACCACCTTGATTTGAGTCAACAAAATCCCAATCATATTGAAAACCAGAACAACCACCACCAGATACACTTAATCGTACATATGGTTTTCTGTTCTGCTCTGTCATAATAGACAAATACTCTTTAGCAGAGCTTGTTATTTTAACAGGAATTTTCATGTGACTATTTAGGTAAGTTTTTCCCACCCAAAGTTAGCACATACATATTTTGTATTACCAACTAATACTTGGTCACCAACACTAGTTGACCGACAACCTTCATTTGGAAACAAAGGATTTACGTCTTTATTATTCCACCATGCATCGTCTATAGAGTTAGTTAACATAAAAGCTTTTTCGCATTTTTGTATATCAGATAAATTTTTATCAACACTAACTGTAGCAACAACGTAAGGAACATCCCCAAACGCACAATGTATAACAGAAATAGAGTCTTTTAACACCATTTTTTCATAGTTTTGTAATAGCATATCATTCATAGATAACCTTTCCCACAATTACTATTAACTATACCATGCTATAATAGCGATGTCAAGGGCTATCTGCTTCTTTTTGCTAATTCGTTTGAAATCCACTGCTTACCAAGAGTATTTTGAACTTTAGCCTTTGCTAAGTGCATTACCTGTTTGTATACTTTACCAAACACATCTTCATCAGCATCATTGTTATCTACAACAATAAAATTACGTCTAAAAAATTGACTGAATTTACCAATATTTGATTGAACATCTTTCCATGATTTAACAACAATTGGTTCTGGAACACTACGAGCTCTTTTTGCGTTTCTTTCTAAAGCAGTATCTAAAGAAGTGTTTACAAATATCATATGTGTATCGTAACCCAATCCTTGTAACTCTCTAGCCTGTTTAGCAATCTTTTCAAAGTCTCTTCCTGTGCCATCAATGATGAGTCCAAGTCTACCCTCAACATAGTTTTTTTGTTGAGATTTAGTTATTGCTTTAGCCTTGGTACGAACAACATCTCTTGGTTTTTCTTCCTCTGGGGGCATCTTTAGAGAAAGGCCAGCATCTTTCAGAAGCTTCTCAAAAGCATTATCTGAATTAACAATTTTCATTCCAAGACCACCAGTGGTACGCCTGACAACATATGATTTACCGCTGCCAGGGCCACCTGCTAGAAAGAATGCTTTAAGTATATTGGGATCGTAAACCCCTTCCTGTAGTGCGCTGAATGTTTTCATGTTTTATACTCTCTATAGTTTTCAGTAAGTATTTATCATTTACCGTCATTGGTTCAATCCTTCTCTCTCTGTTTGTAAAGTTTAATTTTTTCAATTTTTGCGAGTTTTTTGCTTTTGACATTTTAATATCATCCTTTTATGAGATTTGTTGACATGATATAATTTACTATAGAGTATACTCCTTTCTTATAATTGATACACTGTGGATTTACTACTTTTTTTAGGTTCAGCACCTGAGCCCTTTTTTTCGAGTTCGATTGGTGATGCATCTTTTGTAGCTTGTATGTGTATCCTGTGAGTTCGTGTTGGGGGTGAAAAAAGGTGTCTGACTTTACTTATTAGGTATAAGCCTGATTGGTGTTTTGAAGTACCACCTGTTTTTTCGTGGTCTGCGCCACTTATGGGAACTGATATTTTTATAACTTGACCTATCGTTATTGAAGCGTTTCCATTTACAGACATATTTATAATTGCTCCGTTGTTTAACTCATGCAACCTTTGTTGTCTATGTAGTAACCATTTGTCTGCTCTGTTAGACATATAGTCCTTATTTCCCTCTGCTATTTCTTTTTCTTGTCTTTCAACCTCTGCTACAGCCAAACCTCTATCAACTCCTAAATCAGTTAATTCTTCAACTGTAGTAGGTACTACGATATACTGTGAATCTTTATCATCCTCTGTAACACTGGTTGGGTGTAAAAATATTCTTGAATCAGTAAAGCTTCCAACATCATTTATATCATCTATCAATACATCATTATATTTTGTATTACCCTCTATTCTTTGAAAATCATCATGATTCTCAAAGTAACTAAATGTTGATTTTTTATAGCGTTTATTATAGATATCATGCATAATTAAGGTAGAACCTAACATTCCACCCTTTATATCATATAATGATCTGTTTTTGCCAGGGGTTTGATATGTAATAGCTCTCTTAAATGATTGTATTATTTTACCTGCATCAGATGAACTAGAATATTGTTCATTTGAAGCTTTATCTCCACAATGAAATTCTCCTTGTACACCTTCCTCATATAAACTTTGTAAACTTCTGAAATGATATCCTTGCATATTTTCAAAAAATAAAAAGTGTGGAGAATTATTTTTTACACTTATAGATTCTCTTGTCAAATTTCTTATAAAATCAAATGGGTGATTATTTGGTGATATCAGTTTTCTGATACCTTGAGTTGGTTCTACATATATATCCTTCTTAGTATTAATGTATTTTGGATTTTCTAATACTGATTGTACAATTTTGTCTACTGTTTCTTCATATGATTTTGACACTCTTGTTCTATGATTTCTTAAAAGTTCTGGTGTGCATATTTTAAGTTCAACTAACTCAGAAGATGTTGAGGCTGGTTCACGCACACCTATTTCATGTACACAAAAAACATTTTCTGAAAAATCTATTTTGGGGTCAGATAGGCCAGGTGTTGTGATTTTTAAAGAAATATATTCTTGACCAACTATAGGCATATTATCGACTAAATTATTAGTATCACCTATAATTATACTTCCATTCAAGGAGTGTGAAAAAATATCCTCAAAAATATTAATTTCAACAATAATTGCTGATATGTCTACCGTAACACCAGCTGAAGAAATCAACTCGCATTTTTCTAAATCAAACTCTCCAGCATACTGTAATCCTGCCATTATACACTCGTTTCATTCATCAAATTTTCATATTCCTCAATAAACAATTTTACAAATTGAGGATCAAGTAATTTAATTTGTCTTAACTCATCTTGACGCTTTAATTCATACTCATAATTAGTTATCGTAGTTGCATTTGGATAGTTACTTAAATCAGTAACTTCAATTTTTAATGATGTATCACCAGAGCTTTGTTCAATTTCATAATGATGAACACCACTAGGATTTGGATTTCCATCTGAGTCAACATACTTTTGATTTATGTAAGAATTAAATTGTGACTCTGCCATTGGCCAACCATGATAACGATCTGCTACATCATTAGTTAACATTACTATCCAATGAAGTTCAGTGTCACCATATAATTTGTGTGCTATTGATTCAGGAGTATCACCTTCTTTGACACTATAAGTATCAAACAAAAGTGAATTTGTTTTAACTTTAGCTCTAACACCAACCCTTCTTAAAAGATTGGTTACAATCTTTGGTTCTCTATTATCAGCAGAATCATAATATATTTTAGGAATGGTTGAAAAGTACATAATTAAAAACCCTCGTCTGCTTCTTTTCTTGTGATAAGGTCTATTTCTTTAAATGTTAGTGATATATTGGTTTCGATGGGTGGTGCACCGTCACCCTCAATTCCTTGATAAGTTTTGTATCTATCCCCACCATAGGTAACACTCATGTTTTCTAAAAAACAGGTAGCTATTTTATGTAAAAATTGGTTTTGTGCACCATTCCACCTATATTCTATGTCAAAGGTATTTGGAATTGTTAATGATCTACCAGCAATATCATCACCAAGATATTCTGGTAACATATTTACCTTAAACATTTTAACAATACTTCGTACCTCTTTTGCCTCTTCTTCACTTTTGGGCATCATTTTAAAATCATATTGAAATGTTCTCTTATCAATTCCTTTGAAAGCAAGTTCCATACGATTAGAAGTTATGTAACCTCTTCTCATTTCCGCTGCTTCTTTCAATCCTCCAAGGCCAGGAAGGGCTCCTGCTGTCACTAGTAGTAAATTGTTTATATTTTTAGCAACTTCTGGTAAAACACCAGACAATGCACCAACAGCATCAGCAACTTGGCCAGTTGATACTCTATCATATGCATCCAGAGCAGCTTGAGTGATTGAACCCATCTCTGTATCAGTATATTGTGCACCATATGATGTTGAAACCTGTGCCGGCATATACATAGCAATTGCTGTATGTAATCTTTTTGTTGGTTGTGTTTGCATACCAACTTTTGTAAATCTGTCTGATTGTGTGTTATAAAAAGTACTTCCTTTTCTAAATCTAGATTCAAGTTTTCCACCAGCACCCGTTCTAACTCTTTCAAATGCATCATTCAGCTGATCTAAGTTATCAAATATTGGACTCTGTGGTTTAACAACAGCATTATTTCTTGTTCCAAATCGTATTTTTGCATTTTGTTGTTCATTAATAAAAAATAACATATAATGCCCCTGATTACCTAGGCCTGGGTCAGCAGTAACATCTAAGGGAAAACTAAGAAATTTTAAATTTCTTGATGGTGCTAGAGGTATAGTGTCAGAAGAGTTACCACCACGATTTGGTATATTATAGCCAGGCACATTACCTGCCACCCTCCTCAATGCAGTGTTTGTGATTTGTGTCGCAACACCCTCTAGAAAATTGTTGAACGCCATTTATAAATAATCCTGTATAACAGTTTAAACTATTTATAAGATAAGTATATGGCGTACAGCGGAAAATATAAACCAAAAAATCCAAAGAAGTATGTTGGTGACTCCTCTAAGATAATTTATCGTTCTTTGTGGGAACGTAAACTTATGGTTTATTGTGACATGAATGATAAAGTTTTAGAGTGGGGTAGTGAAGAAATTATTATACCCTATCACTCGCCGTGGGATAATAAAGTTCATAGATATTATCCAGATTTCTACATGAAGGTTCAGCAAGTAAGTGGTAAATGGAAAAGATTTATTATTGAGGTGAAACCAAAATATCAATGTAAACCCCCATCAGCAAATCCAAAAAGAAAAACTAAAAAATGGTTTAATGAAGTTAAAACATATACTATAAATCAAGCTAAATGGAAGCATGCTATTGAGTTTTGTTTAGATCATGGTATGGAATTTAAAGTTTTAACTGAAGATCACTTGAATCCAAAGTATAAATAGTAATATGGCAAAAAGTAAATTTATACAAAGCGTAGTAAAATCAGCTGGTGGTAGACCAAAATCTACTCAGTGGTATCGTGATAAGATCAAAGAATTTGGTCAGCCTGGCGCTATGGATTTAATTCGTGATGGTAAACAAGCAAGAACACCACATTATGGTAGACTAAATATGTTTTTCTACGACCCTAAAGGTAGAAAGACATTACCATACTATGATACATTTCCTTTAGTGTTACCAATAGAAAGATATCCAGATGGATTTTTAGGTGTTAACTTTCACTACCTACCGATGGCGTTAAGATTGAAGTTGTTGGATCGTATAGTAGATTTTAGTAATAACACTAAGTTTGATGAAAGTACAGTTATTGATGCAGATTACTCAAAACTTAAAAACATAAAAGAAATCAAACCAACCCTTAAAAGATATTTGGCAGGAAGAGTTAAAACAAGATTTCGTAGAGTTGATGCAGATGAGTTTACAGTTGCAGCACTTCTTCCTATTGCAAGATGGAAAAACGGTACTCAACAGGACGTTTATAAAGATAGTAGGAAGATGATATAATGGCGTTTCAATTGCAATCAATTTTAGAAACAACAGCATTTCAGTTTTTAGATGAGATGTTAGCTGAATTTCACTCAACAGATGGTTTTGCAAAAACAAATCGTTGGGAAATAATTATCACACCACCAACAGGGAATCGTGGAAATAATTCAACTGGCAATATCTTTGCTCCTATTATGTCACAAAATACTGGAGAAGGAGTTGTTCAGAAAGCTGCTTTAATGTGTGAGGCATTCTCATTTCCTGGCCGTAACTTAGATAGTCAACCAGATTCAAATGTGTATGGGCCTGAAAGAGAAATAGTGAATGGTTATTCTTTTGGAGATATTTCTTCTACGTTTAGACTTTCCTCAGACCAAAAAGAAAAACAATTTTTTGACACATGGCAAAGACTTGCATACAACCCTCAAGACTTTTCCATAGGATATTATTATGATTATATTGGTGAAATAAGACTTTACCAATTAGATGAAAAAGACCAAAGACGATATGGAATAAAACTTTTAGAGTGTTTTCCAAAAACAGTAGATCAAATGGCAGTAACTCAGAGTGCAGGAGATTTACAAAGAGTTAATGTAACATGGGCATATAGATATTGGTTATCTTTGGCAGATGAACGTAATATGCCCAGACCCCTAGAAGACAGGTTAGCTGAAATTGCAATCAACACAGTAAGTAAAAATATTTTTAATAATATTCCAAGTGTGTTGCGTAAATTATTTTAAAGGATGAAAAATTATGGCACTACCAAAACTAAATACCCAACAGCATACGTTGGAGCTCCCATCAACTGGTGAGAAAGTTAAATTTAGACCATTCCTCATTAAAGAACAAAAAATATTAATGATGGCACAAGAAAGCGAGAATGAAACTGAAATCGCTGATGCCGTTATGAATATAATTGATTCTTGTACAGATGGTTTAGATGCACGACAACTACCAATATTTGATATTGAATATGTATTCTTACAACTCAGAGTTAAGTCTGTAGGTGAGACTGCTACTATAAAAGTTAAATGTCCAGATGATGATAAAACGTATGTTGACACTACTATAAAGTTGGATGATATTTCTGTTCACATGACTGCAAATCATACTAATATAGTAGAACTAACAGACAATGTTAAAATAGTTATGAAGTACCCACAGATGACAGATATGAAAGGTGTAAACTTTTCAGATGGGGTTGATGGCTCGTTTGGTTTAATATCTAAATGTGTATATGAAGTTCACGATGGTGATACAGTACATAACAGAGTAGATATGTCAGATAAAGACTTAAATGATTTTATTGATACTATGGATACTAAACAGTTTGAAAGTGTTATGGAATTTTTTAACACCATGCCAAAATTACGTCATGCAATAACTGTTACTAATCCAAAAACAAAAAAGAAGGGTGAGGTTATGTTGGAGGGCCTCGATAGTTTTTTAGCGTAAGCCTTTCACACGATAACTTATATAATTACTATAAAACTAATTTTGCAATGATGCAACATCATAAATATAGTTTAACAGAGTTAGAAAATATGTTACCGTATGAAAGGGAAATTTATTTAGGATTATTAGAGAATTATATTCGTGAAGAAAATGAAAGAATAGAAAGAGAAGATAAAAATTAGGGAGGCACGAATATGGCTGCACAAAAGAAACTACAAAAAGGTTCGGCATGGGAAAAATATGATTTAGATGGGGATGGTATAGTCTCTGATGAGGAATTAGATATGGAAAGACGTATGATTGAACTTGAAGATTTGAAATCCGATATGGAAAATGAAGATAAAAAGCAAGATGCACAACGAAATATGGCATGGTTTGCTCTTAGTGGTATGTTACTATACCCATTTGCAGTTGTGATAGCAGTCTGGTTTGGTTTAGATAAGGCTGCAAGTATTCTTGGTGATATGGCTGCAGTCTATTTTGTTTCTGTTGCTGCAATCGTTGCTGCATTCTATGGTAAAGAAGCCATAGCCCAGAAAAAGAATAGTTCAATACAAGTAAAAGATAATAGGTAACCGTTATGGCTGAAGACAAAACATTTAGAATGTTAATTGAAGAGCAGAAGAGAACAACTGATGCTATTCGTAATTTAGTTACAACTAATGAGGAAACTTCGGTCAATGAAATAGAAAAACGTGAAAAAAGTGAATCACGCATAGAGGGCGGAAGAAAGGCTTGGGAAACTAGACAAGCAAACCTACTTGCACAACAAAATCCAAACAGTGCTGCAAATAAAGAAAAACAAGATGAACAAAACACTTACCTAAAAGATACCTTTGGAAAATTTTTAGGAAAAGATTCAAGTTTTGCTAAAGGTTTGTCTAGTATTGGTCAATCTCTTAAACAAAAAGTTCAAGGTGGTATTGCTGGAATATTTACTGCACTAAAGGCTGGAGCTTTTCTTTTATTTCTAGGTGGTATGGTTAAGTTTCTTCAAAGTCCAACATTCAAAGAACTACAAGATAAATATCTTCCAATTATTGCTGACGGTTTACAATCTTTATATGATACATTAAAATCAATAGCCAGTGGATTTTTTGTAACTGATCCAGATACAGGTAAAACAACATTTAGTGCAGTTGCAGGATTAAGTAATATTATGCAGATGCTAAAAGATAAATTTTTAGGTTGGACACAATCTCTCAAAGAGTCATTTCTTGATGAAAATGGTGAACTAACTTTAAAATCTGCTATCGCTGGAATACCAAAGGCCATGGGTGTTCTCCTTGATGCATTTATTAATCCAGTTACAGGATTATTAGTATTACTAGCACCTAAAATGTTTTTTGGTTCAGCCGTTTGGGTAGGTAAAAAATTATTTGGTGGTGCATTAAGACTAACTAGAGGTGGATTTGGGGCATTATTTAGAGCTATGGGGGGATTTAATACTTCTTTAGCTGACACTGGTATTGCAATGGACGGTAAAGTTAAGACATCTAAAAAAACTGGTGTGTTTAGAAAAGGTTTAGGTGGTATCGCTGGTAGGTTTGGTAGACTATTTAGATTTTTTGGTAAAAGAGGTCTTGTAGGTTTAATAATAGGTGCTGGTGCAGCTATGGCAACTCAACTTGATTTGTCAAAAGCAAGTGGTGTATTTAGCAATACTGCAAAAGGTATAGGTAATGCATTTAAATCTTTGTTTGGTGTTTTATCAGACTTTGGTAGTAGTATTGCTAAAGTTGCATCTAAGGCAACTGCCAAGGCTGCAAGTGTTGTAGCCAAATCTTTAGACGATGTTGCAAAGATAGGTGCAAAGGTTGTTGAGTCTGTTGTTCCTACTAAAAAACTTAATAAAAAACAATTAGATGCTCTTCGTGGCACTGGTGAATTTGCATTAAAACCAAAAGTAAAGGCATCAGCACCAGCACCAGCACCTAAATTGAGTTCTACACAAAGAGCTGCACTAAGCGGAACTGGTGAATTTGCATTCAATCCAAAGGTAGCAGCTGCTACCTCAACAACTGCCGCTAAAGCAACAACACAAGCAACATTAAAAAAGGGATTATGGAAATCTCTTGCTAAAAAAATACCACTTCTTAGTGTTTTTGCAGGAACTGGATTTGCAATTCAAAGAGCTATGGGTGGCGAATATAGTAAAGCATTTTTAGAAT
>Ga0115572_10001597_pt1 | contig 18348 bp, 4 predicted proteins | sample COGITO_mtgs_1206_FD_88681 | JGI IMG/M metagenome (GOLD analysis project Ga0115572, IMG submission 88681) | Pelagic marine microbial communities from North Sea - COGITO_mtgs_120607 | ecosystem: Environmental > Aquatic > Marine > Epipelagic | place: Germany:Helgoland, sampling site Kabeltonne... | reverse complement strand
GGAGTTATTCGGACACCGGAGCAGACCTTGCTCGGGGCCTTACTCGTGCAACGAAACAGGTAAGCATCGGTGCAGAGGAACTCGGACACCAGCGTAGATAACCTCGGACATCTCCTTTAGAAGTTTTACCGCCCCATTGATGTACCTATGTAGGGTCGTCACCCTAAGGTATTGCATGGATGTCGCGGTGCCCTTTGATCCGGGCGCAGCGGGACTCGTACTTATACAAGATTCCCCTGAATTGGCCTCCCATTTGTCGTTTCCATTTTACAAACCCATCTGGGCTTCAACATCCCCCCCCTTAGGCGGAGACTCCGGCGACGTGTATTTCAAGTAGGAGGTCGTTTTTGGCATGGAGTGAGATAATGGGAGCGGTTGGTTCGCGAGCACCACCGTCTTCCCCTCATCAATTCTCATATCAGAATTGACTCACTGCCGACTCTCGTGTCGGTCGAGTGATTTCCATTCGCCGCGGGCGAGATTTAGTTCTTCGCGGCGGTATTTCGTTCATGATCCTGATGGCGCTCTTCCGGTGGTACCACATCCGGAGCCATGTATTCGTAGGGTCGTTGTCTCGTAATTATCATCATATTAGCGTAGTGGTCAACCTGTAGACCAATGAACCTCCCAGTACTGGTAGAGATCACAACTTATCCGTGAGGTCGGCGTGTCGCCACACCCAGGGCTACGTAGAGGTTTTACCCTCCATTGATCAGCCCTTCGTGCCGGTTCAGAGCACAGGGTGCGACGGGTTCATTTATGGTCAACGAGACATGCCTTCTGGCCGAGACTAACCAGATGGCACATCCTTTCGTTGGCTGAGACGGGCCAACGAAGAGTTGAAATTCGTGGAAGTTTAGCGCGGTGAGTTTCCCCGGGCTAGTCGTTGTTTTGGGTTGGTATGAGGTCGGAGTATCATGAGGCCCCACCGGGGTAGGGTCTGGTGCTCCTGCCCTAACTAGTGTTGAGCGGACAGCGGAACGATCCATCTGCCCATTGAACGCCCCAGGTGTGTAAGGGACGGGAAATTCGACAAATTGCTGATAACGTCCCCGTGGGCTCGCCATTGCAGCGGTGGGGCTGGCGAGCCACCCATTTCTTTATTGATCAGCAGCGGTTGCTCTCTGGCCTCCTGGCTAGAGAGCCGCACGTACCATAGCATCACTTGTTTGTAAGGCTTGTGAGGGGTGATTAGCCTATAGCGGTCTTGTCCCTCGGCGTCCATGGCCAAGGCCCTCCGCATAGGGGCCTCCCATGAAACTGGCAATGTGACGGTATTGCGTAGTATTCTGAGAGCTGCCTTGCTGGGATCGTTTTCATCATCAGCAATCATGTCACCACTAAAGGTGTCTAAACGAGGAACTTCGGAACTTCCTCCTTTTTTTTGTTCGAACGTCAAGATGTCTTCGTTGGTTATGAACCAGATGCTGACGGCACGAGCCTCATCAGGTTCCTCCGGGATCGCGGCCGGCGATAAGTCGTGGACTACCTGTGCTTTATGAGCTTTGGCTTCGCACGCGGAGGTGAGTTGGCTGAACACTGCCGCCACGTCCGGATCAGCCTGTGCTAGGGTTTCAGCCTCACTCCGTAGTTTGGCGAACAATTCAGACTCAATTTCATCGGTCGTGTAGTGAGAATCATCCTTCCACACAACCTTCGAGCGCGTTGTCCTGCGATCTCGTATTTTGCGGCCGTAATGCCACCGTCCCCGTATGAACTGGGCCACTTCAGGTAAGTGAGTGCCCAGCTCTTCGACATAAGTGGGCAGCTTGGGTTCTGCCGGAGGGCTGGCTTCAGTCGGGACGGGAGCTGGCGTACCCTTTTTCCTTTGAGCCGGAGCCCGTCTTCTGTCGGGGTGTACCTTGTCGTAGTTGTCCATCATGCCTCGACAGCGACGGGATAGCTCCTCGCTGGATGTCCACAAGGACTGTTTTTCAGAGTAACCTCTGTATTTGACTAGGTATTGCTTCTGCCCATCCACCCACCGTCGGGCCAATAGCCGCTCGACGATATATTCATCGGGCCCCAATGGTTCCTCCTCTGTTGGCGTAGTGTAGAGGCGCAGGTTGGAGATGTCGAATTCGTCAAACGTGAGCTTGTTTTCCAAGTCACGGAGCCTGTAGCGTCCTTTGCCCAGAACTTCCGAAATCCGGTAAGGTCCCCCATATTTGGCTTCCAAACCATTCGCCTTGTCGTAGAGCCTTCTTACTACGCGGTCTCCTACCTGGAACGCTCGTTGTCCTCGCACGGAGCTCGCTGCAGTGTTGGACACTGTGGTGCCTTGTGCTTTCCTGGTGGCTCCATATGCTGCTCGCCAAGCGTAAACCAGTCGGTTGTGAAGGCGTGTCGCATACGCCTGAATATCTTTGTTGGGATCTTCGCACGCGATGGTAGCTGGAGGTGCATGCGGATCACCTATCTGGGCAGGTGGTCTTATCTCCCGCCCGTAGAGGAGCATCGATGGGCTCTCCTGGGTCACCCGGTGGGGTGTGGCCCGGTAAGCCATAAGGATGAATGGTAGGTGATCGCGCCAGTGCGCCCCGCCCAGGTCGCTCGCCCTGACCATGTTCAATAATGTTTGGTTGAAACGCTCCACCACGCCGTTTGCCTCCTTATGCTCAGCCGCTGTACCATGCAGCTCTATCCCCGTCAGCCTGAAGATTTCGCGGTTGAGGGCGCTGACTAGGTTGCTTCCCCGATCACTTATCAGTACTCGAGGAACGCCATGACGTGCTACAATGTATTCCGTGAAGACATCTAGCAATTCGGCAGCAGTAGGCTCTTTGTGCAAAGGTATGGCTTCAGCCCACCTGGACAATGAGTCCACGAATACAGCTAACTTGCGGTACCCTGAGCCAGTGTCAGCGTTGTAATCATAGGTGTCAGTCATGTCCAAAATGTCGGCGTAGACCAAGTCAAACGGGTACCGCCCCACCGTTGGTCCCACTGGGTTGCGATTGCGAACATTGGGCGTCTTTGCCAACGTGCACTCGTGGCAGTCGGCGATATGATCAGCCACGTCCTGTGTAAGTTTGGGCCAAAAGTACCGTCGCCGTAAGGCGGCTGCCACTCTATCCTTTGAAGCATGGCCCATTCGCTCGTGGAAGGCCACCATAAGAGGGGTTCTTAGAGCCTGCGGCACATAGGGTACTCTCTCCCCTGGTTGTTCGTCGGTCGAATCGGGTGTCAGCAAGATCCGGTACAAAACACCATCGTCTAGAACGATTCTTTGCACAGGAGCAGAAGGGTGCTCACTAGGATCGTTGGAAACCCTTTGGTTATGTCGGTTGCTGGTCAGGTGCCGCACGGTGCGGGCCAAACGTTTCACATCGCCATCATCAGCAATGTCATCTAGTTCACCTTGCAAGAACCGAACTATCTCTTGACATTCGGGGTCCCTTCCTTGTTCGAGCCGTATCTGGCGCAGGGAGGGGGCTCCTGTGGCCAGGTAGCTGGCATTAATCTCCTCCGGAGTCCGCTGTTCCCTCTGTTCTTTGGCGACGGAACGGGCAGTTGCAGCTCGAGGCCTTGATTTACCGGTTCGACCTGTAGTGACGGCGGTTACCGCCATTTCCTCCTCACCATCACCCTCCTTGCTGGCCATGGTGTCGGGCGAGGATAGGGTTCTTTTCATCGTCGTATCGTCAGTCGAACCACTTCCTTCGTCGGAGCGGTCAGCTACAAGTCGTGAAATAGCATCGGCGTCCTTGTGCAATACACCGGGTTTATGTTCCACATGAAAACGATATTCGGCCAGTTTCAGGATCCACCTCATAAGTCGAGATGCAGGGCCCCCTTCCATAGTGTCCCGCATCGTGTGAAGCCATCGTAGGGCGCTGTGGTCAACAACCAATTTGAACGCGCGACCCCAAAGGTAAGATCTCCAATGCTTGATACAGTCAACTGCGGCTAGGAGCTCAATCTCGGTGACCGTGTAGTTGCGCTCATGTTTGGTAAGGCGACGACCATGATAGGCCACCACTCTCTCACGACCGTTATCATCGGCCTGACTGAGTACACCACCTAGACCTATTTGGTTGGCGGCATCTGTCTTGACCACGAACATGCGATCAAAGCGTGGGGTGCACATCACCGGTTCGCTGGTAATGGCTTGTATTAACCTTTGGATGGCAGCTTGGCATTTTGGTGTTTGGGATTCCACTTCGACGTCTACTCCGTCACGAGTGAGGTCCGTCAACGGGGCCGCTACCAGGGAGAATCCCTCGATAAACCGGCGGTAGTAACTGCATATGCCGAGGAACGAGCGAACCTTCGTGACAGTGTTGATCTGATGAGTCGGCTCAAAGTTTCGAACCACCTCAATCTTGCGAGGGTCCATACGTAGCCCTTCCCGGCTCACAACGTGACCCAGATATTCCGCTTGGGTGGCAAACAGAACACACTTGCTGGCCTTCATTGACAGTCCCGCCCACCTAAGGCGTTGAAACACGGCCTCGAGTCGAGTCATCATTTGCTCGAACGAATTTGATTCCCTCTCTTCCTGACTGGAACCCGTCCCTGTGCTCCAAACTCCGATATCGTCGAGGTACGGCATGCATGTCTCCCAAGCTAGGCCTTGTAGGGCCGCATCCATGAGACGTACCATGTAGGACGGCCCGCTTTGGATCCCAAAAGGTAGGTAGTTGAACTCGTATTTTTGCCGATGGGTGACGAACGCTGTCAAGGCCTTGTCTTCTTCTCTGACCGGCAAGGTCCAGAATCCGGAGGCTAAATCTAGCGTAGAAAGAAACAGCGAGGAGGGGCAGCCTTCTCCTGACGAAAGCCGATCCAGGGCCTCCACCGTAAGGGGTATGGGGCTGTCCTGCAGCTTGAGCTTAGAATTGAGGTCACGATAGTCCACGCAGAATCGCACACTGCCATCCTTTTTCGTGACTAGCACCACCCGTGACCCCCACTCGGAGTTACTTTTTCGGATGATGCCTCTCGATTCCATTTCTTCTATATGCTTCTCAATCACCTGGCGACCTGCCTCGCCTACGCGGCTCGCTGCGTGGCGGTGTGGGGTCGCATCCGGTTTCAACGGGAGCTCCACTTCCATGAGATGTGTTTTGGTCGGACATTTCGGGTCGGTGGCGAACGCCTTAATGTTGTTGGCCACCATGCACCTAACTCGAAACAATTGCTCCTCGTTGAGTCGCTTTTCAGGGTCCATGGTTACTGAATCGAGTAATTCCAACTCTGAAGTTGACAGTCGGGCCATCGGGTCTGCGGGTTCCGGATCGGGGCCGTCCTTGTCCGACCTCGTGCGTCTGGGGGAGCCAGGGGTAGCCTCCTTGAGTTTATCCAGGTCTACACATCCTCTGACGTAGTATTCTGCATCTAGTTTGGCGATCGGGCTGAATCCTGCCACCGAAATCTTTCGGCGAGTACCGTTGACCAACTGAACATCCACCCGACCTTCCGAAATAGTCGCCAATCTGGTCACCACGGGAGGTGCGTTGTCCGGGCCTTTACCCTTTGGTAACCCTGACAACTCGTTCCAGTCATTGATCCTATCCACTAGACAAGTGACCGGAGTAGTTTTGTCCATAAGAGCTTGCGGCGCCCTTACTCGGACGGTCACTCGACTCCTCGGCGGTATCACTACAGGCGCCGTAGTGTAGAGTAGATACTCGGAGCTCTCCAGATTCCATTCTGAATCTCCGAGTACCTGTTCAACCAGCACCTCAGGTTTTGGCGGCGGGCCAGTCAAGCTCTCGGGAGCTCCAGTTTCCTCGTCCTGACTCACTGCCATTCCTGAGAGAGAGGTTGCCTCGATAGATTGACCAACGCCCGTTGTCACCGGGCATAGTGGTGCAGGGTTTCCTGACCGGGCGGTGACCTGGAACTCGTGGATGATGGTGTTCCCCTCTAGGTTCTGGGAAGTCAGCGTCACGCTTCCCCCTCCTTTGTCGTCATTATTCAGCTGTATTTGGGCTTTACGCGGCGCCAAAAAGTCGTTTCCTAGGAGTAGTAGCGGTCGTCCTTCGATTACTGAGAACTGGTGCCTGCATGGGGTTTCTCCCAACTCGAAATCGATAGTAGCCGTCCCGTCGGTGATCAAGGCTTTCCCATTAGGTCCATTGAGCCGCCCCACCTTCCCATTTGCGTTTCGCGATACGCAGCTGTTTCTTGGTAGCCTCTCAAGCATCTGGGTCGTAATAACCGAAGGTGCAGCCCCAGTGTCGGCCAAGACCCTCCCTGCAGGCATGATGACATGGTTGATTTCAAGGACGTCATCCCCCATACCATCCGACGGGGAGGCCGACTTCCTTCGTTTCACCCGAAAGTCTTTTACATATAACGCCGAAGCGGTGTATGCCCCAAGGTCAGGCGTCAGCGCCACGCTTTCATCTGGTTCGGGTAGTGGATCTTCATTGACTACACTTACCTCTTGAGCCGGAGATATTCGGAAGCCCACACGATAGAACGGGTCCCTCTTATCGGATTGGGAATGGAAACTCACCCATTGATCGTAAGCCGCGTAAGCTACGTCCCGAGCGTCATTCTCCTGGTTGCTTTCACTCTGATTCCTGCCTCCGGGAACGAACTTTGCATGCTCAGTACGAATGAAGTTAATTAGTCGCCGTAGACCAGTCTTGCGAGGTGGATACCGACTCCGAGGGTTAGGAGGCACGTCTGCAACCACTCCTAGACCGAATTGCTGTTCATGCTTGGTTTTCGCACTCTGGACCCATAGTTCCCTGGCTTGGCCGGAAAGCTTAGAGTCGATTTTTATATTGTGTTGCGCACACCATGCCTCGACTTCGCTCTCCCACGTATGAGTGCCAGTGTCTTCGTCTGACTCTCCATGACTTTCGATCATCGGGGCATTCCAACTTAATGACCTCAAACTGCCCAAGTCTAAAGGAGCTTGGTTGAATGTGGCGGCTACGTCATGCTCATTAACTCTAGGTCGAGTCCCTTCTTCCTCGGGGTCAGCATCTTCGTCGTCCGTCCACGCTTCCATCTTTGGCAAGGGCTTAAACGGCAATCCTAGATGCTGGTCAAGGATGTTGCCAATGCGGGCTGGTAGCGTCCGCCATTCGAACAGCAGGTCGGGAGATTTCCCATCTTGCATGTCCGACATCAAATCAATTTCGGCGTCTTCATTTTCGTTGATCTTTCTCGGGCTCCTTTGTCCACCTACCACGTCCCAAACGCGCCATTTGCCATGACGACGTCGTATGTGACGAGGAGCAGGGGGAGGGGGCGGTAAGTCCTCGTGATCAACTAGCCATGGTTGCCTCCAGGAGCTTGAGGTCGAGGTGGGATCAGGATCTGTGGCTATTGTAATCGCATGGACATCAGGATGAAACCAACCGTCAGTGGTCCCGTACTGCATGATTGACTGCCGGTAACGATCATGAAGGGCTTCGTCACTCTGGTCGCTAGGAGTCTGGAGAGATCCGATGGGGACCCACTTCAAATCAGCCCGATTGATTCCCTTCTTAAAGTGACCGTGGTCTGCGCAAAATTCCGTAGGTGTCTTGATTATCCACAGATGGCAAAGGGTAGCTGGTTGGTCTAATATCACAAAACGGCCTTCCGGGGCTTCGTAAAAGCTCCTGTGACCCTCCGGATAATCCAAGAAGCTCTCCTCCACTGCTCGGTACCACGGCTGTTCAGCCTCCATCCAAGTAAGAAGCTCTTTTAACATCTGCCCACTTTGAGCGGGGTCATTCAGGGTTCTTTCAGGGAGATCGTGGCCACGGCCGTTTGGTGCCGAGGACACCAAGACTTGAATGCATCCTACTCGGTCAACTATAGCGAGGCGTACCACCCGTATCGGGTCGGATTCTGCCCGAGTCACCAATTCTTGGGCGGTCCTAGAAGATCTCTTCCTGTAGGGCGATTGGATATATCGTTGCAATACCGGAGTCCACTGAGTTGCCATTGCAGCTGCGATTCCCATATACGTTTTACTCTTTTTCTCGGTTCGAAACACATCAGGCGGGTATCGCGCCAAGGAATGCTCTCGTCCATGCACAATTCGAGTCGGGGTAATTGGGGGTAAGTTGTCCAGGAAGAGGGCTGTCGGTTTAGTCTGCCCGTGACCGTGCTGCCACGGGTGAACATATTGGGTCGGAGACTCTCCCACGATCCTTCTTGCTTCAGGACCCATTTTGCTGTTCTCAATGGCCACGAATGGAGCTTGGGCGTCACGAAAGCGTCGGAATAAAGCAGCGTTTTGATACATCTGCCTTCGTCGTACGGGATTGTTTTTAAGCCACTTAATGCTTGCGTTACTGAGGAACGTGCAAGGAGGGTGGCCAATAACCAAATCCCAACCTAGGTCTTGTATATTCGCCGCATCGCCGCAAAAGTGAGGGATGCCTTCGGCAGTAGACATCTTGAGGTCGCACGTTGCTACGTCAGCTCCTGCGTCTTGAAACATTTTGGCGACGAAAGGAGGTGAGTCCTTGGAGCCTGCTTCGCCGAGTACTAGCACCTTTGGCGGTGCTACCCCCCCCCGACTTAGTCTGAGCTGTTCGGCTTTGAGAGCCGAAAGCTTATCGATGACCTCGTCGATATGCTCTGGGGCTTCTTCGGCAGGGCTGGGCTTGTCTTTACGCTCCAAATTAGTATCAAGGATTTCGGCACTTCGTCGTACATCGCGATAGTGCACTAACCTTGAGCCTTTTTGTTGCGCAATGTCCCGTGCGAGGGCCCGGATCTTGTCGAATTGTTGCTCGTTTAGGTCTTCAATGTTCTCATCCAGCACAGACGAGCCTACATTGACAGCCGCCACCATTCGCTCTAGTTCTTCCTTGGCAGCTGGTGTGAATCGCGCCACAGGAGGTAAATCTTCTGGGGGCTTGCTGGAATAGCAATAAGGTAACACCGTAGGGTGGTCTAAAGCAGCGACGATTGGTCCGTCACGCAATTGGCTAGACCGTTTGCGGCGCCGACGTAGAAACGCTCTCCACGCCGTTATTACCTTGCGTGCGAAGAAAGGTGTGCAGCCTCGGCACTCGCGACGTAGTTGGTTTGAGAATTCGGCGCTTATTAGGTCATTCCACATGTTTGGCCGTATCCGAGCTATATGTAATATGGCGACAGCCGCCTGCCACAAGCTCTCGGGCATAATCACGCTGGGTTCGGGCACTGAGGCTGAGTTGAAGCGTGATTTCACTTCTCGTAGCAAGTCTTGGCAAATTTCTGTGACCAGGTCTTCTGGGGTGGTAAGCTGAATTTTCTTTTCGTGGGATGCTTCTCTGGAGAAGGGAAGCCACGACGGCATGGCTCCTCGTTCAGAGGGGGCCGAATAGTTCCAGAACTCTGCTATCCAGCTCCCTTGTTGATCGCAATTGCTGGGGAGGGTCACTCGTAGGCATGTCTTTCTGGCAGCAGACGCCTCTTTCACCGTGGCGATAGCCTCTGGCGACAGGGCCGTTTGGCTCATGCTCATGCTCATGCTCATGGATTCGGTCATGCTAGCTGGCGAGTCGGAAGTAGTAAACAAGGTGGTCGGAGGATCGGTTGGGAGGCTCGACGAGGGAGTTTCTCCGTTCCCATCCCCCTCGTCGCCGGTTTCCTATTGGTTGGCGAAACGATCACCTCCTAGCCGTTGGGTAGGGGAAGGCTTGCGATGAATGTAGAGGCAACTCTGTAGCTCTTTGGCCACGTGAGACGTCTCGGGATCGCCTCCTTCCGCTAGCCAACGCTTGGCAGCGCGGCAAGTTGTAGGTTGGTGGTCACCTTGTCCGAAACCCAAGCTCCATTTGGGCAAGGACGGGTGACTCTGAGGTCGGAATGCGCAAAATGCGCAGCTTGCCTGCGGCCACTCAAGCCGCCGACTCCCCGTTTGAGGTGTCGGGGCAGGCTCGGGCATGTCGACGATCGGGGCACTCATCGTTCGGTCCCGTGGCATGAAGCGAGCTAGAGCGTTACGTAAGTCTCGATTTCGATTCGTGAGGTAAATGGCCTTCGCGAAGTTGACGTACGTGTTGGCCCAATCTGCTTTGGTCCATTCTTTATCGAATGGGTGGCCTTTGGAGCCAGCTGGGGGAGGAACGTCACGTCCCCAAGTCAGTGTTCTCTGCTCCTCTGTCATCTCTGTTCTCGGCCTCTCGTATCCTACAGGCGGTGGCTCTTGGTTGTGAGCCGTCGGGGCACGGCCGCCCGTAATTGAGGGGCTCTGCTGGTTTGGATTGGCCTTTGATCTAGAGAAGCGCGGTTCTTGAGGCTGGGGCTGACGATTGCGCCCTAACGGTGGACTTGGGGTAACAGCTGCGAGTGTTGAGCCGGCAGCGACAGCCGCCGGTGAGGGAGCTGTTTCTTCATATGAGCTTACGGCGGCGACCGCCTGAACCTCAGGTGCGTTTAGCCTTCGATTTCTCGTCACCTGCTGATGTGGTTCCCCAACAGTTCTTTGTTTGGGCGTACGCGTGGTGCGTGGTCCATCTCGGTCTGGATCCCGCGACTTACCCGAAGTATCTCCAAAACCCTTTACTCTGGCGAGGTGCATCCTTGCACTCCTGAGAGGATTTGCTTCCTCAATGATCTCGTCAGGGCTCAAGATCTCCCTTCCCGCGCGCCCTCTTTGCACCAATGCGGTGGATATTTCTACTCTTTCTGCATATAGGTCTGCATCAACACTACCTCGCTCCGGATCCGTGGGGTCGTTCCTTAGGCATTCGACCATCCGTTCATTGAAAGTTTCCAGGTGATGGTCGGTCAGGTGCACTTCGCTGGCTGAAATGCCACTGAACTTGAGGTAAAGATCTCCTAGTCGATTTCTCAATGCTTGCATGTCCTCGCCCTGTTTCCTGAACCTAGCCTTTTGCCACTCGATCCGATGTAGAGACGATTCACCCCTCTTGATCACAAAGGAAAGGTCCAACCTGAACACAAAGATATCAGCCCCTAATAGCGCATAACCGCCCCCTCGTTCCATATCATCATTTAGGAAGGCCGCGTCCTGCAAAGCTTCCTGGGTTGCTGACAGAATGCGGGGGTTGCGCCGCCCACTTCCTTCGTGAAGGTGACCTAACAGCTTTTGCAGTACTTGCTGCCACTGGCAACCATGCCTGAAGCAATCCCTTAGGGCGGCGATAAACCCTGGTCGAAACTGTTGCCAGCCCTGGGCGACGGCGTCAGGGCTATCGCTTCTGAGGGCCTCTGGGAACTTCAGCTTGTTGATGGTGTCGATGTTGTTCCGGTTTCTAGAGTCGAAAGCTCTGACGTACCACGAGCGCAGAACCTCGGCCACCCAAAATGAGCGGGTACGCATTTGCATGCCAGTATTGTCAGGTTCAGCTTCTAGCACCTGACTTATCCAGCTTGTCTGCTTTGATCCTCGAAGGGCTTCAATCGTAACCTCACGTCTTTGTTCTAGTAGGGCAATGATGGGCGAGTCGTCCATATAACCCCGATGGCCCATTTGTTCGGGATGCGGCCATCTCGAAGAGGTGCCTGTTGTATACGGCGCCCGAGAAAAGGAAACTGGGGCAGCCGTAGGGTTAGCAGGAGTGGGCCGTACCGAATATGTAGGCGGAGCTGGTGGTGCGTTGGGAGGTCCCCTAGGCACGGAGGTGTTCCACTGAGCGCTTTGGCTGTGAGCAATAGAACTTGGCTGAGACCTTACCTCGTCATCTGGGGCTGGAGAGCCCCTAACAGATTCAGGTGCATCAATCAAAGCGTAATTTTGCCAATTCGGGTCCCACTCTGGTTGGACCGGGGCTGAGCTTGCTGCACGAGGTTCGCTCCTTAATTCGGGTCGGTCCTCTTGAGGGGGTGGTTGCCTTGGCTCATGCCACGTCCATCTGTTTTCGGAATGAAACTCCGCCCCTCTTGCCGGCTCCTGGGTCGGAGCCTCGGAGTGATCCCCCCGGCTCCTTTCCGACCGCAATCGGTCGTGATTGGCCTGTAGTAAGGCCATTTGTTCAGCAACCTCTTCCAACCTCTGGGCTAGCTTTTCAGAGTGTTCCATATGCTTTTGAGCTTGCTGCTGTCCGGCTTCTAGTTTTTCTACGTCTCGGCGCAACTGTTGGGGCGTGTCGAACGGTTGATACGCCTGGCCAGCTGCGCTCAGGGCCATTGTAGCGGCCTGTTGTTGGTTATCATCAGCTTCAGCACCGCGTGGAGAAGGTAACAACGTATCTTCTTCCGATGCATGAGGGCCCTTCTGGGCCGGCGTGTTTGAGGTCAGGTACGGACCAGCGGACTGTGTTTTTGGGATTGCCAAGCCACGTGCCAACGGTCGAGGAAGGCTAGCCTCTTTCAAGAACTTCTCGCGCCTGGCCCAAGATTGCCATTTCCAAAGAGCTTCGGTTTGGCGGTTTCTCTTAATGGTTGAAGCCACGGCCACGAGGCCAGTCTCGCCCAAGGCTCCCTCAGGGGGCGGAATGTTTTGCGCCGTCTCTACTCCAGCTGTGGCGTGCGACGCCTCCCCTTCACCATCAGAAGCGAGAGTCGTTGCACCGGCTTCGGGCGGACGCGTTTGTTCGGCAGCCTCAGTGGTTTCTTCCGAACCACGGTCCTCTCCTTCTCGTTGTCCGTCACGCACGGGCCTCTCTAGTTCGTCCTCTTCACTCTGATCTTCGTCTTCATCTTCAGACTCGGGTGGGGAAGGCGGCAGAGAAGGAGGGCAACTAGGCAGGCCCGATGCTCCCTGCTCGACGCGCCTCGATCCTGCCAGCTGGTCCCGTTCCGTGGCCGGATCTTTCGGAAGGCAAGGCCCTTTAAAGCTGTCATCGGTCGAGCAGAAACCCCCATTTCTCCAATATGACTCCTCACTTAGCTGCCAATGCGTGGCGGTAACGGTGATAGCCCGCGCCAATGAAGCCCCACATCTCATGCACGCGTTGTAGGTGTACGGACAGTACGTCATGCATTTCGGGCATTCGTTGAGATAATCGGGGAGCGCCGGCACGTAAGACCCTACTGAGTCTGGTTGCCAACTAAGTTCACGACCGAGCATCGGTGATGACCCCGAGGAGAGTAAACTTGGGCCACAACTCCAGGTTTCTCCTTTGGCATCGAGGAACAGTCCGCCTCGCAATTTCATACGAGGCTTCGGCAGGGCACCTGGGGCGCTACTCATTAGCACCCGCTGCATATGGCGCCCCCACGAATCCATCACGCCATACATCATGTGGCCATCTTCTTTTTCACGCACGATCCAATAAGGGAGGCGATCTCGCTTGCTATCGTCGTCCAGATCATACGTGAAGACAGCTCCACCTCGCAATGGCTCCATAAATTGTACCCACTGGAGTGCGCTTCCCCTGTGGAGTCCTTGACGCTCATAGAACTCGAGGGCTCGCAGCCACGTTGGAAATCTCATGGGTTCAACATGCGCCTCGAGTGTCATTGTCAACGCCGCTTGGTCGGCAATTGAAAGTTCTCGTCCTACTCCGCACGAATCGCAGAGGCGCTCCAGCTGTGCCAATGGAATCAAACCCTCATCAGCCGAGCGGTTCATTAGATCAAACGCAATTTTCATGTAGGTAAGAGAGATGTCTTGGTTATTGCTGTCCAGCGTGTGTCTGAACCAATTACCTTGGCGGCGAGGGTGTGGCACCACCGGCGTCTCCAGTCGCGGATCATTAGAATTCGACCTGATGATCTCCTCTAGAGCAGCTGGCCTACCTGAAAGTTCGTGGCGCAGAGTCAGCTCTTGGAGCGCTTGCGGTTTCAGTATTTCGCAAAGCGGGGGTCGCCTTCTACCCATCGACGCTTGCCCAACCTGCCCTTCTGCTGTCTGTGGTTCAGGAGGGTCGGTAAGGTGGGCAGCCGGTTCTGATACCCATTCACTTTCGGTAAAGATCCCGTCGGCCGTGTGTTCTTCGTAAGCTTGGGCCGCTAGGAAGAGTTCCTCCATAGCCTCATCGTTTTCCTTATCTTCATCATCTGAGCATGGTGGAGACGGCGGAGGATCCGGCGGCGGAGTTCCTGAAGGTGCAATGGCGGGTGTTGTCCTTATTGCTTTCGTTAGCGGCATGGCGAAGAGATGGAGGGGCATCCCCTCCGAGTAGGAAACCATACCCATCAAACCTATCTTTGCTCTCCACTTCGTGTAAGTCCAGTTGGCGTTACCCAATAAGATCTTCAAACCTTCTGCCTCGAGGCTCCCTTCTGCTTCTCTGACCTCAGTGACGGGTCCGAACTCGCGTTCTTCCCACTTAGGGCGCTGAAAAGGGCAGTAAATTCGACCTCTGCAGTTCATTGACTGCTGTGGCGTAAGCTCGGATGGAACCAGCAACCACTGTTCCAAGAACAGAACTCTGGACTGTCCCGGAACCTCGCCTTCAGCCTCGAGGCTCCATGACTTCTGGTGATCTGCCGATGCGGAGACCGTCCTGTTCCGCTCCTCGCGTAGCTTTTCGAGCAAGAGATCCGGAGAGGTACAGGACACTGATGACTGAAGAAGTTCAGGTGACAGCCGTTTGGGCTCTGGAACCACCAACTCAAGTGATGGCGTCCATTGTGATGGCAGGGTCAGCGGTGATATCACATGCGCTGCCTCTGTCGGCGGCGACGGCGGCGGAGACGGTAGTGACTGGGGTCGTGACCGCGGTGGTGACCTTGTGGGCGACGATGGCAGTGACGTGGGCGGCGTCGGTGGCCAGAAGGTCACACAAAACGTCTCGTCCGAGATCTCATCGGTCACCGGCTCCGGCGGCACATCGCCCGTACTTTGCTGCCGACGCCGCGCGGAGACACTCATCGTCTCAAGTGCCGCAGGGGCGCTGCTGTTTGGCGGTGTCGAGGGCGGCCCAGTTGGACGGGGCGTGTTCGTGGGCGAGTTAGGCCAGGAGGGCGGCATCAACGATGAAGGCGGCGATTCGGGCACAGGCAACGACATTGACGAGGACGTAGGGAGTGGGGTTGGTAGAACCTCCATTCCAATGATCTCCACGGCACCTCTGAGGGTTTGGAGAGTATCCCATATAGCATTAAAGGTGAACCACTTCGGTACGGAGGGTTCCGGGCCCGTCGGCAGCGGAGGCGACAGCGAAGGCAGCAGCGTCGACGGCGGCGGCGACGGTGGCGGCGACGGAGGCGGCGACGTCGGCAACGAGGCAGTGTCACTTGACGTCATGCGGCCCGCCGCGGAAGTAGATTGATTTTCCTCAGCCGCCCTCGATGCCTCTAACTGTCGATGGTGACGGAGCCGACAAGTTTCATGGAAATCGTAATCCCGTAGTCTCCCAAGAGGTGCGGCATTGCGCGTGCACCCCGGCAGAGCACATTCTGGTACCAGAGGGCTCGGCCGCTGCATAAGTTCGTCCCAGACATCGGCGCAAGTCTTAGAACAGAATTCCGACTTCATACTGCCATCTTGACTTTGATACCTCAAGAAGTGGCATCGGGGCATAATACACGCTTGCTCAGAGCTGACTGGCTCCGTCGGACTCGAGGAAGGTGCATCAGCCGATACGTCGGCTGGCTGGGCGGCCCCGCTCGTGCCCGCGTCAAGCGAAGGCGAAGACGGTGTCGATGGCGGTGGCGAGTTCGGCGGCGATGGCGATGGCGACGGCGGTGGCGAATTCGGCGGCGATGGCGGCAGTGACGACGGCGGTGATTGCGAGGAACAGCAGTTAAGGTCAAGATACCCGCAATAACGGTCAATCCAGCTGATCATTCCATCCAGATGTTCGGGGTAGGAGTAGACATATAGATCCTCACCAGCTCGTCGACGAGTAGACGGGGGGGAAATGGTAAAACCCTCACCCTTTTCGTAAAGCATGGGATGGACGGCGGTGACGGGGGCGGTGAAATCGCTGCGGAATATCGGCGTCAGCTCCAACAATTGTGCACCCTTACTGACGTTCGGAGTTCCCATGAAGTCGACAGCGGCACCCAAGTCTTTTGGAAAGGACACTACCAAGCCGGCAGCCCCAAATGCCCGGCGCACCCTCGAATCCGAAGGCAACGTCATCCTGAAGTAGCAATTGTTGTGCGCGTCCGGGCCGAAGAACTGTTCCACCTTCAGGCCGTGCTCATGCAGGCGACCTCCAGTTTGGCACTCAGCGATTAAGGCGTCGTTCACTTCTGTCGCTGCTATCGCAGCGGCGATAACGGTCTTAGGCGCCGTCTGTAAGGGTGGCGACAACGGCGACGATGACGACGAGGGCGACGAGGGCGACGAGGGCGGTAGCGGTGACGGCGACGACGGCGTCTGCAACGATGGCGACAACGGCAACGATGGCGACGATGGCGACGATGGCGACGATGGCGACGATGGCGACGATGGCGACGATGGCGACGATGGCGACGATGACGACGATGGTGGCGATGGCGACGGCGCTGCCACCTCTTTAAGCTTGCTGTCCAAGTAGTTGGCCCAAAACGCGCCAGCCTCGGTATCCTCGGTGAGCTCGGCTGCCTCTATCGCTGCCCGGATGTCGGCAGTTCCAGCGGCCGCAGGCTCGGCGGTGGTAGTGGTTGGCGGCGCACGCGGGCTAACCGCGCGGGCGTACGGCGTCGGCTCGGCGGTGGTAGTGGTTGGCGGCGCGCGCGGGCTAACCGCGCGGGCGTACGGCGTCGGCTCGGCGGTGGTGAGGTATTGGCGCTCGTGCTTCTTGAAGCGGCAGAGCAAGTAGGGAGCGTTCGCGTCGGTAGAGAAGGAGACCGTCTTCTTCTTCACGGTGGCAACGGCGGCGGCGACCTTCCCGGAGGCTAGCATAGCGGCTTTCCTGGAAGCGAACATGGCGGCGGCGGCAACGGCGGCGGCAGCGGAGGTAGCCTCTACGCGGTCGGACTCGACACCCGCTGCGATGGCAGCGGCGGCGGCGGCGGCGGCGGCGTTGTACTTGGCGGCTTGACGACGCAAGGCGCGCTGCTGCTGCTTCGACTTCTTTACGTCGGATGGGTCGACCCAGCCCTTCTGGCATGCGTGCTCCTCCTTGGTGAGCTTCTTCCCCAAGGGAGCCCGATAGCCCTCCATGAAGGTGCCCTCACTCGACGACTCCGAGATGGGCTTGGTGTCAGGGGTTGTCGGCTCGGCAGTGGCGGCGGCGGCGGCGGGGGCGTTGTTCCTGGCGGCGCGACGACGCGAAGCGCGCTGCTGCTGCTTCAACTTACAGGAGAGCTTCTGCTGCTGCTTCAACTTACGGGAGAGCTTCTCTCCCACGGGGATATGGTCGCCCTCCATGAAGGTGCCCTCACTTGACGACTCCGAGATGGGATTGGTGTCCGGGGGTGCCGGCTCGGCAGTGGCGGTGACGGCGGCGGCGGCGGTGGCAGCTTGACGACGCAAGGCACGTGTTGACCAGCGTGAAGGGAGGCCGGCTGGGCGGCGGGGGTCACGTGAACGACGTACAGGCGGGGCGAGCATGTGCTCGTGGTAGGTGATCAGCGGGTCGCTAAACGAGGAGTTCTTCTCCCCGTTGTTGTACTCGGGCGGCGTCGACGGCGCTTGTGGCGTCGACGATGCGCGCGCGTTAGCGGGAGGAATAGGCACCGCCATCAGGGCCTGCTTGAGCTCCGCTCGGCGCCTACCCACCGTCACCTGATCGAGGTCAGAGTGGTCATGCCCCGCTGCCCGATCCATCATCCGGCACATCTCACTTAGAAGCCTTTCAATCTCCAAGTCTGGAATTTGGCCAAAGCTCGCCAGAAACTCGTACCGTACACCCATGTGAGCTGCGGCCTCGTACCAAGGGGCTGGTTTGGAATCGTTGCCTCTCCCCAGGCCCTTAGAGGCGACCCTTCTGAAAAGGATCACTCCCATGCAGATCAGGGTCGTAATCGCGATAGCATAAAGGGGGTCGATGGCAGCGCGCCAAGATAACGACGCGCAGGTCAGATGGTCCCCTTTGACCGCAATCCAGTTGCCCATTTCGTGCGCAAGGGCATTATCGAGAGGCTGAGCCATATCGCCAGGCCAGAGCGAGTTGAAAACGCCTGCGTGCAGCGAAGGGGCGCGCATCTTTTCAAGGCGAGACCGCGGCAGCCTGCTGTCAGAAAGCTTGACGATCTTCTGCTCGTCGAAATTCGTCGAGATGTTCGCGTACGGGTTGACCGTCGCGCCGTCGATCGGGAACACCTCGTGCACCAGGTTCGCAGACGCGCCCGAGCGGAGGAGGATCGCCAAGACGAAGGCGAGAATGCCGAGGAGAATCCCAGCTGCAAGTTGTGATTGTAGAGGCCCTGAACCGTTGGCCTCGTGGTCGTCAGGGCGTCTCATACCCTTATTCCTCGAGGTCGGCTTCCTCTCGTCGACGCCGGTTGTCTCGCTCAAGGGGGAGGCCTTTGTGACCTCCACCGATAGCTCTCGGTACCAGACCATTTTAATGCTGCGTTGTTTTCGAGCGGAAAGGACCGACGACCTGGACGGCAGACGCAGGGCCTGAGGCCAGAACCAGACTACGCTACGGGAGGCTAAAACTCACCTCC
>Ga0115572_10001596_pt1 | contig 18353 bp, 13 predicted proteins | sample COGITO_mtgs_1206_FD_88681 | JGI IMG/M metagenome (GOLD analysis project Ga0115572, IMG submission 88681) | Pelagic marine microbial communities from North Sea - COGITO_mtgs_120607 | ecosystem: Environmental > Aquatic > Marine > Epipelagic | place: Germany:Helgoland, sampling site Kabeltonne... | reverse complement strand
TTTAGAGCGAGTTATGGGGTGATTGGGAGTGACAAAATTCAATCTTTCGTATATTTATCTGTTCTTGATGGTGAAGCCGTTTATTCAGATAATAGTGAAGTAACAGAAGAGGACTTATTACGTGGAGTGGCAGAAGGGCAACTTTCAAATCCATCAGTGGTATGGGAAAAGCAAAAAACTGCCAATGTTGGCCTTGACTTTTCGTTATTTGAAAGTAAGGTTAATATATCTCTTGACGCGTATGAGCGCGAAACAGAAGATTTGCTGGTTACGCCGCAAGCATCTGGACTACTCGGAATTGCAGCACCTGGTTCTGCACCTCCAACAGTAAATGCTGGAACAGTCTCTAATAAGGGGGTAGAAGTGAGCTTTGCTTATAACGATAATTTGACGGAAGACCTCACTTTCAATGTAGGGTTTAACGTTTCTACCATTGAAAACGAAGTTTTGTTTGTAGCCAGTGAAAATGGTTTTGAGCAAGGTGGTGATTGGGGAGTTGGCCTCGGGATAATTCCCTCTCGAATGGAAGCAGGATATCCTATTGGATATTTTTATGGATACCAAACCAATGGAATTTATCAAAATCAATCTGAAATTGATGCGCTAGACGCTTTGGCATTTGATGCAGATGGAAAAGAGATTGAATATCATAAAGGGGCGAAAGTAGGCGATCTAAAGTTTGTTGATATGGATGGTAATGGATTTATCTCTGATGAAGACAAAACCTATCTAGGTGATCCAATTCCGGATTTTACCATGGGCTTTAATCTAGGATTTAACTATAAAGACTTTGACTTTAGCACCTCTGCATATGCTTCAATTGGTAATGACATGGTTCGTGACTATGAGCGTCAAGCTGCGGGTGTTAACAAAGGCACATATGTTTATGATCGTTGGCGTGGTGAAGGAACAAGTGTTACGGTTCCACGTGCATCAGATGGGTCATCAATTAATTATATGAATTTTTCAGATTTTTTTGTTGAGGACGCTTCATACCTACGCGTACAAAATGTGCAAGTTGGTTACACAGCGAGTAAAGGTTTAACAAGTCGCTTGGGGATGGAATCTCTTCGTATGTATGTATCAGTAAACAATCTGTTCACCTTTACAAACTATTACGGGTTTGACCCATCTGCTAGTGGTGGATCACCCATAGGAGCTGGTATAGATAAAGGATATTACCCAGTATCTCGCTCTTTCCAATTTGGTTTAAATATTAAATTATAAAAAACACATTAATGAAAAATTCAATTAAATTTTTAGTTGCCTCCCTTTTCGTATTCACACTAGGTTGTGATGACTTCATTGAAGTTGAGCCAAAAGGAGAAATTGCGGAAATATATTTTAATTCACCAGAGGATTATGATAAAGCTCTCATTGGGGCATACGACTTGTTGCAAGCCACTTTTTGGGGTACGCAAACTGCTGTTATCGCATCGCCCGACATTATTGCAGGTGGTGACGCTTTGAATAAAGATCAACCGACCTTACAAGATGTGGATAAAATGGTTCATACAGCATCCACATATTCACAAGTTCGTGATATATGGCAGCTGGCCTATGCGGGGATGAACCGTGCGAATTACTTGTTGGAGTTCAAAGACAAATTTGACTTTGATGGTAAAGAGAGTATTATTGGTCAAGCGTATTTTTTGCGCGCATACTATGCGTTTGAACTTGCTAAATTCTATGGTGATATTCCATTGCTTATCGATTCAAGTGGGGATGTAAACCGAATTATGAACAAACGTGTTCAGGCAGGAGACCAATACAATGTTCTTCGTGCAAGCGGTAAAAATGATGGGTCTGGTACGCCAGAAGCGGCCTATGCACTAATTGCGGAGGATCTTAAAGATGCCATTGCGATGCTGCCAAAGACGCAAAGTCGAACGGGTGCTGCAACCAAAGGAGCTGCGCAAGCACTTCTGGGTAAAGTATATTTATACCATGCGACCTATGACAACTCTAAGTACGCAGATGCTGCTGATCTATTTGAAGACGTGATAGGGGACGGTAATTACCGTTTGTTAAAATATGGCAATGAGTTCAATGGCATTTGGACGTTGGATGAAGAAAACAGTCTAGAATCCTTATTCGAAATTCAATATACAAGTGTAGAAGGAGCTGGATGGGGCTGTATCGCTTGCAGTGAAGGAACCTACATGCCAAAATTTAATAATCCACGTTCCCCCTATGAAAACGACACATATATTGCTGGATGGGGCTTTTCTTTACCTACTCCGTTTCTCTATGATGCGTTTGAAGTTGGAGACTCCAGAAGAGATCTTACGATTCTTGATGTAAGAACAGACACAACACGTGACAAAAGTCGCGAGGATACGGGGTTTTTCACAAAAAAATATGTTGTAAATGCAACTAACGAAGCATCAAGAAATGGATCTGACCCATTAAATTTTGAAAACAATTATCGTGCTATTCGCTATGCAGATGTTTTATTGATGGCTGCAGAAGCGCATGCGAACAACAATAATGCTTCCAAAGCTGAATCATACCTCAACCAGGTACGTGAGCGTGCATTTGGTGACAACAGCCATAACTACACTTCTAGTGAAGGAACTTTAGACGATGCAATTTTTAACGAGCGCCGCCTTGAGTTAGCTGCAGAAGGTCATTATTTCTTTGATTTGGTTCGTACGGGTAGAGCTAAAGCAGCATTTGATAGTTACAATAGTAACTATGCAAGTGGGGAAACAAGACCCGCAATTCAGTATACAGAAAATAAAAACGAATTCCTTCCGATTCCACTTGTGGAATTAGAGCTGGCAAATGCCATTGACAGGTGGGGTCAAAATGAAGGATATTAACCACTAAACATGTTAAACTCAATTATTAATTTTAAATATTTAAATATGAATTTTATTAAAAAAGGAATTTTTTTCCTATTTGCTGCAACAGTACTTGTTGCATGCAGCGATGATGACGATCCAGTAGTTGTGGATCCAGGTACAGATCCAGTTGTAAGTAATCACCCATTAGCTGGGACATCTTGGAGTATTTCTTCTGACGTTGGTGCATTGGTAGTAGCTGAAACACTTGAGGCAGCTAGTGCTGATTTTAGCGCTGCTGTTGCTGGAGCAAATGATGTTGGAGGCACTTGGTGGTATTTTAGCCAGTGGGGTGATGATGCTGCAGCTCGTGCATGTTTGCTTGATGACACTTATGTGTTCAATGATGACAACACTTTTACACAAGAATTTGGCGATGACACTTGGTTAGAAACATGGCAAGGTGTTGAGGCTGAAGGCTGTGGCGCTGCTGTAGCACCGCATAACGGTTCTAACGCTGCTACTTGGTCTGCAGATACCTCTACTGTAACTGTTGTAGGACTTGGAGCTTTCTTAGGTCTTTCTAAAGTAACTAACACATCAGAAGATGGTGCTCCTGTTGATAACACGACGACTTATAATTATGAGTTATCAGACGATGGAAACACACTGACTCTACATGTACTAGGATTCGGGAATTCTGCAGCTACTGCAACTTGGTTATTCAAAATGACTAAAAACTAAACTTTTTAGTTAATCAATAAAACAAATGGCTCTTCGGAGCCTTTTGTTTTATTATTTTTCATCTTAATCTTTACTAAATGAAACGCACTTCATTTCTCTTTTGCTGTTTGTTTTTTTTGTCCTGTGGTAATGATGACCCACAGCCCATTGATATCAACACACCAAATGTAACCCCCACAGAGCCCGTTGGTTCAGGAAACAATGACGTATTGATTTGGTCTGAGGAATTCGACTACGAGGGAGAACCAGACTCAAAAGTATGGACAATTGAAACAGGTAATGGTGATTGGGGCTGGGGAAATGGTGAGGTTCAATATTATCGAGATGAAAACCTTTCAGTATCTGACGGAACATTGAAAATTACTACCAAAAAAGAAAAATATGATGGTTTTGATTACACTTCCGGTCGGATGAAAACACAAGGGAATTTTAGTTTCCGTTATGGAAAAGCTGAAATTCGCGCCAAATTACCAGCAAGCCAAGGAACTTGGCCAGCAATATGGTTACTTGGGAATTCGTATAGCTCAATTGGGTGGCCTTTTTGCGGTGAAATTGATATCATGGAACAACGTGGTCAAATGGAAGACAAATCCTATGTATTGGGAACTGTTCACTGGGATGCAAACGGAAATGCATCACATAGTGTAGATTCAGCTCCAGTAGAAAACCTTTCTTCGGAATGGCATGTTTACAAATTATTGTGGACAGATAAGTCGATTAAAATATCCATTGACGATCAAGATTATTACCGAATAAACACCAATGATTCGATGCCATTTTATGCACCATTTTTCTTTATCGTTAATGTTGCAATGGGCGGCACTTTAGGAGGAGACATCGACCCTAATTTTACTGAAGATGTCATGGAAATTGATTACATCAGAGTATATCAATAAACATATTGCACGAATTTCAACAGATTGGATCTGTTAAGGAAATGTAGTGCTTAATTTTAATGTGGTAGATAAGTAGTAGTGTATTATTATTATTTCTGTTACATGAGTTTTTTTATTATTGTTCTGCTGTAAGATTAAGCGAATTACGAGGGCCACAATAGAGAATAAAATAAACAACCTGTGTAATTTTCATATATAGCAAGATGACCAAAAAAACACTTTTTATTGCATTTGTTGTTTCCCTTGGGGGCTTTCTTTTTGGCTTCGACGCGGGGATTATTTCTGGCGTAATTTCATATGCAGGACCTCAATTTGACCTCAACGATGCCCAAACGGGATGGGTGGTAAGTTCTCCATCTTTTGCTGCGATGATCGCTATGTTAATCGCAGGACGACTCAGTGACCAAATCGGTCGAAAAAAAATACTATTAATTGTCGCCTTTCTCTACGCACTGTCGGCCATTACCTCGGCCTACGCCATCTCCTATGAAGCCTTGTACATTGCTCGTATGGTTGGCGGATTGGCTTTTGGCGCCGCACTGATTTTGGCACCGACCTATATCGCAGAAATCGCAACAGCCGAAAACAGGGGAAAGCTCGTTTCTATTCAACAGCTCAATATTGTCTTGGGATTCTTCGCGGCTTTTTTAAGCAATTACTACTTCAACCAGTACAATAATGCCAGTGAAACATTTCTAAACGACGAAAATGTTTGGCGATGGATGCTGGGAGTGGAATTCTTTCCTGCTATTTTTTATTTTATTCTTCTCTTTTTTGTGCCAAGAAGCCCTCGTTGGCTTTATACACAAAATCATATCGAAGAAGCTAAGGTCGTACTTCAAACCATACACGGTGAGGAACAGGCAAAAATCGAAATCAGCTCAATCGAAAAAAATATCGAAGACAGCAAATCTACTTCTAAGGTGTCTATTAGGGAGCTTTTTACACCAGCGTTGCGCTTTATCATGCTCGTAGGAATTACTTTGGGAATTCTTCAGCAAGTCACAGGAATTAATGCCATTTATTTCTATGCAACGTCCATTTTTAAACAAACAGGAATTGGCACAGACGCTGCATTCTCATCTGGTGTATTGCTGAGTTTTACAACGGTAATATTCACACTTGCGGCCATTTACCTTATCGATCGCATGGGGCGAAGACCGCTGCTTTTGATTGGTATGTCTGGCATTGCGATGAGTTTGTTGTTGTGTGCCTACAGCTTTAATCAAGCAACCTATGAGCTAACGGCTGCTGAAATCAATTCTTTTGAAAATATTGACACCTACAAACTCGCAGAATTTCAAAACAATGTGTACGATAGTGACGTTGCTTTTAAAAACGACATCAAGAAAGCTATAGGGAGCCAAGTGTACTCAAAAAATGAAGGAGCAATTCTTGAAGCGGCCATTGAAATGAATGCCACACTTGTACTGATTGGCATCCTTGGATTTATTGCATGCTTTGCGTTTTCACTGGGTCCTGTGATGTGGGTGATGCTTTCCGAAATTTTTCCAAGTCGTTATCGTGGGTTGGCGATTGGTGCCATCGGATTTATTAACTCCTTCTCGAGTTGGTTGATTCAACAAGTTTTTCCATGGGAAATATCAAATTTTGGAAGTGCATTGACATTCTTTATTTATGGACTCATTGCTACGGTTGGCTTATTTTTATTTATCCGAATCCTTCCCGAAACCAAAGGAAAATCTTTAGAGCAAATTGAAAACGAACTCGTTTCTACAAACGACTAACCTACAAGCAAAATGAAAAAAACCTCTTTGTTTTTTGTTGGCTGCCTTTTTGTTATTGCACTCATAGCTTTCAACGATTCAAATTTTACGACATTGAACAAACCAGCACGTGTAACGATTGAAAACACAAACGGAAAGTATACCCTTTTGGTTAATAACGAGCCCTTCTACATCAATGGTGCTGGATTAGAGTTTGGAAATATCGAATCTCTTGCCAAATACAAAGGAAACTCCTTTCGCACATGGCGTACCAATAACGGCAAAAATACAGCACTAGAAGTACTTGATGAAGCCCACAAACATGGACTTATGGTAACTATGGGCATCGAAGTTGCTCGAGAACGTCATGGATTTGACTACAATGACCAAGAGAAAGTCGATGCACAACGCGAACGAATTCGAGAAGAAGTCAACGCTATTAAAGACCACCCAGCGTTGCTGATATGGTCAATTGGAAACGAGTTAAATCTTCGTTATTCCAATCCAAATGTTTGGAATGCGGTTAATGACATTTCTAAAATGATTCATGAGATTGACCCGAATCACCCAACAACGACTACACTTGCGGGAATTTCTAAACGAGAAATTCTCGAAATTAATAAACGTGCTCCTGAACTTGACATCTTATCATTTCAGGTGTATGGGGAGTTGGGACGCCTTCCAAAACAAGTCCGTTCCTATGGTTGGACTAAGCCATACATGGTCACCGAATGGGGTGCGACGGGACACTGGGAAGTGCCACGAACCAAATGGGGTGCACCAATAGAAGAAAACAGTACGGTAAAAGCCAAAAATTACATGATCCGTTACCAAAAAAGTATGCAAATAGACTCCACACAGTGCTTGGGGTCGTATGTTTTTTTATGGGGTCAAAAACAAGAAAGAACACCAACTTGGTACGGCGTTTTTACCGAAGATGATAAAGCAACCGAGTCTGTTGACGTTATGCAGTACTTGTGGACGGGAGAATGGCCTGAAAATCGCTCGCCACAAATTAAATCTTTTTTACTCGACGGCAAAGACGCATACAGTAGTGTTACTCTACAGCCAAATCAGTCCTATGAAGCAACTGTCGTTGCAACTGATCCAAACGAAGATCCCCTTACATATAGTTATGAAATCCTACACGAATCTACAGATCTTAAAGATGGAGGTGACTTTGAAGAACGTCCGTCGTCTGTTCAATGGAAAAAAAGAATAAGTGAAAATGGGAAATTAAGGTTTACAATTCCTCAGGAAGAGGGTACATATCGAATATTTGTCTATGTCCACGATAACAAAAATCATGTGGGTACCGCAAATATTCCATTTCGAGTTAACAAAAATTAAAGACACGGTCAACGCCTTTATTAAAGAAAACGGGCCAAATAAAGAATTTTATAGGATAAATGTATATCGGACAAAATAAAAGAAAAATTAACAGTCGTCAAACGGATGGGGACTTGGTAAAAATAGAAGGAGAGTGGTTTTACAAAATCAGTAATGTAGATAATATGTTTCCTTTTTTTATGAGTATTGTTAGTGATGCAAATCACTGGATGTTTATAGGGAGTAATGGCGGACTATCTGCAGGAAGGAAAGATTGTAACCAGTCGCTGTTTCCATACTATACGGTAGATAAAATCATGGAGACTTCCGAAATGACCGGGAGTAAAACCATTTTGCGTGTCGAACAGCAAGGCACTACATATTTATGGGAACCATTTTCGGTTCTTACCGATTCGAGCTATGACACGGAAACCAATTTGTATAAGAGTGAATATGGCAATACAGTCGTCTTCGAGCAAATCAACCATGACTTGTCTCTGTCATTCAAATACCAATGGAGCTCCAGCAACCGCTTTGGGTTTGTTCGTCAGGCAACATTGCGCAACCTCTCCACAGAAAAAACAACAGTCCACGTCCTAGATGGAATTCAAAATCTTGTGCCTTTTGGTGTTGAAGCGGATTTGCAAAACAGTAAAAGTAACCTCGTGGATGCTTACAAAAAAAGTGAGCTAGAAAAAGAATATGCACTGGGAATTTATGCCTTAAGTGCTATTATTGTTGATCGTGCTGAGCCAAGCGAGGCATTAAAAGCAACAACGGTTTGGTCTTCAGGTTTAGACAAGCCAACTTTTTTACTGTCTTCGTTCCAATTGGAAGCATTTCGAAGAGATCAATCAGTTCACGAAGAGTGGGAAAATAAAGGAGAAAAAGGGGCCTATTTTATGGTCGACAAACTCACACTCAATGCAGAAGAAAGTAAAGAATGGTTTATTGTTGCCGACGTCAACCAATCAATGATTGGAATTAGTGCGCTCATAGATACCATGAAAAAAGGAGATGTTGTTGCCGAAGTCCTTGAAAATGTAGGTCTGGGAACAGACAACCTCATCCAATTGTGTGCAGCCGCAGATGGACTTCAGCTCACTCAAGAAAAGCGTACGATTATGCGTCATTTCTCAAACACCATGTTCAATATCATGCGTGGAGGTATTTTTGACAACAACTATCAAATCGAAAAATCTGATTTTCTTCCCTATCTGCAACAAGCAAACAAAGTAGAGTTTGCCAAGTATGAAGAGCAGCTCAACCAATGGGATAAGGTATTCACCTTAGGCCAGCTGTCGAACAACATTGGTGATATTCCATCTGTTCCGATCAAAAGATTAGCAACAGAATATTTGCCACTCAAATTTAGTCGTCGTCATGGAGATCCAAGCCGTCCATGGAACTGGTTTTCCATTAACACGCAAAACGAAAATGATGGATCCAAAATTTTAGATTATCAAGGAAACTGGCGTGATATTTTCCAAAACTGGGAAGCTCTAGCACATGCCTATCCATCTTTTATTGAAGGAATGATTTTCAGATTTCTTAACGCATCAACTTTTGATGGTTACAATCCCTACCGTGTTACCAAAGATGGTTTTGATTGGGAAATTATTGAGCCACACGATCCATGGTCTTACATCGGTTATTGGGGAGACCATCAAATCATATACTTGCTTAAATTCTTGGAATTTTCACAGAAGTATTATCCTGGAAAACTCGCAGCTAGCTTAGAAGAAAACAACTTTGTTTACGCACATGTACCATACATTATCAAATCGTATGAGGACATTGTTAACAACCCGAAAGACACCATTTTCTTTGACGAAGAATTGCATAATAAGATCGACAAGCAAAAAGATGAGATCGGAGCTGACGGTGCTTTACAAACCACACCAAGTGGAGACGTCTTTCATGTGAATATGCTTGAAAAACTTTTGGCGACAGTATTGGCAAAAATGTCAAACTTTGTTCCTGAAGCGGGAATTTGGCTCAACACGCAGCGACCAGAATGGAACGATGCAAACAATGCACTTGTTGGAAACGGAACTTCAATGGTAACGCTTTACTATATGCGTCGCTTTCTCAAGTTTTTTGACACACTTATCGATGGCGTTAATTTTAGTGAAACGTCCCTTTCTACGGAAATACACACGTTTTTCCAGCAAATTTCTCAGCAATTACTTGCAAAAGAATCTCTTTTGGAAGGCGCTATTGACAACAACAGTCGTCAGTCGATTGTCGATGCACTCGGCCAAGCGGGTAGCGATTATAGAAACAACATTTACAAAAATGGGTTCTCTGCCAAAACAACTGCGGTATCGACTAAAGATCTCAAAGAATTTATTCGCATAAGTTTGGCTTATATCGATCATTCGATTTCCGCTAACAAACGCAACGATGGGCTATTCCATGCCTATAACCTTATCACATTTGAACAACAAGGTGGCGTTTCGATTTCCTATCTCGCAGAGATGCTTGAAGGACAGGTAGCTGTTCTGAGTTCGGGCTTTTTGACAGCTGAAGAAGCGGTTAATGTTCTTGATCAAATGCGTGCGAGTAAAATATATCGTGAGGATCAGAATAGTTTTATGCTGTACCCAAACAAAGATTTGCCACGCTTTTTTGCCAAAAATAACGTGCCAGAAGATGCGGTTAAGGGTTCAGCCCTATTAACTAAATTGATTGCTGACAACAACAAGCAACTTGTCCAAAAAGACAGTGCGGGCGTGTATCACTTCAATGGAAACTTCACCAATGCGGACAGTTTGGCACATGCGATGAGTGAATTAGATGCTTCTTATGGTGACTTGGTCAAAGCAGAAAAAGAAAGTTTACGCAACTTATTCGATGATTTATTTAATCACAAATCGTTTACAGGACGTTCAGGAACCTTCTTTGGATTTGAGGGCTTAGGCTCTATTTATTGGCATATGGTTTCTAAACTATCCCTCGCTGTTCAAGAGGTGTTATGGGAATCGATTCACTGCCAATCCTCCCCTGAAGTCACGGAAGCGTTACGTAAACACTATTATAAAGTCGTAGATGGTATTGGCGCCCACAAAACACCTCAGGATTATGGGGCATTTCCAACCGACCCATATTCACACACGCCTGCTGGTAGGGGTGCGCAACAACCAGGTATGACAGGCCAAGTAAAAGAGGATATTTTATGTCGATGGGGTGAGTTTGGCGTTTACGCTGAGAAAGGGTGCTTGCATTTTGATCCTACGATTGTTCGTGTCGACGAATTCTTAAACAAGGAGGATAAATTTATATATTATAATACGGCAAATCAAAAGCAATCCATTGATGTGCCAGCAAACGCTTTGTGTTATACCTACTGTCAAATCCCAATTGTTTATCATACAAAATCTGGCAAATCAACAGGCATTGAACTCGTATTGAGCAATGGCCAAACGAAAGTTGTTGAAAGCCACATACTTGATCGAGAAGAATCGGAAAAAGTGTTTAGCCGAAGCGGAGAAATCAGTCAAATGAATATTTATTTTTGATGAAAAATTGTTTTCAAATCGATTAATTTTAAAATAATGAAAGTTAAATTATTTAATATCAGTATCGTGAGTATGCTTTTGTTTTCTTGTACACCTGTTTCTGTTGAGGAAGACAAAATCAATGCAATCATAGCTGAAATGACCTTGGAAGAAAAAGCAGCTCAAATGCTCAATTTGGGATTGCCGAGTGTGCTGACAGGAGAATATTGGGATTTAAGAACATCTATAGAATATGATTCGGTACGCTTCACAGAATACATCGAAAAGCTCAACGTAGGCTCGATTCATAACACTGTGCACCCACATTATTTATCTGATAAAGAAGAGTGGCATGGTATTTTGAAGACAATCCAAGATGCTTCGTTGAACAATACGCGCATGGGAATTCCTGTGATTTATGGAATTGACAATATCCATGGTGCAAACTATGTAAAGAATTCCGTGATGTTTCCGCACCAGATTGGTTTGGCAGCAACACGAAATACTGAGCTAGTCGCTGAAACAGCCAAAATCACTTCTTACGAGTCACGTGCAGCTTCATTGCCATGGACATACAATCCCAATGCGGATATATCTTTTAGTCCGCTATGGGGGAGAATTGCGGAAAGTTTTGGGGAGGATCCCTATGTTGTCTCTCAAATGACCGAATCCTATATCGATGGTTCACAAGGTGAGAGTTTGGCCGATGAAACGAGCACAGCTGTTTGTGTGAAGCATTATCTAGGTTACGGGGCAGGGGCCAACGGTAAAGATAGGGCAAATGCGGTTATACCAGAAGGCATGTTACGACAGTTGTTTATTCCACCTTTTGCAAAAGCGATTGCAAGTGGCGCAATGAGTGTTATGGTGAGTTCAAACTCGGTCAATGGGATTCCATGCCATGCCAATAGTTATTACATCAATGACATTTTAAAAGGCGAGATGGGATTTGAAGGTGTTGTGCTTTCAGACTTTAGTGATGTTGAATTTTTAGTGGAGGCCCATGAGGTGGTCGACAACAAAAAAGAGGCAACCTGGATGACAATCAATGCCGGTCTTGACATGATCATGAATCCCTACGATGCAGACATTGTTGATTTTATTGTTGAAGGTGTAACATCTGGCGCTGTTTCGCAAGAACGCATTGATGATGCGGTGCGTAGAATATTGCAATTAAAATTCAGACTTAATTTATTTGACAAGCCCTACAGCGATCCAAATGACTTTCCAAAGATCGGTAGCGCGGAACATATCGAAACCAATTACAAAGCAGCGACAGAGTCTTTGACGCTTCTTAAAAATGATGGAATACTACCACTGCCTGTTGGCAAAAAAATCCTAGTCACGGGATATGCATCGAACTCCCTAAACGTTCTCAATGGCGCATGGTCACGCACGTTTTTGGGGCAGCTACCAGACTTTAATGATTCTAGCAAACAAACAATTTTCGAGGCGATTAAAGCGACCAATAAAGGAGTAGGAAACACTTTGTTTGAACAAGGAACAGATTATCTCACAGACGTGAACACAGCAGCAGTGGTCAGAAAGGCAAAACAAGCAGATTATATTGTGGTTTGTGTTGGGGAACTGCCAGCTACAGAAAAGCCGTCAGACATCAACGAACTCGATCTTCCATCAGCGCAGCAAGACCTGATTAAGAAACTGAGCAAGCTTGGAAAACCGATTATTATGGTGATGGTACAAGGACGCCCTCGCATTATCCGTGATGTCGAGCCGTTGTCTAATGCTATTTTAATGGCTTACCTTCCTGGTCAAGAGGGTGGTAGAGCTATTGCCGATGTCATTTTTGGAAAAGTGAACCCTAGTGGAAAACTTCCATATACCTATCCCAAGTTTACAGGGAATATGCTCCCGTATTATCACAAGAAAACTGATATTCGTTCGATCTATTGGGATTATAATGGATTCTATCCACAATACCCATTTGGACATGGTTTGTCTTACACCACTTTTGCTTTGAGCAATTTTGTAGCAGACGCAGACACTATTATGGGGGACGGTAGTATAGAGCTTAAAATCAATGTGAAAAATACGGGAAAACGAAAGGGTAAAGCCACTGTTGAGCTCTTTATTAGGGATCTTATTGCGTCTGTTGTACCAGATGTTAAAAAGCTTATCCGTTTTCAAAAAATAGAATTATCACCAAACGAAGAAAAGACAATCAGCTTCACGCTGAATACAGAGCATCTCAAATTTGTAAATGCTAAAAACGAATGGGTGGTGGAACCCGGTGCTTTTACTCTGTTTGCGGGAATTGACCCTGATAATCCTATGGAAATGAATATTGAATACAAGAATTAACATAAACAAAACGATTTTGAAAACGCCAACAACACAAATACCGACAAGCAAAAAGATTTTCTTTGGACTAGGAATGCTTGCTATGCAAATGTTTCCTGCTGCCCTTGGTGTTTTTATGGTTGTATTGGTACAAGATTTTGGATTCGACCCCTTGATGTGGGGTTTGATTTTCTTTTTACCTAGAGTGGTCGATGCAATTACGGACCCTGTCATGGGCTTTGTTTCTGATAACACCAAGTCTCGATGGGGACGTCGTAGACAATACATTTTTGTTGGGGCAATTCTTATGGGAATTACCTTTATTGCAATGTGGCAACTTTACCCTGAAAATGGACTGAATTATAACTTTTGGTATTTTCTCATTTTATCCGTGGTATTTTATTTAGGTCTTACCATTTTCAGCGTTCCCTATGTAGCACTTGGCTATGAAATGAGTACTGATTTCCATGAACGAACACGGATTATGGCAGTATCTCAGTGGATTGGTCAATGGGCTTGGGTCATTGTACCTTGGTTTTGGGTCATTATTTACGATGACACATGGTTTAGTTCTCCTGAAGCTGGAACAAGAACTCTCGCTATATATGTGAGTATCTTTTGCACTGCATTGGCTTTGGTCCCTGCTTTATTTATTAAAGGGGAGTCTTCTTTAAATGATAAAAATCTATCCCCCATAACATTGGGAAATATCCGTTCGAGTATATCGACTTTGGTCAAAGGATTTAAAGATGCTGCCAACAACACGCCTTTTATGCGTTTGTGTGTAGCGACTTTCTTTATCTTTAATTCATTCCAAACAATTGCGGCCTTTTCCTTTTTCATTATTGTTTACTATTTATTTCAAGGGGATGCGGGAGCTGCAGGAATTTGGCCAACGCTTCACGGCTCAGTAGGGGCGCTGTTGACCACCTTTCTTGTGATTCCAATTGTGACCAAAATGTCTGAAAAATGGGGCAAGAAAAAAACATTTATGATTTCTCAAGCGATCTCGATTCTAGGGTACATTCTGTTTTGGTTTCTATTTATCCCTGGAAAACCCTATATGTTTCTTTTTGCTTTACCACTATTTTCTTTCGGCATCGGGGGACTATTTACTTTGATGATGAGTATGACAGCAGACACCTGTGATCTGGATGAACTAAATAATGGTCTGCCTCGCAAGGAAGCTACTTTTGGGGCGATTTATTGGTGGATGGTTAAATTTGGAACAGCACTTGCAGGTCTGTTCAGCGGAATTATTATGAGTTATGTCGGTTTTGATGCCAACCTTTCTGCACAGCCAGATGGTGCTATGACAGGCTTACGTATTTTTTATAGTGTCCTTCCAGTAATAGGAACAGCCATTGCGATCTATGTCATGAAAAATTATGATATCAACGAAGCTCGTGCCAAAGAAATCAGCGAAACACTTAACAAGCGAAACGCCAAATAATAAAGTTATGTCTTACAGAAAAGAAAAACATCTTTCTCTTTCGGGTTTTACTCTGTCAAACCATAGTAGAGAAAGCTTTCAAGATGTTGCCACAAACGTACTGCAGTCCAAAATGCATGGACTTTGTTTTAGTCCGTATGACCAAGGTCAAAACCCTGGTGATGAACTCAGTGAAAATCAAATACGTCGAAAGTTGGAATGCATTGCGCCATACACAACGTCCATTCGTACATTTTCAACCACGGAAGGAAATGAAAAAATACCTGTTCTGGCCAAGTCTTATGGGATGAAAACATTAGTTGGCGCATGGCTAAGCGATGATCTTGAGCAAAACGAAAAGGAAATACAAGGACTTATTGCCCTGTGTAAAGCAGGCGCAGTTGATATTGCTGCTGTAGGCAATGAAGTGATGTATCGCAAAGAGCTTACGGAAGAGCAACTGATTGCTTATATCAAACGATTTAAAGAAGCTGTCCCTGAAATACCAACAGGGTATGTGGACGCATATTATGAGTTTTCAAGTCGCCCAAAAATCACAGACGCTTGTGATGTGATTCTTGCCAATTGTTATCCGTATTGGGAGGGCTGTCATATCGATTACTCACTAATATACATGAAGCAAATGTACCATCATGCTAAAGATGTTGGTCAAGGAAAAAAAGTCATTATTACTGAGACAGGTTGGCCAAGTCAAGGGTCTAGTTTAGGCGCTGCTCATCCATCCTATGAAAACGCACTTCAATACTACATAAATGCGCAGCTCTGGGCAAAAGAAGACGATATAGAAATGTTTTATTTCTCTGCCTTTGACGAACCCTGGAAAGTCGGCGCTGAAGGAGATGTAGGTGCATATTGGGGCTTGTGGGATAAAGATGAAAAACTTAAATTTAAACCACAATAATTACGTTAACATATATGGATTATACCACTTCTCTTTCGATACCCCAAGGATTGGCAGTTTGTTATTCAGGATTTCGAGATGGACAGCGTCCAGGAGATGTATATCCAAGCTACGAACAGGTCAAAGAAGACTTGGAAATTATCAAAAATCACTGGAATTACATTCGACTGTACAGCTGTGATCAGCACGCTCGTACCGTTCTTGAAGTCATTCGCAACGAACAATTACCCCTAGGGGTGATGTTGGGGGCGTACCTTGACGGTGAGGCTTCCAATCCCAACTGTCCATGGGGTGGGGATTTTTCGGATGAGCAAATCTCAATAAACAAAAAGAAAAACAGTGAAGAAGTAGAAACCCTTATTTTATGGGCAAACCAATACAAAGACATTGTCATCGCTCTTGCCGTTGGAAACGAATCTTGTGTCGATTGGTCAGGCAATATGGTGCCAGTGGAGAATATGATTGCTCATGTGCGAAAAGCCAAAGCAGAAACAGAACAGCCGATTACTTTTTGTGAAAATTATGTGCCTTGGCTCACCAAATTGGCTCCTTTAGTTGAGGAACTCGATTTTATTTCAATCCACACTTATCCACTATGGGAAAATAAAACGATTGAGGCCTCGTTGGCGCACACGCAAGAAAACTACCGACAGGTGAGCGAAAAGTACCTAGACAAAGTGGTTGTCATTACTGAAGCGGGTTGGGCTACAGACGCCAATGGACGTGGTTTTCCGAAATCACATGCCAATGTTGTTTTTCAAAAAATGTACTATGATGCGCTTTGTCAATGGACGACAGAAAACACTATCCTTACTTTTGTTTTTGAAGCTTTTGATGAGCCATGGAAAGGGTCGCAAGATCCTTGCGAACCAGAAAAGCATTGGGGACTTTATTATGAAGACCGAAACCCAAAGATGGCATTAGCCGATTCGCCAGGATACAAACGATAATCATCATTTTCCTCCGTAAATAGGCTGACTGGCAACATCGACAGGTCTTGCTATATATTTGTATTATGAAAATATTGCTTCTTTTCCTTTTTATATTCCTTTTCTCATCTTGCATGCAGAAGTCAACGACCTCATCTCAGCCAAAAAGCACAACGACACTAAACAAACCTTTTTTTGAAACACCACCTGTACTAGCTAAGATCGTGGTTGATGAAAACCAAACTTTTGGAACCTTGTTTGCATACCTTGAAGAATTACCGGTAGTGGAATACAACACCCTACAATCTCAACTGAAAACAATTGGCCAGGAGGCAGACAATATTAAAGGGAGAGATTTTATAAAAAAACTTCAAATCCCACAGCTGATTAGTAGGTATAAGGTTTTTCGCACTAGACTTGGGATTGTTCGTTATGCCGAAGTCGAAAAGCACACCGATTCTTCTTTTGTAAATGCAATGGACGATATGATTGTTTCGTGGAATATCTTTGCGGAACATTATAACCGATTGGCTACGGAGTTAAAGTAAGTCCCAGTCTAGGTTGTTTAAACACATAGCCCATGGCAGCGACTTGCGGACTCATCACTTTTTTAGTTGTAGTTCCTTTTTTTTGGTCAAATATTGGTTGTGGAAGATTTAATTCCTGAGCAGCTTTTTCATAGAAATCCTTTTTGGTTGGATGCCAAGGGCAAACGGCATGATAGATTGATTGCCAACGACCATGTTCTGACAAAAATCGAACTAAGCCAATAGCATCTTGTTTATGGATGAGATTGACAGGAGCTTGGGGTTCTGACACCATTCGCTTTTTGATCAAATGACTCACGGGATGTCGATCATCACCCAAGAGTCCACCCAAACGAATAATTTTGGATGTAAAAGAGGATTGGGTTAACAGTAAGCCTTCCACTTCAAGCAATTGACGACCGCTTTCGGTTTGGGGTATCGCAAAAGTATCGGCAGTTACGACGCCTTGTTGGGGTCCAAATACTCCGGTACTACTTGTAAATACAACTTCTTGCACCGAACTGTTTTGAATATACGGTAGGAGTTGTTTGATGACGGCAACAAAGTTTCTTTTTGGGTCGCTCCTCAGTCCTGGTGGTAGGGTAAGAAAAAGCCGTGAACTCCCTTGAAGAAAAGAAGATATATTGCCCGAAATGGATTTCTCTTTCAGCTGTATATTGTGACCTTTGACACCAAATGACGACAGTTTCTGTACGCTAGCTTGTGACTGACAACTACCGTGAACAATATGCCCATCGGCAACGAATGATCGTGCGAGATCTAGACCCAACCAACCACAACCCAACACAGCAATAGAACCACTCATAATCACAAAAATAAGCTCTTTTATTGTGAGGTTTCAGTCCATTTAAATAAAAATATGTAACTTAATTGATTAAATTCTAGTATTATGGCAGTAAAAAGTTTTCAAGGCGTTCGAGCGAAAAAAAAGACAGTACCTAAGCAACAGCTGCTGGTTTCAGATTACATGACAAGTGATTTAATTACTTTTTCACCAACACAGTCCATTTTAGAGGTTATGGAACTGTTTATTCGTCAACGTATTTCGGGTGGCCCTGTAGTTGATAAAAATGGTTCTTTAGTGGGGATTGTTTCTGAGGCAGATTTCATGAAACAAATCTCGGAAAGCCGTTACTTTAATATGCCAATTTTGGAAAAGAGTGTATCAAATTTCATGTCGTCAACTGTTGATACGATTGAACATGACCGTACGATTTTTGATGCAGCCTTGTATTTCCA
>Ga0115572_10001594_pt1 | contig 18356 bp, 14 predicted proteins | sample COGITO_mtgs_1206_FD_88681 | JGI IMG/M metagenome (GOLD analysis project Ga0115572, IMG submission 88681) | Pelagic marine microbial communities from North Sea - COGITO_mtgs_120607 | ecosystem: Environmental > Aquatic > Marine > Epipelagic | place: Germany:Helgoland, sampling site Kabeltonne... | reverse complement strand
ACTAGAAAAAAACTTAGCAGATTCTTTAGATTATATGGTTGAGCTGGATCATCGCCGTTTTCAACAGGTGGTGAGTGAACTGTTATCCAATGCATTAAAATTTACCGAGGCAGGTAAAATTACTGTTACAGCGTCTATTACAAATAATCAGCAACTTAAGTTAATTGTTGTTGACACTGGTATAGGTTTTAAAAACTATTACCCTTACTTATCAACCAATGAACATACTCAGCAAGACAATAACTTTCAAGGAATGCAAGTGGGGTTAGCGCGTGTTCAACATATTTTACAGATGCAACAAGGGCGTATTGAGTTTTTAGAAAACGAGCCTCATGGCGCATGCGTTAGCATTTTGCTTCCCGTAGAAATACAGCAACCTCAAACAAAGCAACCTTTACCCGCTAACTTGCATTGCTTAATAGTTGAAGATAACCCATTAAATGCAATGATACTTAAAGGGATTCTAAAGGAGCTGGATTACACCAATGAATTAGCTGAAAATGGCTTGATAGCGACCGCCAAAGTGGAAGAAAACAGTTATGACCTTGTGTTTATGGATTTAAACATGCCAGTCATGGATGGGTTTAAAGCGATTGAAATTATTCGCCAAGAATTAAACTTAACCATGCCTATTATTGTTGTCACTGCGAATATGTCGCAAACGGATATTGATCGTACGCTACAGCTAGGAGCAAATGCACATGTGTTTAAACCAATTAATTTAGAAACAGTCAAAAAAGCCCTTATCGACACAGTCAATAAGGGCGAAATAAGCCAAGGAATGAGTTAAAAGAATAAGTTAAAAGTTTAATGTTTTACTTTTATATCGCCTACACCCACTTCAACCTTCACTGTGTGCGTGCCACTACCTGAATATTCACTTTCAGAGCTGACCATTTTGCGAGTTGTTTTTGCATCGCTAACAAATCCTGAAATTCGTGTATCACCTACACCACTATCCAGCGAAATATATTTATAATCGTCACTTTGGCTATCAATGCGTACAGCACCAACACCGACTTCAATATCAGCGCTATTAGCAAAGTCATTGATTTCAATATCACCCACGCCCAAGTCTAAATTAACGGCTAAACTGCGCGGTACAGTGACGGTCCATGTTTGTTGAACATCGTCGTTGTCAAGGCTGAGGGCCAGCTCATTACTAGTTTGCTGAGTATCAATGGTCAGGCTTTCAAGGTCATCACTGTTATTAAGCCAGTCATTGTTTTTTGCTACTAATTCAACCGTGACTTGGACTTCATTGCCATTGTACGTATTGATTTCAAGGCTACCCACAGGAAAGCTAATATCTAATGTTGTTTGTGTATCAACCGCAAAAGAGTGATTTATTTGATGTTCTGATTTTGCCAATGTCTGTGTACTTAAAAACGCCGTTAATGCAGTTAATAATAATAATTTCTTCATAACGTTACCTGTTGTGTGAATGTATTTAATTAATTAGTCGCAAAGGAATTATAAAAGGTTTAAAGCACAATAAATTATTTTATCGACAGTAAAACTAGGAGTTTGTCGGGTGCTATTGAGTTGCAAAAAATTGCAAGGGCTAGGCCCTAGCAAAAGCCAGACTAGCTCGATGTTAAATTTACCGCCGTAGGTTGGGTTGAGAGCAACGAAACCCAACGGTGAACGTTTAAGATTAAAGCTCGAACTGCCTGAGTTACCCAAGCGTTTAAATCGTTGAGTAGTGTTGCGTATATGTAGGTCGTGCTTTAGCGCGTCAATCTCAAAAGGAGCAGGTTGCCGCCATAAATGACGACCTACATTAGAGCATTTAGTTACAAGCGAGTAACGGTTATTCCTTGGTCTTTCAACTGCTTTAATAAACCGTGTTGTTCGGGTAAGTGCAGGGCGCCTACGGCAATAAATAATTGCTCTTTAGCTAGGCGTGGGGTGAGCTCTTTTACCCAGTTGTTGTTACGTTCAATCAGCATAACTTGTTCGCTGATTTCGCCGTAGTTACTGTCGTCAAAGCTTTCGTTGTAATAATTAGTGAGTGTGGTCATATCGCCATTTTTCCACGCATCTACAAGTGCAATGAAGTAGGTTTCAACATCAGCGAGTTGCTCAAACGTTTCTTCAATCATTTCGTTACTGAGCAGCGACATGTGATTAAACATTTCCATTTGATACTCTAACGTTTCGAGTTCACCCACGGCTTTGTTTTTGCTTTTTGCATATGCAAGTACTTGCTTGTCGATGCCGTTTTGATCTGAAAACCCGGCATTTTGAAATTCAATTTGCACCATTGTCACCATAACAGCCCATGGTGCAAGGCCGTCAAACATGGCAATATCGATTGATTTTTTACTAAAGTAGTCTTTCAGTTTTGCGTAGTTTTGCTCAGATAATTCACTTTGTAGGGTTTTACCGTTTTTAAGCATCATAAACGGCATAGAGCGGCGCTGCATTTCCAGTGGGCCAATTGCACTTATGTCGACCTCTACAATTACTTTATCAGTTTTATCAATAGCTTTAGTAACTTTGCTTGGTAAGCCTTTCATGCTTGTATCACCTACATGAACAGTGCCAAACAAATACGATTTAACACCGTTTTTTTCAAGTTGCCAAAGGCCGGGCTCTGCATTACTTGAAAAGCTGAGTGTGAATAAAATAGCTAAAATAAAGTAGCTACTTATACGCTGCGTGAAGTTCATAATTATCCTTATTGTTAGGGCATACATCCATATTAAACCAATATGCTTAATTGGGTAATGTTAAAATTAACGCTAACCGCAGTTCCGGTTTATTTTCAGCGCTGATAGTGAAATGATTAAGGTTACACAAGCTTTTCACTATCGTTAGTCCTAAGCCGTGGCGCTGATTATTGGTACGCGAACTATCAAGTTGATAAAGTGGGTCAAAAATAGCGTCTAGTTGCTGCTCACTTAATGGGGTTGTTAATGCATTGCATACTGTAATGGTGGTGTGAGTTGTTGATTGTGCGATTTGTACATTCACGCTTGCGGTGTTCACACCATAAAATAATGCATTATCGAGTAGGTTAGATAAAATGGTGTGCAAACAGAATTTATCGGCTGTAATTTTTGGTTTTGCTGAAAAGTTTAGCTGCAAGCGCTGTTCAATATCGCTATGTATAAACTGCAATTCCTTACTTAATTGGCTGATAAATTCAGTTAAATCGATACTCTCTAGGTTGAGCTCAACAGCGCTGCTGCCTGCACGTTGTAACAACAGTAAGTTATTAACGATGATTTTCATACGCTGTGAAATAGCCAAAATATCGCTGGTATAGGTGGCTGTTATACGTTCATCATTAGGGTAGCGTAGCGCCACTTCAGAGAGACTAATTAGCTCCGCAATCGGAGTTTTTAACTCGTGAGCAATGTCACTCGTGAGGCGTTTTTCATTTTGATATAGCTGCTGGTTGGTGGTAATGAATTTATTAAGCTCATTACGAATTGGTTCAATTTCTTCTACCTTAAAATCACTTTGGATAGTTTGTGATGTTTCAGTGATATCCAGTAATTTGATTTGTTCGTTTAAATTATTCAGCGGATAGAGACCGCGATTAACGATACGAGTTGCTAAATAACGTACCCCGAACACGGCAATAATACAGGTTAAAACGAACACTACATCAATAATAATTAATACTTGGTTTAATGCCGATGTTGGAGCGGCAATAGTTAAAATCATGGTATTAAAGTGGCCAATATTTGCTTCTTTTTCATCTTCTTGTTGGGCAATAAAATGGCTGATCATGGCGCGGCCTTCTTCACCATTAGGCAGGGTATAATTAATAATTCTAAATTCGTTAATAGGAATATCTAGATTAGGTAACTCTACACCAGGATAGAGTTGTAATGAGTCTGATTTTTCGAAGGTGTGCTGTTCGTGCCATAATTGATAAAACTCGCTGGCATTGGCTTGTTCGTATTCAGACATAAACTCACCAGCAAAATCAAACTCAAGTTTGCCGTTACGATCTTTTACTAAGGTTTTTAAATAGTTTGCTTTATTCGATAAGGATTGATTGAATTGATTTTCTACCCAAGAGTCAACGCTTAAATCGACGGTTAAAAAAATAGTTACTAAGATCAGTGAGATCACTGCGGTAATATTATTTACTAGCTTGCGCTTAATTGAATGAAGCTTAGTCTTGTGAGGCAACATAACCAAATCCACGTTTATTTTTGATTGGCAGCTCACCACCGAGCAGGCGTACTTTTTTACGAATAGCTGAAATATGCGCTTCTAAGGCATTTTTTGATAGCATATCGAATTGTCCTAAAACGGCTTCACTGATCATTTCAAGACCCATTACTCGCCCTTGGGCACTGAATAAGCATTCGATTATTTTATATTCATTGCGAGTAAGGTTTACTGGCTGCTGTTGGTAGTGCAGAGTTTTTAAGCTCAAATCTAAACTGCAATCACCAACACTTAAGCTATTTTGTTGGCTGTGTAGCTGACCACGGCGAGAAAGGGCTAATACACGAGCGTGTAATTCTTCAAACGAAAACGGCTTGGTCAGGTAGTCATCGGCGCCTTTCATCAAGCCATTTATTTTATCTTGGGCTTCTGAACGTGCTGATAAAATAAGCACGCGCGTTTGGCTTGTAGTACTACGTAGTGCTTTGAGGATACTCATACTATCGACACTTGGCAGCATTAGATCAAGAATAATTAAATCGTAGTCACTTGGATAATGCCATGCTCAATCCGTGTGAACCATCGCCAGTACCATCAATGGTAAAACCTAGATTATTAAGGCCAACTTCTAAGCTACGCCTAAGTGGTTCTGAGTCTTCAATTACCAGTATCTTCATGATGCTAACTTTATAAATAACAAATAAGCCTTGCTACTTTAGCAAGGCTTAAAGATTAATGATACCAACCTTTTTGATAGGCTAAGTTACCTAAATTGGCATGAGCAAGCGCTTGTTTTACAAGTTGTTGTTCATTGCTGGTGGGTACTAACTTATTTTCCGTATAGAGATAAGATGTCGCTGGTTTATATGGTTGTAAAACAACCACTTTATTACTTTGATCATTATATTTTGTTATATACGCAAAGTTTTTATCGTATTGCATCATCGCGCGCTGTTTATTGTTGGCGATTGGTTGTGAAAGGTCTCGCCCTATCATCGGGTGTTCACCACTGGCGCCAATTATTGATAATAACGTGGTAGGAATATCAAGTTGGCTAGCTAGTTGGTGATCACGCTTAGCATTTATACCGTTACCAAAAATAACCGCAGGAATACGAAAGTGATCAATTGGTACTAAACTTGCGCCCGATACGCGAGAGTCATGATCGGCAATCACTATAAAGACAGTATCGTTCCAGTAACTTGAGTGTTTTGCTTTTTCGATAAAGGTGCCCAGCGCATAATCGGCGTATTTTGCGGCGTTATTACGAGTTTGTTTTTGCTTATCATATAGGGTGATTTTATCATCTGGAAATTCATACGGGCTATGATTGGAGCTCGAAAACACTAAGCTGAAAAATGGTTTGCCTTGTTGCTGTAATTTAGTCAGTTCTATATCCGCTTGGTTAAAGAGATCTTCATCGGATGCACCCCATGAGCCATTAAAATCAATGTTGGCAAAATCATCACTGTCAATAATCTGTTCAAAACCATTACCTAAGAAGAAGCTTTGCATGTTATCAAAGTGACTTTCACCGCCGTATATAAATTGGGTGTGGTAGTTTTGCTTACTTAAAAAGTCAGCGATGGTAAAAAAGTCACGCTGTGATTTATCGAGCTTTACCACTGCGCGCGAAGGCGTTGGGGTGAATCCGGTAATAACCGCTTCTATACCCCGCACAGAGCGGGTTCCGGTAGCGTATAAGTTATCAAACCCCCAGCCTTGTTGATAAAGTTTATCGATATTGGGCGTTAATGGTAAGCCGCCTAAAGTACCAACATAACGTGCGCCTAAACTTTCTTGCAAAATGATCACCAGGTTTTTGGGTTTTCCTTGATAGGCAGCTTGATGAAAGGTTTTGGTTGGCGCACTGCTATCGTTAAAAGTAGCCCTCTCGTTCTGCATGTTGGCACGTACTAAGTCTAATAGCTGTTCGTCATCCATTTTGCCATAAAAGTCTTGGCTGGATTTTTCATTACCAAGCTGCTTGATGGCAAAAGCCACGCTGTAAAGCGAATTAAGACTAAGGTTATTCAATAAATGATCCGTTGAAAATGCCACCATAGCTGGATTTAAAGGGCGATGACCAAAAGAATTACGCGCGCCTAATGCTGTTAAGCATAAGAGTGAGACAATCAACAAAGTGTGTTTTAGGGTTGATAGTTGAGGGCGGCTTTGCCATTGATAAGCAAACGTCATGGCAGCTGCTTTTATACCTACAACCAGTAATAGCACCGTGCAGATTATCTCAGTCTTATAGCCTGAAAAAATCATCTTCGAGACTTCTTTAGGGTAAATTAAATACTCAATAAACAAGCGATTAGGACGTAGATCATATTCGTTAATGAAGGTGGGTGTAATAACTTCAAAAAAAATCAGTAATGCGGTCATAACTAATAAGTAGTATTTAATCACGCTACGAGTTAAGTGCTGTTTGCCAAATAAAGAAGCGCCAACAAGGATAAGCAGAGCAGGCATTAAAATGTAACTTAAGGTTGCAATATCAACGCGCAGGCCACCAACAAAAATATTTAGCCAAGCATGGGAGCTAAACACGCGCTCGCCTTGCCACACACTTAAGCCAAAACGAGCTAAGGTTAACATAGCCAACGATAGACTAAAAAATGTCAGTAATACCCAATATGGACCAAGTTTACTTTGCAGTTGATTAAGGCTGAATTTATGCGTTACGCCCATAAAATAGCCCACCAAATAAGTGTGCTGATCAGCATGGCAATAAATACACTGGCAGAGGCGATATCTTTAGCTAAACCAGATAATTCATGATGCTCTGTGCCAATACGGTCAACCACCACTTCAACTGCGGTGTTAACCAGTTCGGCAAATAATACAAACAGCAAGCTGGCAATTAAAATAAGCTTATTGCTGGTGGCAATCTCTTGCATCCACGCAAATACACCTAGCAATAAAAATAATGCCAGTTCTTGTTGAAACGCCGCTTCAAATCGCGTCATCCATTTTAAGCCATTAAAAGTGTGGCGTAAGGTAAATATAAGGCGCATTAGCCCCTGGCGTTTGAGTACTGTTTTTGCATTATTCATAGTTGTTTTTCGCTTGGTTATTGATGGTTTTACAAGTGCTTAGTAAGTCTAATGAGGCGTCGTAAGTGCTGCTATTGAGGCCGATCAGATTAGCTAAAGTGTGAAATATGTTGTCGTGTGAATTGGCATGTTGCAGATCGAGTGTGCGCAAGCAGCTCTCGGTAATGCGTTGATTGTTTTTTGCAGCCCACATATACAAGGGCACATGAGTTTGCTCTGAAGGGGCAAAACTGTATGGAAAACCATGTAAATAAGCGCCATTTTCACCCAGAGATTCGCCGTGATCTGATACATAAATAAAGTGTTTGTCTATACTGTCAGGTAACTCAGCAAGTTGCTGAAGGACTTGGCTGCTGACGTAGTCGCTGTAGGCAATAGTGTTGTCGTAGGTGTTAACTAGTTGTTCAGAACTACAGTTTTGAATATCACTGCGATCACAGGTGGGAGTGAATTGTTTAAACTGCTCGGGATAACGCTGAAAATAAGTAGGCCCGTGCGATCCCATCATGTGCAGTACAATAACCGTATTTGCTTGGCTCAAATTAGCGAGCTTACGTTTAAGCGGCGCGAGTAAAGCTTCGTCATAACAAGGCTCTTTTGTGCACAGCGCTGAATTATCAGGGGTAATAGTGTCGATACGGTTGCAGGCATTTTTACAACCACTGTTATTGTCTATCCACAGCACATCAGCGCCAGCTTGTTGGGCGATATCGAGGATATTTTGTTGATTGTCAGCTTCACTACGTGAAAAATTTTCGTGCTGTTGCACTGAGAACATACAAGGCACAGATACTGCTGTTGCGGTGCCACAAGAGGCAACATTACTGAGGTAAGTCACATTAAAAGGGCGAGTGTAACGATTGGTGTCGCGCTTATAACCTTGGTATGCAAAATTAGCGGCACGAGCTGTTTCACCTACGACAATCACTGTCACTTGTGTTTGTGCGGGAGCAATCAGTGTTGCTGTGGGATCGAGAATTTGAAAGGGCTCTGCAGTTATTAGCCAGTGATCGCGAATATATTTATAGCCACTACTTAAATATTGAAACGGGATTAACTCTTTTTTTAAGAGTTGATTGTTACGTCCTGTCGCTGCGTAGTCGGCGTAAAAATTCAAGACAATAACCGCGATTAAAGCAAAGCAGCCAAGTACTAATTTACCTCGGCTTAATAACTCCTGCGTCATAGGGCTAAAACGCACGTTTGTTTTAATTAAAACTAGCAATGGCAGCAGAGCGAATAAGGTGAAAAATAGTAGGAATTGTGGATTGAGATAGCTTATAGCTTCTTGGCTGTCGGTCTCAAAGGTATTTTGGATCATTGAGTAATCAAACACCACTCCGTAATTTAAAGTGCCGTATAAAACTAAGCAAGAGCACAGCAATAAGATGTAATTTATGGGTTTGAGCAACCAACGGCTCGATAGCAAAGAGAAGAAAATGATCAACAAGCACAGTAGTAATAACGGCACTGAGAGCAAAAATAACCAAGAAAAAGCTGGCAAGGTGGTAATGGCTGCAAAGGCACCTTGCATAAAAGGTATATTAATAATTAAGCAGTAGTAACTTGCTAAGGCGAAAATAAATACGTTGGCACTACAAGTAATGTAAAAACGCTTTTTGTAACCGCCGCTGAGAAATTGGCTGATGACCATAAATTAACCATTCATATCTAATTTAGTGGTCAGATGATAGAAGCCTAAACTTAAGAAATACTGAAGAGTAACTAGGCATTTCCTGAGTGGTGCTATTTAAATAAATTAATTTATTTCGAGTTCGTCAAAAATTAATCAAACCGCTAATTGGTTATAACGAGGTATGAAATATCAATTTCCTTGCATATGAGGAAGTTTAATCTATTTTTGTGCTTGTGTTGGATTTTTATGCCCTTAAAGGCTGTTGTTTATATGGAAATTGGATTGATTTTAAGGTTGACTTACCCCCTCTCATCGCGGTACTAATAGAAAAAGACAAGCGGGACTAAAACTATCCCGTGTATTCGAAACAAATTTTGGTATTTATTACATGCTTACAAACACACTAAACCTAGTCCTAATTAACGTCGTGGTGATTATTATTACCGCGGGGGCTACTTAGTGCTTTAAATTTGTAAAGCATTGAAAAGCCCCCCGCACTTAACAAGTCGGGGGGCTTTTTAGTTTCAGGGTTAAGATTTAGTAATTGAGCTTAAAATGTCACTGAGGAATGGGGATTTATTAATGACAGGCGCAGAGTTAACAATCGATTTATTAGCCAAACATGGCGTAAAGGATGTATTTGGTTACCCAGGTGGTGCCATCATGCCAATTTACGACGCCTTGTATGGCGCGCCAGTAAAGCATTATTTGACTCGTCATGAGCAAGGTGCAGGCTTTGCAGCCGTAGGCTTTGCACGCAGCACGGGTAAATTAGGGGTTTGCTTTGCAACATCGGGCCCTGGGGCAACAAATTTAATTACGGCTCTTGCTGATGCCATGATGGACTCAGTGCCACTTTTAGCAATAACAGGGCAAGTGCCTACTGCGGCTATCGGGTCTGATGCATTCCAAGAAATCGATGTTTTAGGTATGTCTTTATCTTGTACAAAACACAGCTACATGGTTGAGCGTGCTGAGGATTTGGCTGAAATATTACAAGAAGCAATTCATTTAGCGCAAAGCGGCCGACCAGGTCCTGTTTTAGTCGATATCCCAAAAGACATTCAAATGGCTCAAGTGCCTTTTCAGCCTTGGCTTGCCGCAGATGATTACTTACCTCAGCTTGATTTAAACCAAGTTGCCATTGCGAATGAGCTACTAAGCGAAGCGCAGCGCCCTGTTGCTTACGTAGGTGGTGGTGTGCAGGCTGCAGGGGCGCAGAATGAACTGATGCAATTTCTAGAAAAAACTCAAATGCCAGCGGTTTCAACATTAAAAGCACTTGGCAGTGTATTACCCGATTACGAGTATGATTTAGGTATGTTGGGTATGCATGGTGGTCAAGCTGCTAATTTAGCTGTGCAAGAATGTGATGTACTGGTGTGTATTGGTGCGCGTTTTGACGACCGCGTAACCGGTAACTTAGGAAAGTTTGCAGCAAAAGCAAAAGTAATCCACTTAGACATCGATGCGGCAGAAGTGGGTAAACGAAAACCCGCTAAAGCGTCGTTAATCGCAGATTTAAAAACGTCACTGCCTCAGCTTGAATGCTTTGTAACACCAGATGCTTGGCGTGAGCACAGTAAAGAAATGATGGTAAAACATGCATGGCGTTATGACTACCCGGGTGAAAAAGTATTTGCCCCGTATTTACTAAATCAGCTTAGTCAGCGCATGCCAAGTACTGGCGTAGTGTGTTGTGATGTAGGCCAGCACCAAATGTGGGTTGCACAGCACATGAAATTTAGCCACCCAAGTAATCATTTAAGTAGTGGCGGTGCAGGTACTATGGGGTTTGGCTTACCCGCGGCTATCGGCGCTCAGGTTGCCCGCCCAGATGATTTTGTGATGACGGTATCCGGTGATGGCTCAATCATGATGAATATTCAAGAGCTGGCTACTATTCGCCGTAACAACTTACCGGTAAAAATACTGATCCTTGATAACCAGCGTTTAGGTATGGTGCGTCAATGGCAAGAGCTGTTTTTTGAAGGTCGTTATAGTGAAACAAACCTATCGGATAATCCTGACTTTGTGCAGCTAGCTGCGGTATTTGGTATTCCTGGGCAAACAATTACGCACGCTAACCAAGTGGATGATGCAATCACTGCGCTGGTAAATAGCGAAGGCCCTTACATAGTCCATGCCTGTATTGATGATAAAGAAAATGTGTGGCCGCTAGTCCCCCCTGGTGCGGCAAATGATCAAATGATGACGGAGAGTGCAAAATGAAACACAGTTTAAATATTGCTATAAAAAATCAGAGTGTTGCTGTTGAGCGCTTTTTACGAGTTGTCCGTCATCGAGGTTTTGACTTAACGCACTTTCAGCTCAATGTAGACGATGGTCAATACAATGTGGCGATGACGGTTGATAGTGATAAACCTATCTATTTATTGACCACCCAACTAACTAAGTTAGTTGATGTAAAACAGGTCACATTACAAAGTGTGCATCAGCAACAAGCGGTGTAGCGCGTAAGCTAAATCAACAGAGCTGGTGGGTTTGCCTACCAGCAATAAAATTTTAAGAATGAGGAACAGCCTCGCGGCTGAAAATTGAGGTAACTATGGCTAAATTAAGAAGTGCAACAACAACAGAAGGTCGTAAACGCGCAGGAGCACGCGCATTGTGGCGTGCAACAGGGATGACAGACACTGACTTTGGTAAACCGATCATTGCTGTTGTGAATTCGTTTACGCAATTTGTACCCGGTCACGTTCACCTCAATCAGCTTAGCGAACTAATGGCTGAAACCATCACCCAAGCGGGCGGTGTACCAAAAGAATTTAACACCATCGCGATTGACGACGGTATTGCTATGGGCCACGGTGGCATGCTGTATTCATTACCTTCACGGGACTTAATCGCCGACTCGGTTGAATATATGGTTAACGGCCATTGTGCTGATGCCATGATCTGTATTTCAAACTGTGACAAAATCACTCCAGGTATGATGCTGGCGGCACTGCGTTTAAATATCCCCGTAATTTTTGTTTCTGGCGGCCCTATGGAAGCGGGTAAAACCAAGCTAGCTAATATTGATATTAAACTCGATTTAGTCGATGCCATGGTTAAAGGCGCTGATGAATCTGTGAGTGATGCTGATTCAGAACAAGTAGAGCGTTCAGCGTGTCCTACCTGTGGTTCTTGCTCAGGTATGTTTACAGCAAACTCAATGAACTGCTTATTAGAAGCCATTGGCCTTGCACTTCCGGGTAATGGTACAACGCTTGCGACGCATAAAGACCGCAAACAACTGTATGTTGAAGCGGGAGCACGTATTGTCGATTTATGCCGTGAGTACTACCAAAAAGATAACCAAGATGTACTGCCACGTGCCATTGCTAATAAAACGGCTTTTATGAATTCTATGGTAGTTGATATTGCTATGGGTGGCTCGTCAAATACAGTATTGCATTTACTCGCAGCGGCTCAAGAAGCGGGTGTCGATTTTGATATGTCGCATATAGATGAATTATCTCGTAAAACACCGTTTTTATGTAAAGTGGCGCCAGCTACTGCGCAATATCATATTGAAGATGTACACCGCGCAGGTGGCATGATGGCGATTGTGCGAGAGCTTGGTAAGGCCGGTTTAGTGGATTTATCAGTAAACCATGTTGCTGGCATGACGATGGGTGAGCTCGTTAAGAAATGGGATGCCACAGATCCTGATAATAAAGCGGCGCAAAAGTTTTATCGCGCAGGCCCTGCCGGTATCAGAACAACAAAGGCAATGAGCCAAGAATGTCGTTGGGATGAAGGCGATAATGACCGTGAAAATGGCTGTATCCGCAGTGTTGAACATGCATTTCGTCAAGATGGTGGCTTAGCGGTACTTGCGGGTAATCTAGCAGTTGATGGCTGTATTGTTAAAAGTGCAGGTGTGGTTGATGAAATGCTGCACTTTGAAGGCACAGCCGTGGTGTATGAATCACAAGACGATTCTGTTGAGGGCATATTAAATGACGAAGTAAAAGCCGGCGATGTGGTGGTTATTCGTTATGAAGGCCCTAAAGGTGGCCCTGGCATGCAAGAAATGCTTTATCCAACCAGCTATTTAAAATCAAAAGGCCTTGCTGAAAAGTGCGCACTTATTACAGATGGTCGCTTTTCTGGTGGTACTTCGGGTTTATCAATTGGTCACGTATCGCCTGAGGCCGCAAGTGGCGGCGCAATTGCTTATGTAGAAAACGGCGATAAAATCATTATTGATATTGCGACCCGTGAAATCACTTTGGCACTAAGTGATGACGAGCTTGAAGCACGTAAACAAAAACAATTGGCGCGGGGCAAACAGGCATATAAGCCACTTGATCGCGACCGTTATGTATCATCTGCATTAAAAGCGTATGCGTTATTAGCAACCAGTGCCGACAAAGGTGCTGTGCGTGATTTGGCTAAACTGGAGGAGCTTAGTTAATTATGGTTTCTCAAGAGCTCGATTATTTTCGCGCTATTATTCAGGCCAATATGGAGCCACTGGCAAAAGTCACGGAGGTAAGCGAAATGCCTACCTTGAGTGAACGCCTCGGGAACCATGTTTGGTTAAAGCGCGAAGATCAGCAGCCAGTTTATTCGTTTAAACTGCGTGGCGCATATAATAAATTAGTAAAATTACCCAAAGGCTCAGTGGTGATCACTGCTTCTGCGGGTAATCATGCACAAGGCGTAGCGCTTAGTGCGTCGCATTTGGGGCATCAGGCAACCATTGTTATGCCGGTCACAACACCTGAAATAAAAGTTAATGCAGTACGTGCACTTGGCGGTGAAGTGGTGTTGCATGGTCATCATTTTGATGCAGCAAAAGCCCATGCGCTTGAGCTTACTGAAAAGCGCAACGGGGTGTTTGTTCCGCCGTTTGATGATCCAGATGTTATTGTTGGCCAAGGCACCGTGGCACGCGAGTTAATGCAGCAACTTAACCAACTTGATGCGGTGTTTATTCCTGTCGGTGGCGGTGGCTTACTTGCTGGTATGGCGGTGTATATCAAATCATTACGCCCAGATATTAAAGTAATTGGTGTTGAAGCTGATGAAAGCGCTTGTTTAAAAGCGGCGCTTGAGGCGGGCGAACCTGTTGAACTTGAGCGTGTTGGTAGTTTTGCCGATGGTGTGGCCGTTAAAATTATCGGCCGTGAGACCTTTCGTTTAGCCCAAAAATTTTGTGATGAAGTGGTTACTGTGTCGGGTGATGAAATATGCGCTGCGATGCAGGATATTTTTGTTTCAACTCGTGCTATTGCCGAGCCATCTGGTGCACTTGCCACCGCGGGGCTTAAAAAGTGGAGTCAACAAAGCGGACTGAAAGGTTTGCATTTAGCGGCTATCTTGTCTGGTGCTAATTTAAACTTTGATCGCCTGCGCTATGTTGCAGAGCGCACAGCACTGGGTGAGAAAAACGAAGCCTTGCTTGCGGTTACTATTAACGAAGAAAAAGGCAGTTTTAAACAGTTTTGTGCATCTTTAGGTGGTCGAGCGATTACAGAGTTTAACTATCGTTATGCAGGACCCGGTGAAGCGCAAATATTTGTCGGTGTGGCATTGCGTCAAGGTCAGCAAGAACTTGATGAGCTTAAAAGCGACTTAACCGCTAATGGTTATGCATTTTGTGATTTATCAGATAACGAATTAGCTAAATTGCATGTGCGTTATATGGTTGGGGGTAAAGCCCCCCAGCAAATGCAGGAGCGCTTGCTGCGCTTTGAATTTCCAGAGTACCCAGGTGCATTGGCTCGATTTTTAGATACGCTAGGGAGTAATTGGAATATCACTTTATTTCATTATCGCAACCATGGTGGGTCTATGGGTAATGTATTGGCTGGGTTTGCAATTGAGCCAAACCAGTTTGAAGTGTTTAATGAGCACTTAAACCGCTTAGGTTACAGTGTACAGGACGAAACACATAACCCGTGTTTTACTCAGTTTTTAACAACTCAAATGCCTGTTGAGCCTGCTCAAGCAGCAAATAATTAATATGGCCGGCTCAGCCTACTATGCTGAGCCGCAAACATTGCCTTATTATCAGGCTTACCTATAGTTATAGTTAATCATTTTAAACTTAGGTTAGTAAAGAGTGCTATTAAAAGGAATTATTGCAACGGTCAGTGTCGTTTTTGGGTTATGTTGCTTTCACGCAGTAGCAGAAACAAAAAACGTAACGTTATTGCTTAAGTGGACTCATCAGTTTCAGTTTTCGGGCTACTACATGGCACAGGAAAAAGGCTTCTATGAAGAAGCTGGGCTTACTGTGAACATTGTACCGGCAATAAAAAGTGACCCAGATACCTTTAATAAAGTTCTCGGGGGGCAGGCACATTTTGGTGTTGGTCACTCTGGCATTCTCCAGCATCGTATTGACGGTAAACCTTTAGTCGCCATGGCGTCAATATTACAGTTTTCACCTTATTGTTGGATGGTTAAACAAAGTTCAGATATCTTTCATCCCCATGATTTTAAAAACAAGCGTGTTAGCAATATCAGTAGAAAAGAGAGTGCCGAACTACTGGTGATGTTAGAGCAAAGTGGAATTAATACAGAACAACTACCTGTTTATCATGGTATCGATGCTGAAAAAGAGTGGCTTAATGGTGAGTTAGACGCGATGCAAGTTTACGTCACCAATGAGCCGTTTCAAATGTTGCAAAAAGGCATTGAACATCGACTTATTTGCCCGCAAAAATACGGTATTAATGTCTACAGCGATATTCTTTATACAACACAAAGCGTACTTGCAGCAAATCCTCAAATGGTCGAAAAATTCTACAAAGCTAGTTTAAAGGGTTGGCGCTACGCAATGATGCATTTAGAAGAGTCGATAGCGATTACCGCAGAAAAATATGCGACTCATAAAAGCATCAATGAGTTAACCAATGAAGCAGAAGTACTTAGTGATTACATTTTACCACCCGATACTAAACTTGGTGCGATGTCGATGCCTAAGTGGCGGTTAATAGCCGATTTATATAACCTTGAGGCAGGGAGCTTTGATAAGGTTAAAGCCGGTTTTATCTATCATTATGATGTACCCGAAGAGATGGAACTGTCTTGGATGCTCATTGCTGCAATTGCTCTGAGTATTTTATTCCTCCCGCTTTATTTACGACTGATGTTTAAAAAAAGCGTATAATGATGAAAACAATTTCTCATCGTTAAATTTTATGACCCTTGCTGAGCAGTTTACAGCCTTAGATAGCCTCCTTTATGCAACACGCCAATATTGGCAATGTACTGCGTTTGATTATGATGAACTGCCATGGTCATCGTTGTCAGCCCCACTCGCACAGTTATCAGATAGCGACGTTGCAAAGCTAGATAGCGATCAAGATGCACTCTATAGATTTTTTAGCCCGCTAATTGAAGGTGTTGAACAGCTGCCTAAATTAACTACATTATCGACAGCGCAGGTGGAGCGTACAGATTATCCCTTTTGGATAAGTAACGGTATTAAAGGGCGTAAATTCGAGCAGTTACAGGATTTTGTTGCGGCACTTGGTGTACCAACCGAGCAGGTACTTGAATGGTGTGCAGGTAAAGGGCACTTGGGACGCATGTTGGCATTTAATAAAGCGCCAAATGTACACAGTATTGAGCTACAACAGCATTTATGCGACCAAGGTCAGCGAAGTGCACAACAGCAGGGGCTTGCGATGCATTTTACTCAGGCTGACGTTTTAAAAGATGACGTATCAGCTCATTTTACTCAGCAGCAACATGCCGTTGCTCTGCATGCATGTGGTGCTTTGCATCAGAGCTTTATGCAGCAAGCCTGTAGTGCTAAAACACAACAAATAAGTTTATCTCCTTGTTGCTACCACCTTTTTACTGACGATGCTTATAAAGCAATGAGTGAGCGTGCTAAGCAAAGTGAGCTCATGTTGCGTCATCGAGATCTCAAACTTGCTTTACAGGAAACCGTTACCGCCCCTTCACGGGTTGCTAAAGTACGTAAAACGGAAGTTGAATGGCGGTTAGGCTTTGACGCCATGAGAAAAGAGATCACCGGTTCTACAACTTACATCAGTGTACCCTCTGTTAATAAAGCTGTATTCTCAGATTCATTTAAAGCATTTTGTGCATGGGCTGCGGAGAAAAAGGCGATAGAAATACCGCAAGACATTGATTACGATTACTTTTTATTAAAAGGGCAGATGCGTAAAAAAGTAACTGAGCGCGTAGAACTGGTTCGACATGTGTTCCGCAGAGCAATTGAAGTTTGGCTTGTGCTTGATCGTGCTTTATATTTGCAACAACAAGGTTATCAAGTCACCGTGAACACATTTTGTGAAAAGCAATTAACACCTCGCAATATCTTGATCAAAGCACGCTTACCGAATTAAATAGATAAGAGACCCAATGAGAAAGTTAAAAAACTTATTTGAGAATAATAAACGCTGGGCAGAGCGCACCTGTAAAGATGATCCTGACTTTTTTAAAATTTTATCTATGCAGCAAAATCCTGAGTACTTATGGATTGGGTGTTCCGACTCACGAGTTCCAGCTAATGAGATTGTTGATTTAATGCCGGGTGAGCTTTTTGTGCATCGCAATGTGGCGAATGTGGTTGTTCACACTGATCATAATTGCTTGTCTGTTATGCAATACGCTGTTGAAGTGCTAAAAGTAAAACATATTATGGTGGTAGGTCATTATGGGTGTGGTGGCGTGCAAGCAGTACTCAATGATGCCAAGTTTGGCCTTATCGATAATTGGTTGCGCCATGTGGGTGATGTGAAAGAAAAGTACATTAGCAAAATCGATAATATGCCAGAACAAGCGCGGTTAGATTGTTTGATTGAGCTAAATGTGATTGAGCAAGTACGCAATGTGTGCCGTACTAATATTGTGCAAGAAGCATGGCTACGCGGGCAAGATTTGACAATTCATGGCTGGGTATATGGCTTAGCTAATGGCCATTTGAATGATTTAGACACAGTTGTTACCTGCGCGGATGAAGTAACCGCTACTTATAAGAGTGCAGCTGAAAAAGTATTTGAGCGTAAGCTTAAGTAAGTACGCTCAAATTAAAAACTTTACGCGTTTTCTTCGGCGCGTAAAGTGAGTACCTCATAACCATTAGCAGTCACAGCGATTGTATGCTCCCATTGTGCCGATAGCTTTTTGTCGCGCGTTATTACCGTCCAGCCATCAGGCTTGGTTTTTATCTTTGCTGCACCTTGATTGATCATAGGCTCAATAGTAAATGTCATACCCTCTTTGAGTTCTACACCCGTATTACGCTTACCATAATGCAGCACCTGTGGTTCTTCATGCATTTGCTCGCCAATACCATGTCCGCAATACTCTTTTACCACACTGTAGCCATTGCTATGAGCAAAGTTTGCAATGGCGTTGCCTATGTCACCTAAGCGTACCCCAGGCTTGACCATTTTGATGCCTTGCCACATAGCTTGGTAGGTTTTATCAACCAAACGTTTCGCCAGTGGTGATACATCACCAACCATGTACATTTTGCTGGAGTCAGCAATATAGCCATTTTTCTCCAGCGTTATATCAATATT
>Ga0115572_10001589_pt1 | contig 18380 bp, 26 predicted proteins | sample COGITO_mtgs_1206_FD_88681 | JGI IMG/M metagenome (GOLD analysis project Ga0115572, IMG submission 88681) | Pelagic marine microbial communities from North Sea - COGITO_mtgs_120607 | ecosystem: Environmental > Aquatic > Marine > Epipelagic | place: Germany:Helgoland, sampling site Kabeltonne... | reverse complement strand
GCCATTGCTGAGTATGGATTTTCATCAAAAGGCACATTCATTAGCTTTCTTCCGTTGGAGGTCCAAGAAAATGTTCTTTGGTCTTGCGACAATGTAATAATGCCCGCTTCTGTAGCTTTAATTGCTGTATTCCTAAGCCCTACGTTTTCGTCCTGAGCTAATTCTAAGAACAAATAAGGATTACTTCTTGCAAATAATCTTAAGTCTCTTTTTATTTCTTTAGAAGATAATTTGTTTACCGAAGTACCCATTTCAACTCTTAATATAGCTTCAGCGTCGTCGATATCCATTTCTCTAGCATACACAGCTGCGTCTGTTTGTATATCCAACAATTCTAAATCATCGTAAGCTTCTTCTACAGCATCAAATTCTGTATATATTCTTCCTTTTAAGGGGTGATACAAAGAAAGTAGCTTTTGTAAATTTTGTTTTTCTTTTGGTACTTTTAAGTCGCCATTTCTAAACATTATATGCCCTAATGTTGCTTCTCCTTCTTGCTCTTCTTTGAAAGGTGAGTCATGGTTAGTAGCATACCTAAGCTCTTTTTGCTTCCCATTTTCTGGGTCAAAATACAATAAAGAATGCTTTCTTGTGTGCTTTCCTGGTATTGTTAATGTTAAAGGGGATTTGTCTCCCACTAAGTAGTATATTCTATCCTTAATTTCCCATTGAGGTTTAGATTCTACTTTTGTTTCTTTTATAGTAGGTATTGTAACTTTTTCTACAACCTCTTCTACTTGCGTAGCTTTTTTAGCTACTGGTTTTTTATTAGCCATAATATAATATAATTTAATAGTTAAAAAGTAAAGTAAGAGTGCCCGAAGGCACCCTTATCTCTACATTATTTGAATCCTTAGATTCCTTTGAATAGTACAAAGTTGTTAGCAGCTTGCGTTACTAAACATCTTTCAGATAGGAAGTTTACTTCCATTGCATCAAGAGTTGAAGTACTAGCTCCACCAACAGATCCTGTTAACCAAGATTTCATTCTGCGATCATCAGTTTGAGAAGCTCTGTATCGTACGTGCAAAAATGGACGTCTGATATTTGTTCCTAAAATTTGATCGTAAACAGTTGATGTTCCAGCTGGTACTAATACACCTTCGATTGAATTAACTCCAGAGATTCCTCCACGAGTAGATGCATCATTTAAGTATTTCCAATCTGTCTTATAGAAATCGTAAGATCCTCTACGGAATCCACTAAATCCTAAATTAAGTGCCATGTCCTCTGAATTTTCAAATAAACCGTAAGCAACTCCACCAGTTTGTCCACTAGAGATTGCAGCTAGCATATCATCAAAATCTAAAGAAGTTTGACGTTGTAAAAACAACATGTTCTCTTCAATTGCACCTTGAGTATCTAGGTTTTTAAGAATTGCATCAAATTCAGTTAGTCCGTTAGCGGCAGTGAATCCGGTTTGTACATTACCTCTATCATTGATAGCTGCAAATAAACCTTGTGTTCCTGGCTGCTGTAGGTCTTGATAAGCTCCTGCTCCTGCATTTGTATTTAATTCTCCTTCTACCATAGCCATTTCTAGGTAATCTTGGAAACGTAAGCGAGTTTCAGATGCAGCCTTTAGGTACCATAGGTATCCGTCAGTTCCATCTTCTGTTGCTACATTTACCCAACCGATCTGCGCGGTATCTGATCCAGATACAACATACTGATCTCTAATAATGATTGGAGAGTTTGAAAACTGTGATAACACAGGCTCAACAGATACTCTTGCAGCTGAATTTCCAGCCCCAGCACCAATAGTAGTACCTTTAGAGTAATCAGATCCATATACAAAAACTTTAATGCTACCAGACGTAAATACAGATCCAGCAGTATTTAATACGTTTCCGTTATAGAATTGAAGAGTAACACTTCCAACACCAGCAACTCCAGGAGTTGTTGCAGTTACGATAGCTTTAGCCTCTAATCCTGTTACTGTGTCCAAAAGAACAACCGTATCATTAATAGACATTACGTTTTGTGCAGTAGCGCCTCCTCCTATAATTAATACAGTAGGTGCTCCTCCAGCGTAAGTACAATCATCATAAGCGATATGCAAACGATTTTGTTCAGACCAAATTACTTGATCAGATGTCATTGGCATTTCAGCGCCAACCATGTTTAGAAATCCAGCTAACGTTCTGTTTCCATAACGCTCTACTTCAGCTTCGTAAATTTCTGGCAAATATTGCTGAGCAAAATCAGCAAAGTTAGCAGGTACTGCACCAGCACCACCGTTTTGTGTCCATTGTAGGTAGTTAGTGTTAAGTATCTGCTGTGATTGTGAAGGGACTATATCCCCAAATTGTGGTAATAAACTCATTGTTATTAATTTTTAAACTTTTTAATTTTTAGTTTTGTTGAGTCCGCTCCAGAAACTGATTTTATTTTGTATGCGCCAAACCTTGCTCCATCTACCGGCGCAGCTTTTCTAGCTGAACTGGATATGTTATTAGACTTGTTTACAACATCTCTAATAGCATCCGCTTTGCCTTGTTCGTAAAAGTGATTTGCTATTTTATCAGCATTAGCACCCGCATACAACGCTTTGTGATACCCTGCGGTATCTTCAATCGTACCATCTTTTCCAAGGAACTTCCCCACAAAATTACTGATGTCTGATTGTTTTTCTGCTATCTGCGAAGGGTTTTGTACACCATATCTAAATTTCTTATCACCTAAGTTAAAATCGAAACCTTCGAACTCGTTATTAAGTAATTGATTAGTGTTGGCTTTAAACTTTTCGTGATTAGCGGTGTTTCTTTCCTGGTCCTCTTTATATCGATTAAAAAAGTCCGAAGCTTCTTGTTGATTTCCAGACAGTTTAGGTGAGTTCAACTTGATCTCATCATAATACTTATCTTTAGTATCCTTTAAAAACTTACGGGCTTTTGCAACCTCTTCTTTATATGCGAGTTTTTTTCTTCGGATGTCTCGCTCCTCATCTACTTCTTCATCAAACGCAAAATTATCATCGAGCATAAAATCGATTTCCTCCGCACTTAAATGAGATTTAGTGTTTTTATAGTATTCTTTAACAAGAACATCACGGTCTACATCATCGTAATTAGTGTTTAGTCGGATGTAGTCCTGCATTGTACCACCTGTTTCTTCCATAAATGATACTAGCTTAGTAATATTTTCTGGTAATACAGGTTGTTGAGCTAATGGTTCTTGCTTTATTTCTTCTTCTTTTTTACTTTCTTCGGTAATTTCTTTGATGACCGGTTCGGATACTTCTTCGACCATTTTTTTGCTATCTTCGGAAGATTCATGTACATCCACTTCCTCTGTGCTTGGCTCTTGAATGGCATCTTGTGGTTCTTTAGGAATTACTACTTTTGTTACATTGCTGGGGATATCTATTAAAGGTTCCCTGTTTTTAGCTGCTAATTGTTCCTCAGTTAGCTTTGGCTTAGACTTGATCTTAAAAGACCCTTCTGTTTTTTCACTCATGATATGATATTATATAATTATTAAATACTTGTTTATTGAGGCATGAATTGTGACATATCAATCCCACCCATAGCACCTTGTTCTTTGTTTTCAAAGTTTTTAGGAGGCCCTTGCGTTTGTCTTTGTTGTATCATCTCGCTTTGCTGGGTACCCTCTTTTTCTATTCTTTTGTCTTTAGCGGCATCAGCGGTAGTCTCTTTGCTTTTTATTTCCTGAGCTCTTACTTGCGCTAGTTTCATGTTATACTGAAACTCTGTAGCCATTAATTCTTTTTTAATCTGTGCTTCTGCCTGCATTCTTTGCATTTCAAAGTTAGATTTAGCTTGCTCTATTGCTACTTTCTCTGAGGTCAGCGCTTGTTGTTTTTGCACCTCAGCCATTGCCGCTTTTTCGGACGCCTGGGCATTTGCTTCTGCTTGCGCTTTAATGTTTTGCTGAACCAAAGCTTGTGCTTGTTCTTTTTTCTTTTTTCGCTTAACCTTTAGCATTTCATTAGCTAACTTAAGGTTTCTAATCTGGTTAATATCTATCGAATCTTCTATATCTATCTCTTTAGTTTGTAAAGCAATTTGTATATTTCTTTGCAATTCAGCCCGCTCTTCGTCGTCTGGCTCCATTTCTAAAAATATACCAAAATCATGTAGATTAAGATTTTTAATCTCTCTTAAAGTTTCAACATTAAAAGTAGATACACTATTCATTAACGCGTTTCTAGTAAGCGGAAAATTAAGAACATCATTTATTTTTAATGATATATTTTCGCAGGTGCTTAGAGATAATTGAATGCTAGCATCTTGTATGTGCTTGGTCGCAGTATTTGAGGCATTAGCAGCCATTTTTTGCAGACCAACTAAAGAATTAGGATCCGGCATAGCTCCGTCTCTAGCTTCGTTAAGACCAGTAACGTCTCTAATCATTTGCATATTGTAATTATATGCTGTAATTAAAGATTGCATTTTGCCAATACCAGAAGAACTAGATAATTCCTGTATAGGGACTTTACCTCTATTCATATCCCCTTCCTGTGTCATTGATCTACCAACAACCGAACCGGTTTGGAAATACATATTCAATGCTTCCTGAGGATTGTAGCTTGTTCCATTACCTAAGTCCACTTCCGCTAGCCCATCTACGTCTAAGAATACTCCATCCGGCACCATTCTTGACAATACTTGTTGCATTTTAAGATGAGTAAGTTGAATAACATCAGCAAATCCGATACATTTGCTTACAAGCGATTGTATTACTCCTTTATACATTCGCGGGGCACACATGGAATAACTCATTTCTACTCTGGTAGTATCAGCTAATGGTCTGGTCATATTTTCCGACATATTCCATTTAAGCATTATATCAGTACCAATAATTTTAGCTCCTTCATATAATACCTCTATTGATCTAGCTACCCTTTCAAAATTATCGTTTGGTGGTGGATCAAATTCACTAGTTTTTTCAATAGCTTTTTCTAATCCGCTATCAGTTCTTTTTATTTTAAATACTTGGTCAGTATAGGTTTTATATTCGAAATATAATACTTGTACAGTGTTGTTGTCGTAGTTTTCAAATCCTTGGATCATCCTTCTGTTTCCTGGCGATTTTTGAATTTTTTCTAACTCCTCATTAGGTATGCCGGGAAATTGTTTTTTAAGTTCTGGTATAGTTATAGATTTAACTTCACCTACGTAATATACGTCATCAAAGTTAGGATCTTCTGTATAGGACCACACACAATAAGCAGGATCAACATAGTCAACAACTATCCCTTCCGCTAAATTAAATGATGTTTTAGTTATACCTATTCCAATGTTAACTAAATCTTGGTTTACTCGAGATCTAATTAAATCATATTCGTTGGTAGCTAGCACGGTATTTATAGCCTCCTCTTCGGCTATCTCTATAGCAGGCTTATACGAAAGCTGCATGTGTAAATCCCTTTCTTCTATAGTTTCAGGAAGTTGGCCCTCGGGCATCCCGGAACGACTTAAGTCTAAATTCAAAACCTGGCTTGACATAGCCCTGGTTTTTTTGGTAACCATGTCAAAAAGTATATTTTGAGCGTAGTCTGTTCTTTTCTTTAATGACTCTGGATCTTGCGCATAGGAGGTTATATCATATTGTTTTTGCGTAATACCATTAGCAACAATATTTGAGAACTTTGAAAGTATTGGGACTGGTTTCCAGTCTAAATTTAAGTAAGACAAATCCCCATTAATAGCTAATTCATCTTTATACTTTTGCACGCTTTGTTCTCCTCGCGCATAAAGCCTTAGGTTATGAAAGTTATTCCAGTTAGCAGCGTATCTGTTTGACCCGGCACCGCCATAGTTAAACCACTCCTGCTCAATAGCTCTTGACACTTGTAATCCGTACTCTAACGTCGCTTTTTCAGCATCGCTAACTACCTGATCAGGAAATGGGCTATTAGTATTTGTACTTACATTCATTTATTATATTATTTTTGAAGTAGTTCCCTCGTTATTGTATTTTTTAAATCCTAAGGTATATACCTTTTTTTGTGTTGCTGCCCTAGGTGTGTACCTATGCTTATTGCAAGCCATTAAGGCTAAGCCTGAACTTATTGATGCATCATGCTTCGTTCTATTGTTTATATCAAACTTTGCCCAATCTTGCAACGTTCTTTGTAAATAAACATCTCCATAACCATCCACTTTTTCTCCAACAAAATCCTCTATATACGTTTCAATAGCAGATGCATGTGCTTGTTTTATATCCTCGCTTGAATTAGGTATTCCACCTACTTCTCTTTCTGACACTGACAGCTTATTATACGTTCTGTCCGGCCTGTTAATACTGAAGCCCCTGTAGCCTCTTCTTTTTATATAGTAGAGTAATCTTGGCTTGTTGTTTTCCGCAAGTATAGGCATACCGTAAAATACCATAGCCATTAGTACATCTTCAAAAAACATTTCAGCGGTAGAAGGCCTTGCAATATATTCTAAAAAGAAATGATTTGGAGGCACGTCCTCCATTGAAAACTTAGTTAATCCGTGTAAAGCTCCGTTAGAGCCCCCGCCGCCAACGACACCGCTAATATCGTAACTATCGCAACCAAAGGCGCCCATGTGCTCATTTCCTGGATATTTAATACCATTTTTTATTATTATATTGTTTTGTTGCGCTTGGTTAGGTACCCACGTTATGTAAAATCTACCATCCTTATTGGGATAAAACATTACTTCAGTATCCTTGATACCGTTTTTCCACTGAAAGTTACCTCGAGTAACCATTGTGCTATTTTTTAACTCTTCGTTATAATCTATCTGTTGATATATTTTTGTTAAGTTAAATATAGATTGCTTTGATTCATCTCTGAATGCGTGCTGCTCTGTTCTTGGAAATTGACGGTAGTATTCGTTTAACGCATCGGGATCGTCCTTTAGACCTTCAACTTCATTTTCCCAATGATTTATAACCCCCTCCTCTATTGTGCTTCCGTGAGGACCCACGGTATCTTTTTTAGGTGTTTCAAACACAGGCCAACCATATTCATCTATAAACCCTTCGTAATTCCATTCCATTGGAATAAACAGTTTATACAAACCGCTTCTTGTTTGGCCATTTTTGTTCCTATTGTTTACGTCAGAACTATCGTATAATTTTTTAAAGTTTTTACCTCCTTTGTCTAAGGAGTTTGATGTAGACCCCATCATGCACTTACCAATAACTCTACTACCTAATCTTAAGCAAGTTTTAGTTACTCTCCAGTTGTTAAGTATATTAGTTGGTCTTTCCCATTTACCACTTTCATCGTGTACTAATAGCTTTAGTTTTTCACCATCGTACGAGTTGTCGCCTGTATTTTTCCAGTCGACCGTGGTGTCAAGACCGGTGATTTCTTCTGGTACCGCGTTGGAGTCAAGTTTCCTTCTTGTGAATTTTGAGGCGGGAACCCTGTATGCGAGTTCTGTTTTTGGACGGTCCATCCCATCCTGGATTGGTTTAAAGAAGAATGGATAGTTAACCGATATTGGTACAACTTTGTCTGTAAACATTTTCTTTGCGTCGGGTCCAGATTTGGACAATATACCAAATCGAGCATCCGAAGATATTGTTGCTTGGTTAACGGTCTCGCCGGAAGCCATGAAAGAAAATCCAGATCTTCTGTTTTTAAGGTAGCACATACCGTAGCATCTGCTGTCTGCTTTGCAAGCTTCCCAGAATAAGTAGAATAATCTGTTTGATTCTCTAAAGTCAGGTTGCCCAACGTCAATTTTGGACCACTGCAGGTACATGTAATGAGTACCAGTAATGTAAGTAGGCTGGTTCTTGTTATAAAACCAAAAACCTTCCTCGCGCCTGTTAAACTCCTCGTCAATATATCCATGCCATTTTTCTTTAAAAGTGTTTGGGTATTTCACCCAGTCAGCCTCACTCTTTATTTTACTTAATTCTTTTGGATAAGCTTTGGCTTTCCATTTATTTATACCTTTGTCAGGTTTGTCTTGTAATAGCGGCAATGCAATATGCACTCCGCTTATTAAATATATATCACCTATTTTTCCGGTCTTACTTATAACAACAACATCATGCTCTTTGTCATAACCATACTCCCATTTTGAATAGCGGTTTTTCTTTTTAATCGCTTGGGGTCTAATATAGTCTTTGACTATACTATATAATTCTTGTTTATAAGCCATTATTTAGATCTTCCTTCCGCAAAGCCTTTAAATACAGGTTTATCCGAAGTTTTAGTTGCTTCGTTAATCATACTTTCTTCTTCCTGTATTCTATTCAATATTTCAAAAGCATCTAATATACAAAGCTTTTTAGTAGCGGCAGCATTTTTAAGTCTGTCAGCTGATATATCTTCCTCTGAGTCAACGATCTTTTCTTCTGCTACCTTTACTAATTCTTTAATTGCCTTGCGCCCAGCGGCTATTATACTCCTCTTCGTTTCTATTGAGTTCATACTTTATAACAATATCATTTGATTTCATACAATACATAATCTGGTTGTCCACAACAAATTCCCATTCGCTGTTTGGCGTAAACCCTATTATGTCTCCTGGATTAATTCCAGTGCTCTCTAGTGAGCTATTACCTATTTTCAGTATACCAATAAGGTCAGCTGTTTTTTGGCTGCTTAAAATGTCTTTATTTTTGACGGGAGCAACAAAGCATCTGTCTCCAAATGATTTCCAAGTTTTACTTTTCTTGTACAAATATATTTGGTCAATACTACAAAAGAACAAACCGTCTTTTAAAAACGATCTACTGTTTTTTTTAGTTCCTTTCATGTCATAAAACACTCTAAAAACATTGTGATGTATTATAATTAAATCACCTTTTTTAATAGGTGTTGCAAATGCTGCGGGAGTTTCTATTACCTCAGCAACATTATTAACATGCTTAAAACTTTCTATAGAGCTATTTGTTATCAAGGTATGCCCTCCTAATTCGACCTTGTTATCATATCTTTCACCTACTGGCTTTATGATAAAGTCATATATACTTCGCATTAATACTCCAGGTCATACTCAACGGATATTGCCATGTTAGAATTAAACTTCTTCCATGGCATTATCTCATCTACTTTCTTAATAAATATATTATAAGAATTATCAGACTCTTCAAATATTATATGAGAAATTTCGTGGCCGCCGTAAACTGTCTGGTTAACAGAGTAGTGCATTGCTTCGTTTTTATAGTCAGCCCCGATACTAATTTTTCTTATAACACTTTCCATAACTTACTCTTTAATTTCTTCGTAAGTTCCGTCAGAAAGATTAATATTAACTGGGCCGTACTTTGTTTCAATATCCTTTTTAGTCTCGCCCATTTCTTTTTCAATCATGTTTACTTGAAAAATAGCTTTAGCTTTTTGCACTTCCAATACACCAATGTTAGCTAAATAAGATTGCAGCTCTGTTTGCAGCTCTGTAACTTTTTTTAACTCATCTTTAGTGATTGCCTTTGGAGTTGCCTCCATCTTTTTTACTTTACTCATTTTGATTTAATTTAATTGTTAATTATTAATTTTTATTTTGCTATTTTAGCCGCTACTCCTTTAACAGCCACTGCTTCCGACTCTCCTCCTTTAACAGGCCCTACAACTGGCCCTGCAACTGGTTCTTCAACGGGTTTTGTATTTTCTTTTGGTGGAACTGCTTTAAGTTGCTTTTGTACAGCCGCATCTAGTTCCTCTTGACTTTTAAATCCAGATAAATCCGAAAATTTTTCGTAGAACATCGCCTTTTGCGCTTTAGTTGCAAACTCATACCCTTTAGGTAAGTTAATTTGAAGTTTCACTGGTGCTGGTTTTGAAGCCTCTTTAACCGGCTTAGCTTTTACAAAAGACTTAGCTTTGCTGTAATTTGATTTGTCCATTGCCCGCATAGATTTTTCTTCTTTAATTTCTTTTTCAAATCTAGGCTCACAAGGCGGTTGTCCAGGTCCTCCGCAGGCACCAAGATTTTTTATTCTGTTCATAGAGGAATTACCTTTAATCCCCGGTGTCATTTTAAATGCCATAATTATTTTTTTATTAGCTAATTGTTAATTTAGTTATTTCTTTTAATTAGATCCTTTAGTAATCCCGCTCGATCTTTAAGCTGCTCGTTTTTAACTTGCCCTCTTATCCTTACGTTTCTACTGGTTGTACTGTCTTTTAAATGTGTAGCGTACTGTTTTATTTGAGTTGGTGTATTTATTTTGCCTTTTTTAGGAACAGAGGATTGTATTTTTCCACTCCTTGTATTTCTGACAAAATTGCCATCCGAGTAAGTTTCTTGAAAGCCGCCTTGTTGCGTTGAAGGCATTCTTCCTGTCATATTAGAAGCCGAGGCCGCGTATGGGCTATTAGCTGTCATTGAATATTGATTTGTGTTTGGCCAGGTATTTGAAGAAGTAGTTACTGATTTATTGCCGCTAATAGTTGAAGCCTTATAGTTAGTTAACGGGCTACTATAGTTTGTTTGATCAAAGTTTGTTCCACTTATAGGGTCAACTATTTGGTTCGTAGTTTTTTTAGTATTTGCATTATACATAGTGTACGATTCGTCGGCTGTGTTATCAAGAATACTTTCCCTAAGGCTTTTTGGTCGGTCTACTTTTGGTTTAGTGTTTTTAACAGTCCCCAGATCTACTGTTTCTAGCTCATTGGTAACTCCGCTAGCAAAAGTTTTATCGGAATTAGATGCAACGACTCCATTTGGTTCTGGGTCGGTTTCTGGGTCAGTGCCTCCATTAGTAAGGGCAAATATGTTTGCGTTTGTTAAATTGTCTCTACCGAAATTTTGTTTATAAGCCATAATTTTTTTTTAATATAATCGTTTTATTCCGTAAACTCCGGTAATATCACCGGTGTATTTACTAGAAATTGAATCTTTGTTTATTAATGTGTACTCTATTGTAACACGGTATCCATTATCTGGATTGTATAACTCTGAAGTAAATTTATTTTTGTTATCAAAAGCAATTGTTTCGGTTATAACGTTGTATTCTTTAAAAGAATAGTTAAAGCAATGTAGCACAGCGTATTCTGAAGCAATTATTGTTTTTAAATAGCTTGAATCTTCAGTTTGCCAAATGCCATTAAACTGTTTTTGTGCTCTTGCTGTAAATGATGTTAGTGTAATAAATAATGCAATAATTAGATTTTTCATAGTATTAGATTTAATTGTTATTATATTTATTATATAATTACACGAAATCTCGTAAAACTACTTTATTTCTCTTTATTATTCATTATCTTGCGGCCTTTCTCCCAAGATCTACCTACGAAGTAGGCTCCGTAAACGGTAACCAATAATGTTTGAAAAATAGGTATGTATGCTTCAGCTATTTTAAATTGGCCTATATTTCCGTCAGCAAATGCTAATACAGAAAATATAAACGTTAGGTATATTAATACCATTGGCCGAATATTTTTTGATAGGAAACTATCAGAACTCATGTCTGACTTCCATCTTGAAGTAACTTCTACCTGAGCGTTAGCCTCGGCTTTTTCAAGAATAACCTGCAATTGTTTTTTAATTTCAAGCTTTTCCTCCTTGGTGGTAGTTAAGCTGTCAATTACATTACCTACTTCTTTGATAAGTCCTCCAGTTAACCATGAAATTATTTTGCTCATATTCTTAGTTTAATAAAAACCCCGCAAATTCTACTCTGCGGGGTTATTAAAAATAATTACGCTATTGCTATTGCGCTTACAGTAATACCTACTGGTAACTGTACTCTAGCTTTAACCCCACCTGGGTTAGCCGTCAATGCTGCATTAACTGCATCTCTTACTGAAGGAGTTGTACCCACAGTTAAATGAGTAATTGTTGCTGCTTTACCGTCATACTCAACTACAGTTGTTGTTGCTGTTGCTGCTTTTACACCGATAATTCCTTCTACTCCTAATAATACGTCCCCACCTGCTAATCCAGCACCTGTAGACTTAATTGCGATAAATTTTGCCATTTTGTTTTTGTTTTTGTTTATGTTAATGTTTATGTTTGGCTTAGGTTTATACAGTCCTATTCTGTTATTTTTTCTTTTTTACCTTAGCTTTTTTCTTTTTTACCGGGGCTTTTTTAGCGGGCATTGCTTTGCTGTAATTTTTCATTTTTTTTTGGTTTTGCGTTTTAATGATGAGGTTCTTTTCCCCATCCCGGTTCTTTTCTTTTCTGCCACCGCTTTTCTTTTCTCAGCAGGAGACATTTCCTTCCATGTCTTAGGCGTTTTAGAACTTACTCTTTTTGATGGCCTACACTTCTTGGTCTTTTTGTTTTTAGCAGATCCACAAGCGTTACCTTTTTCGTCTGTCCATTTCTCTTTGAACCATCTTTTTAAAGATGCGCCTTTAGCGGTTTTACGGACAGCCATTACTTCTTGCCTTTCTTTTTACGGCACTTAGCTATTGCGCCACTTGCGTAAGCTGATGGAAATACTTTGTATGATCCTTTTACTTTATAGTAACAAGCATCTTTTTTTGATTTAGTTTTCTTCATCGTCTACCTGGATTAGTTATCCTAAAAACCGGTTTTGCATCCCACCCGTTTCTTCCTTTAGATCCTTTGACTCCTATTTGTGGGGTTTTCATGTATTTACTAAGGCATCCACAGTTCGGTTTGTTTCTTTTCATATTAGCAATTCCATTTTCTTCTTGCAGCCAATCCTCTTTCTGATTTCCATCCTTTAGATCTTGCGCAAAATGATTTACGTCTTTTAGCGGCTTTACTACCCTTTTTAAGCTTTGATGGCGGTGTTGTAACAGCAGTTTTTAACTTGCTGCCGGGATTATCTTTACGGTACTTAGCAACGCCTTTAGCGGTCATTCCACCACCTGCTTTTTTACCTGTACCTTTACCTTTTTTTACCGCCGCGTAATTCCCTTTGGATTTTTTACGCGAAGGAGCCTTGCCTTTTTTCTTTGGTGCAGCTTTTTTCTTAGGCGCTGCTTTTTTCTTTTTTGCTACAGCCATTACTTTTTAGGTTTTTTTTCCTTCCAACCGTCTTTAACTGCTTTATTATGCTGAGCCATTGTGGTTATTTTTTTAACCTTTGTGCCTTTGTACATGTTGTGTACTTTAAATGCTTTTGCCATAATTATTTTTTTGATTTATTGTTCCACCTCGCTTTTGTTCCGCGTATATCGTAATGTACAAAGGTATCGTAAACACCTAAACCCCCTTGCATTACATGGTTGTATTCCGCAAGAGTATCTATGACTTTGTACAGCTCATCAGTAGATATACCTTTAACTTGCAAATCTGCTGCCTTACCTAATATATGTTGACTATTGGAAACTCCACCAACTTTTTTATTATGGGTTTTACAGCGGTATGCGTTTGTTATGCCTACAGGCAATTCTATAAAATCACGAAGATACTGTAATTGATTTGCTAGCTTTTCTATATTAAAAAAAACATCATCCGGCATTTCACACCCGCAATTACAATCAAATTCAGATTTTTTAAAATTAGAGGTAATCCTCATGGTAGCGACCTCTTTTAGCACACTCAGTTATGGGTTTATATTCATAGGGTGACGGGTATTTTAATACTTGCAACCCGTTTGGTCCCGTAGAACTTCCCGGGGAGTGAGGTCTACCTTCTTGGCTTAAAGGTCCTCCCCAAATTGCAGATTCCCCTTGAGGAGAAGCTTGCGTGTGTGGGTGCTGATGTGAATGCTGTCTGTTAGCTAGCTTTCCGATACCGAGGGACATTTTATCATCTGTGTATTCCATATTTTTATATTTTAACGTTGTTTTTAAATGTAAAGGGATCTATTACGCATAAACGCATTTCCTTGTATTTGGCCTATAGCGTCTTGCTGAGGTGTACGTATTGCGTTATTGTAAGGATCTGGCGTAATCGCTGCTGTTGCTAGTGCTTCTGAAGCAGCCGGTAAAGGCTCAGCAGTTAACTCAGGTGTTGCTGGGGCTGCTGACGCTGCTGGCGCTACTGCAAATCCCCCTGCTCCTAGCGTGCCCTCTGCTAAAGAGCCTACTTGATTATCTGCTGTTACGCTAGCGATCCCCCTATTTCCTTCTCCTCCACCTATTAAGCTTCTTTTTTTAGCTTGTTGGGCTCGAGCCATATCAATAGCCTTCTGCATTTGGTCTTGCATCCCGGGTATCTGTCCAAACATGTTTATCATAAGTATCTTGTTTTATCGTTATTAACTTTATTAAAGGCGGCAGAATATACTTTATCCCCGTATGATTTTTTTTTCATAACCGGATTACGTCTGGTTGAAGTAGGTATATCTTCCTCTCCTAGCATTATACGATACATCTGCTGTATTAAGCATTTGCATCTAAAACTTATTTTGTATATACTATAGCTTTTATCAGATCCATTATAACCTCGCCATTTAACTATCCAGCCTTCTTTAAGTAGCCTGTTCCATCTCCTGTTATCCCAAGAGTATGTTAGGCTGCCGTCTTCAAAGTCTCGCTTTCTAAATTGATCTAAGCAGTCAAAATATATTAATAGCTCTAAATCTGCGTCAGTTATACCGTTTGTTTTGCAAGCCCATTTGCGTATAATTCTATAATGCTTCAACAGGCCTATTTCTTTTAAATCAGCTCCTGTTAACTTTCTCATAAAACAAATACTACATCTCCTGTTTTTATAACATGAAGCGTTTCGCGATCTATTTCAATCTTATGTCCGGCATGCCTATCGTAATATATAACATCGTCTTTTTTAATACCATCGCATTCGCTGCCCGTTGATACAACTGTAGCTTCTACATATCGAATATCTTCTCTGTGACTTTCAGCTAAAAGCAAACCACCTTTAGTTTCAGTTATACCTTCTTTTAACTTTTTTATTATTATGTTTCTACCTATTGCTTTCATATTATTCTCTTACATTAGACATAACACAGTTAGTTGACAATATAGTCGAAGCAACTGAAGCGGCATTTTTTAAAGCCGACTTTGTAACCAATACAGGATCTATAATACCTGCTGTAAACATATTAACCATTTTGCCGGTTTCCACGTTAACACCAAAATTCTTTTTATCGATGTTCCTTAACTCGAGACCCGCATTTTTCATTATTGTATTATATGGGGAGAACAGCGCTTCTAAAACCATTTCTTCCGCAGAATTTTTTGCTTTAATGCTTTTGGCTGCGTTAATCAACGCGATACCTCCACCTGCAACCACACCTTCTTTGATAGCTGCTTTAGTAGCGCATATTGCATCCTCCACTCTATCTTTCTTTTCATTTAATTCTACATCGGAATTACCACCAACTTTTACTATTGCTAGTTTAGCCGCGAGCATTGCTAATCTTTTTTCAAGCTTAATTACCTTGCCTGCTATAGATTCCGTAAGTAGTTGCTTTTTGATGTTACTAATAATAGCCTGAACCTCTTCAGATTGTTCGTCATCTATTTGAAATACCGTGTCTCTAAATGTTGATACAGCTTTTACGCAAGTACCTAGGCAGGATAAATCAATTAAATCTAAATCATCACCTAAGTTTTCACTTATTACAGTAGCACCCGTTAGTAAGGCTAAATCATCAAATATTTCTTTCCTATTTACGCCGTGTGTTGGTGCAGGAACAATGTTGACTTTTATAGATCCCTTATTTTTGTTCATTGCCAAAGCGGCCGCGACTTTGGGATCAACATCCCCTACAATTAATAAAGGTATGTTATTCTTAATTACATGTTCTAGTATAGTCTGTATTTGCCTAATTGTATCTACTGCTGAATCAACAAGTAGTATTTTAGGATTAACTAGTTCTGCTGTATTTGCAGACGGGTTAGTTACAAAATGATTGTTGGTGAATCCTTTTTCATATTGTACGCCTTCGACTACTTCTATGCTTGTATTGCCATCTTGTGATGTTTCCATCATAACAACCCCGGTTAAATCTACAGCCCTATACGCATCTGCAATTAGTTTGCCTAACTCTTCGTCATTGTTTGTGGATATAGTAGCTACCTCATCAATCATACCTCCATTAACAGGCTTTGCTTGTTTGTCTAAACTTTTTAGTACTTTTTCAACTACCTTATTAATAGCGTCGCGTTTTTCCCTGCTAGTAAACTTATCTTTCGACTTGTCGAATTCTTTTAATATTGCGTGTGCTAATACTGTGGATGTTGTAGTTCCGTCTCCTGCTTCAGCAACTGTTCTTCTAGCTGCTTGCTTAACTAAAGAAGCACCCATATTTTCTACGGGATCCAACAACACTGATAGCTCCGCTACCGTCACTCCATCTTTCGTTATTACAGGTACGCCCTGCGCATCCTCAAAAATAACACACTCTCCGCCGCCACCCAGTGTTGAGGCTACAGCTTCTGTTAGGGTTTCAATTCCCTTAAATACTTTTTCTCTACCTTTGTTTCCAAAGCTAAACTTTTTTACTATTTGATTCATTAGATTAAATTTTATTATATAATTACACGGAAATTTAAAAAGCTACAAATAATTTTTATTTATTCCTCTACAGGTGGCACGGGTTCACCTACCGTAAGTGTAACTGAAACTGGGTTTATTTCCAGCTCAATTGCATCCGCTATGTTGGCTTCAATAAACGCAACTTGTTCTGCTCCCATAGCTGTCTGAGTCCAAGCAACTACTTGCTCGTTTGTCACCTGGTTAAATGGTATAAAATCTGTAATTTCACTGGTATCTAATGTTTGTGTACCGATGCTAGCAGACGAGTACTGCTTCTCGCCTTCTTCTTTTGTTCCCGTAACTCTCCAGTGCACATTGTACACCACATCGTCATTTCCGCCTTGTTCTACGTAAGCGTCTACTGTTTTGCAATTCCAATCGTAAGTAATCATTTGTTTTTGTTTTTTATAATTATACCGCGGTAACTGTTAATGTACCTCCATTTGCTACTGTTATTCTATATCTTGTGCCGTCAGGCGATCTTAATATTAATCCGCTAGCTGAGTCATCTACTTCAATATCTCCCCCATCAACTTCTAGTTTAGAGGTAGGACTAGTAGTCCCGATCCCTACGTTGCCGTTTGTATCAATGACAAATTTTACATTTCCTCCACTATTTTTAAATCTGGCTATATCTTGCGCATTTGCCCCTCCTTGCACCTCTAATGCCGTGGTGTTTATTGAAACAAGTTTAGCCCCAAGACCCCCGCCAACAACTTCTAGCGCAGCCCCAGGACTAGTCGTTCCGATTCCAACGTTCCCGTCACCTCTGACTCTAAGTCTTTCGTTATTTAGATAGTCAGATAAGATTAAAATACTAGAGGAAGTTGAGTTACCACCTTGAATAAGGGCACCATTTCCGCCTGTGCCAGACGTGTTAATAAATCTTGCAGCTGGGCCAGAGGAGTTTGTCGTCACATGGAGTAGGCTTGATGGGCTAGCTGTTCCGATACCTACAGAGCCTCCCGCATAGTTTATACCCAATGGAACCGCATCCCAAGGAGACGCTGTTATATCTGAGGTTAATGCTAATGTACCACTTGACGACGGCAATTCCAAATTAATTGCAGCGGCAACCGCTGTGGAACTAGATATTAATGCAGTTAGGCTGCCTAAGCTGTTATAAAAATTTATTTGATTAGGTAGTACATCAGTATATGACCCATTAGCTATGAAAGTAGTTTTAAATCTCTTACCACTTAGAAGGCTGGTAAAAGAAGTAGAGGTCACGGTTAGTGTGCCAGCACCCCATGTCCATAAAGCGTCCGATGGACTTGCTTGGTATGTATTTCCTGTGGATATTACTCTTTGCAATGTAGCCCCATCATTTACAAATGTTTGTAAATCTACTGCAGTTATATTTTTTAACGGCTTACTTGCATCCGATATATCAGTAATAGGAAACAAATCCCCTGAAGCCACCGTAGAAATAGTTGGATAACTTATTAATCTAGCCATAATACTTATTTTTTCTTTTTATATTTGCGTTTTGGTACCTTGTACCTTTTTTTACCCTCTTTTTTAGTGCCTTTACCGTCATTTGCACGGTTTCTAGAGATTTTTTCCCATCTTCCGTCCTTATGGTCCCAATCCATGCCTTTAACATTGACACCTTTCTTCTTTGCCTTGCGTCTTTCACGCTGTGCGTGGGCTTTTTTAGCTCTACGCGCTGGCGTTTTAGCAAAAGCTAGGTCTCTTGCGGCTTTTCTTCTCCTCGCCGCAGGCGATAATTTTTGTTTTGAGGCCATTTATTAAAAATTTATTACTATAATATATATTATTACCCAAATTGCAAGAAAGCTACAGGCCGAAAAAAAATTTTGTTGCATAATTAGAGGTATAGGGCTTAGTATTAAAAACAAAAATGATTTTTAAAAAGAAAACGAAATTCAAAAACCCCACTCCCCTTTCGATTTTGGGTTTTAGGATTTAGCTTTTACCTTTAGCATTAGGATTACGGCAGATGTTTAGGGACTAGGTCTAACATTTCTGAATAGACAGCGGAACGCAATTGCAAACGCGGCAGCGCGAGCGCAGCGAGTGTAT
>Ga0115572_10001587_pt1 | contig 18382 bp, 15 predicted proteins | sample COGITO_mtgs_1206_FD_88681 | JGI IMG/M metagenome (GOLD analysis project Ga0115572, IMG submission 88681) | Pelagic marine microbial communities from North Sea - COGITO_mtgs_120607 | ecosystem: Environmental > Aquatic > Marine > Epipelagic | place: Germany:Helgoland, sampling site Kabeltonne... | reverse complement strand
TTAGCGCCCCCGACATCGCCGAAGCTGCGTTGGGTCTCGAGGTCGAAGTAGACGATGTCTTTCATTGAGTGGGAGGTTCAAGAATCCGGAGCCAAGAATCAAGGCTCAAGTGGAGAGTGGGCACTTATTCGATGATAAGAGGGTCGAGACGAGCTGAGCGCACTGTGAGAAATCGGGATGAAGCTCGGAATGGAAACCGGAATGTAAACTGGAATGGGCTAGCCCGTTCGCAAGCTACGTCAGCGAAATGACAAAAAATAGACGGGTATAAAAGAGATATAATATATGCCGGTCTGGCTACATATTACGAAGAGATTTGGCGGCATCACTGCGAGAGGCGGCGATGGCTGGAATCAGTGTGGCAATCACGCACATGACAAAGGCAAAGATAAAGACGCCGATGAATTCCTTTGCTTGAAGGTCGGCTGGAAGACCGTCAAAACCATTAAATTCGGAGGGGAATGGGTCAAACCCCCATGAGGCAAAAAGATCGAGGATGACTTGCCTGTTATCAATGACCAGGTAGCCGAGACCAAGGCCGATGAGTCCGCCGAATAGGCCGATGATAATGCCTTGGTAGAGAAATACACGGATGAGCTGAGCGGGTGCGGCGCCAAGGGCTTTCATGACGCCGATCTCACGCTTTTTCTGGATGGTGACGGTAAACATCACAGCCATAATGGAAAAGGCGGAGACCATCATAATGAATGACAACGAAAAGGTGAGCAATTGACGTTGAGTTTTGATGAGGCCGAATTGCTGCTGGTGATTCTGCATCCAGGTGCGCGCTAGCCAAGCGCCATCGTCTGGGAGATTGGGCTGCACCAGCTCATTGAGAACCTCGGCAGCATAATATGGATCGGTGAGTCGCAGGGCGATGCCGCGTACACCAGCACCGAGGCCTGTAAGGTCTTGGCCAACAGGGAGGGGGACAAAGACATCTGGGCTAGCAGCGTGGCGGGTTGCCTGATAAATACCGATCACGGTGAGGTCTTTGGGCAGCACCACGGTCCTCATGTGTTTGATGTCTTGAATATCAGCTTTGTCCGCATTGATGGTTGTCAGCTCGTCAAGCAGCTCGAGTGCTTTTGCCGTGTGGCCGGCTTCGAAGGTGTAAATGCCGCTGTTATCTGGATCAGGGGTGCTGCGCTCACCTTGCTCAAGGTGGATGAGAAGAGCATCGACAGCATCTCTTTCCACATTGCGCAGGTTCTGATCCATGAGTGGCATCAGGTGGTTGTAGTAGAGCTCTTGAAGTTGTTTAATGGGAGTGGTTTCCTTGTCGTCAGCTTGGGTAAACATTTTTTGCAAGTCGCCCCTGATCTGGGCAAGTCCTTGAGCTGTGCTCTGATGTAAAGAAGGCTCCCCAATGCGCTCAAGAATCGGCTGTACTTGCTTGAGGTTACGATTGGTATGAATCTGGATAGTGTCACCAACCATAATACCAAAGCGCTCAGCCGTGATTGAGGAAATAACGGCGGTTTCTCCAAGGCCCATATCAGCATTGCCATTGCCTGGTTCGATGAGATCTTGCAGGGATTTGAGTTGGGTCTTGTTGGCAGTATCAATGGCTTGCATCGCTGCCGGAGCAACACTGCCGGCTCGGTCGAGTAGCACCCAGTCATTTACTAAGGCGTAGGCGCTTTCCACTCCATCGAGTGAGGACATTGATTTTTCCAATGCCCGCCATTCTGCCTCAGCATTATAGTCGGGAAATTCCTCGGCATCGGGCCACGAGGCAATGCGCTCAACATTGATGTGGGGGGTGTAGCTCAACACACGGTCTTTCACCAGTTGTTCAAAGCCGCCAAACACGGAGAGGACAACGATGAGGACCATCACACCGATGGCAACTCCAGCCAGTGAGATCAGGGTGATGACCGAGACATGGGTGCGCAGCGGGTTGAGGTAGCGCAGGGCAAGAAGGAGACTGAAATTTTTTCTGACGATAGCTCGTTGAAGTGGTTGTTTTCTGGACTTCAAATTGATGGTTTAGAACAAGATTGTCCATCGAATTGTCACCGCAGGTTGGATCGGGGGTCAATGGTGATCACCTCGGCATTTTCCAAAGTGGGAGTAAATACTAGCCGCTGGTCTTTGATCGTTAGGGTAACGGCTCCAGATTGTTGCTGATCAATGGTGGTGATACCCAGCGCCTCTGTGCGGGTGAACCAGTTTTCTGGAATACGTTCGTTTGCTGGGAACTCTGAATTACTTGAGATGATGACCTGAGGTGATACTGCGCGGTAAAACTCCTCACGGCCGGTATGATCGCCTCTATTTCTGCCGCTGATAATGACGTCTGCTTGCAGGTCTGCACCGGAAGCTAGCAACCTAGTCTCGGTGATAAATCCAGCATCTCCGGTGAACATGATTTTCCAGCCGTGCCAATGCAAACGCATCACTAGGCCACTATCATCCGCGCGTCCGTAGCCACTGAGCTCGATGGGCGCTTGCAGGATCTCAAGGGCTACGCCGAGCTCGATGGGAAAGATTTGTCCTGAGTGAGGTGTGATGAGTTGGCAGTTCGTTTCGGCTGATTTTTCGATAAAGGCCTGGTAGCTTTTGCTCAACTGATCATCGCGGGGAATGATCGCTTGCCTGGGATTAAACTGATTCAGGCAGAGGCTCATACTGCCACTGTGTTTGGAATCGGCATGGCTGATGATGAGTGAATCGGGTTCGATATTAAGGGCCTGAAGCGTGGGTAAAACATGCCAGAAGAAGGTGTCATCACGGCCGCCATCTAGCAAGATGCCGCCGCCGGTGTCGATGAGATTGGCACCGCCTCCATTGGGGATATCAAACACAATGATCTGGCCTTTTTCTGGCCGCGTTGGTTTTTTATGCCAGTAGGCACCTGGAATATGTGCGAATGCGGCGGCTGTCTGATAGGTTGATTTGGCAACCCATGAGTTGATGTGATTGACGGCATCACCGGCTGGCTGCCAGAGGGCTCCTGCTGAGATGGCCAGCATCGCTAGGGCAAGAATGACAAAAACCATCAGCATGAGTGGTATGCCCGCGATGATGGCGATAGGAGTGACAATGCCAAAATGAATCCATATCAGCGGAGCTGAGCCCATCCAGGCTGCCAGCGAAACCGAGAGGGAGTTGCGCAGCCATTTACGCCATCCTAAAATGCGCTCTTGCCATGGAGTCAGCAGAAGTCTTGGCATAAAGGGGTCGATCTCAGCCATCGGTTTGAGAATACGGATCCAGAATGCGGTAGCCATCGCGAGTGTCAGCAGAACCCCGTAGGATAGTTGAAACCCGGGTGTGAAGAGCTGGTGACCATCCCAGAGTAATACGATGATGGCACTCGCTCCTAGGCTGTTGATCAAAGACGGCTTTCTCTTGATAAGAAACCCAGTGAGGAAGACGGTCGCCATAATGACGGCTCGCACCGAAGGTGGGCGCAGGCCTGTGATACCTGCGTAAGCAGTCATGGCAATAATGACACCGCCGATGAGCATCCAGCGCGGGGCTCTAAGAAACCAGAGCAGGCAGCCAAAGATAGTTCCTACCATGCCCACATGCAGACCACTGACGGCAAACACATGAAGGGTGCCGCTCTTGCGGAAATCCTCAACCATCGACGAGGTCCGCCCTGGGCGCTCACCCAATACCACGGCTCGTATGAGTTGAGCAGATTGGGCGTCGTCATCTAAGCCGGAGGTCATGCTTTGGCGTATTGACTTACGCCAGTTTGCCATCATGCGTACAGGCCGATGGACAAGACTAAGCCCAAGAATGGTGACGGGAGATCGTGGCGCCATGGTGAGGTTAGCCCCTTGACGATAAAGCCATGTCTGCCGGTCAAACCCATGCGGATTGCGCAGCGGTTTGATGATCTGGAGTGGGCCTGTTGTCTCTATAATATCACCGTATTGCAGTGTCGATTCATGAAAGGCTGGTGTTGTTAGCTGTACGACCATGCCCGATGCAGGTGGCAAGTCACTGGCTTGAGATGCCGCATGAATTGCGCTTGTTTTGACAAGGTAGGGCCCGTTTTGTTGGGAGCCTGTTGCAATAATAACTCCCTTGAGAGTATATGCTCCGTTGAGCATGCCGGTATTAGTAGCCTGACTCCAGGCACGTAAGTTTTCAATCTTCGGCCCATGCAGGCCGCTTGCCAGTATGAAGGTGACGATGAAAAGCGTGATGTCGCTTCTGCGGAAGGCAAGAATACCTGCAATGCTGATGAAGGTTATAGCAACCCAGTGTTGGGTGCCGTAATAATCAGCACTTAGTATGCCCAAGGTGACGCCTAGGACGAGTGGCCAGAGAGGGAACAGCGAGAGTGATCTCCCTAGTATGTTAGAACCACGCACATAAAGATGTTAGTGTTGTCTTCGGTTGGGGCAAGGATATCTTCTTTGAATCTAACGGGTGATTGAAATTTCACACTGTGGCCTCTTGTTCTTGCGCTTTTTCTATTTCGTTGAGCCTGTGAGTTGCGCTCGCTGAATATTGTGATTCGGGAAAGGTTTCGACGATTTGTTTCAAGATGGCAATACACGCTTCTTTGTCATCCATGCTGTTGAGTTGAATGTCAGCGATTCGGCTCATGAAAAATGCGGTGTCGTCTGCGGGCCATTCGTGTTCCTCGAGTGCAGTTCGTAGGGTGTTTATCGAGATCTCGGGGTCTTCCAGCTGGTCGTGCTGAATTTTCGCAATTTCAACCCAAGGAAGTCGATTGTCCGGTTCTTCCATTGCGATGGCCCGGTAGAGGGCAATGGCTTCGATGTATTCACCACGGGCATAGGCGGCTTGGGCCTTGTGGATGGGCTCTCTCGCGGTGGTGTCGTTGGATGAAAGCACAGCATGAGTCGCCTTGTCTGTCAGTGCTGGCAGGATATACATGACAAACATAAATCCTACATAAAGACCTGCCAGTAAGAGCACGGGGAGTTGCGCTGCCTGCTTTGATGCATCATCAGGGTCGTTGTTGGCTACAGTCGAGATGACTAAGGCGGCAATGATCAAGAAGGCGATGACATGAAAAATTTTGCGCAACATAGTAGATTTAAAACCTAGCATGAATCAAATGGCCATGAAAAGCAGAAAAAGCAAGTGGGGTAGCAAGTGGGATAGAGGCTGGGCACGTGTGCCACTGTGCGCGCTACTCCATGCGCCGTGCGTTACGCCCCTCGTCAATGAGCTTCCAAAAGTGCTTTGATTCAGCGAGTTGCTCATCTTCTGAAACCGGCATTTTTGATCTGAATAGAAAATCAGAAAATGTGTTTTTGTGCAGCACTCGATGGACAATCACCAAGTCCTCAGCCACCTCGAAGTAGATCCGGCAATCATTCGCGCGGAATCGATAAAGTGTTTTGCCGTCGCGCGCTATCTTGCCAAAGTTCCTGTGCTCGTCATTGTCGTCCAATTCAACGAGGTCTGATTCTGAAACCCTGAAGGCGTCGAGGAGCTCTAGTTGGTCGAGAGTATCCATGCGGGATATCTCGGCAGCACTAATTTCATTGAAGACGATCTGTAACACGCATGTAGAAAACCACCCGACGGATAAATAATCAAGCAATCTCCGAGTTCTTTGATGGAGGGGCATGCTTCATGGGTGCTTGCAATCAGCTTTGTTTAGCGGCAAGCTTGTCTGGCTTTCATGATGAGTTCTTTTTCCAGACTGGCTGTATCGTCGAAAATGCTGGCTACTTTTGCTTGGATAGCGCTGCTGTCATCATGTGCCACGTCCATTAGCTTTGCGCCACCAGTGAAAGGAAATCCACAGCTCAAGCTAGATCATTACGTGAGCTATGATGGTGACGAGTTTGGCTACCGTAAGTGGTTGCCGAAATCTGCTGCTCACCAAGATCCAGAGATCGTTATTATTGGAGTGCACGGGATTTCAGGTCATGCAGGTGATTACGATAACTTGGCGCACTACCTGTTAAAGCATCGCCAAGATGTGGCGCTCTATGCAGCGGAGACGAGGGGCCAGGGCATGGATCCAAGAGAGAGCAGGCGTGGTGATATCAGGCGAGTAGAGCAGTGGTATCAAGATCTCACCGTCTTTACAGAGTTGGTACGCCAAGAGCACCCCCAATCAAAAATCGTTTGGTTTGGTGAGAGCATGGGCTCATTGATTGTGATGCACGGATATCAAAATGCGCGCTGTGAACAACGGCCACATGCCATAGCAATTTCTTCACCGATTATCGAGGTCGACTCCGAGCTTCCCACGTGGAAATTGTTGGCCGCAAAATGTGCTGCCATACTTTTCCCCAAAGCTAGAATCTCACTGGAATCGCTTTCTGATGGTCGGCGCCCGGTGGTGACTAAGGAGGATATTCATGAACAGCAGGCAGCCAAGAATCCATGGTATATCCGCCGCTACACTCTTCGTTTGTTGGTCGGTCTTGGTGACCTAGCCCAGTCCATGGATCAAATGGCACCGGCTGTCTCATGTCCCGTGCTGGTGCTTCATGGAGGCAAAGATTTTTTTACTCAAGAAGACAAGGTGAATGACTTCTGTAAGAGCTTTGATCAATCAATTGACAAAACACATTACTACTATCCTGGTTCATATCATCTCTTGATGTATGACCATCAGCGAGCTCAGATTTTCAGCGATATATCCTCATGGTTGAATAAGATCGGTGACCATCAGCGCTCTAGTAAGTAATGAGTTTATTGAGTTCACCTCCTTCCAACATGTATTAAGGTGACTAAACAAAAGGTTCAATGATCACGCAGCTTCATCCAATTGACAATAAACAGCATAAGTCTCGGCCAAGTGCGTGGGCTTGTTATGCTGTGCTGCTACTGCTGCTTTTCGCGTTGGCGACCATATCCTCTGAAGCTGCGGTGGAGGATGTTCGTGCGCCTGGAGCTGAAGAGGCGATCGCTGTGCCGGCTCTCAAGCAGATTGACGATTTGGCGGTGAAGCTCGGCGATGAATCTTTTGTAGTGCGAGAGCAGGCCATGGTTGATCTATGGAAGCTGGGTAAAGACACGCTGCCTGCTTTACGTCGGGTAGAGGCGGGTGATGATATTGAGGCCTCCGAGCGGGCTAGGGAGTTGATTTTTTATATCTCAGCGGGGCTTCTCTATGACAGCCCAGAGCAGGCAAAGGAGTTAGTGCTGAGGTTTTTGAAGAGTAATAATGATGGTAAAATCATTATTACCCATAAGCTTTTGCAACTGCGTCAGTGGAAGCAGGTCATGTATCTCGCCAAGCTTGAAAATAACGCTGAGATCAAAGATGCGATGTCTCGATTATGCTGGCCTAGAGTGGAGCCCGTTATGAGAAAGGCAATGGCTGAAGATAATCATCAGCTAGTTAGCGAAATTTTGGAGCTCACTGGGGACAGTGATTTGCACATGCGTGTCCGGGCTTTCTATTACACTCAAACGGGCCAACGAGATGAAGAGCTGCGAAAAGCTGCCGATCTTAAGGGGGAGGGTGCAGCGAGATGGAGAATGTGGTTACACCGAGCTGGCGGTAATCTTAATGCAGCTATTGAAGAATCGCAACAGGCCAACGAGCCGGTAGCGGCAGATTTGCTGGGTGTATTAAATGGTAACGCTGAGCCATGGCTAGAGCGATCGGCTGATGAGGGCGATGCTATTTACCGATGGGGCTGTAAGCTGCAGCGATTAAGGCTCGAGGGCAAAGAAGCTGAGGCGGAAGCTGAAAGTCGTCAGTGGAAGCTCGTGGGGCCAGACCCGAAAGATAGCTCGCGCATCGTAAGGTGTCTTGCTGTCAACGGATTCCGCGAAGAGGCACTTGGATTACTGCAGAGCAGTGATGCCAATGCGGCCTTTTATTTTTACGATCTGGTTGAAATGCCGGAGCAAAGTTTGAAATCACTTGGGATCTCAGAAAACGTCAAGCCGCCCTACACTGAATGGGTGAAAAAACGCATCGATGAGATCAAAGAAGATGATCGAGACATTCGCGATACGGCTTCAGAGCGCATCATGATGCTGGCGAGTTTTCTCTATGCGCGCGGAGAAAAACAAGATGCGCGTGAAGTGCTCACTCCGATGATGACTGTATTTGCGAGTCAAGATGGAGAAGAGTGGAATGAGCATATTGAGATGATGGCCAATGAGGGCTTAGGCTCTTTGGGTATTTATTTTATCAAGCAGCAGATCGCAGACGAAGATGCTGATCATGGTGATTTTGCTGAGGCAGGCAAAAAATTGATCAATCTTTTGAAACCCCAATTCAGGGATTGCCTATGGGAGCATCTCAAAAACCGTCATCCCAAAAATTCTGATAGCGAAGACATCGCAAACACCATAGATCAAATAGGCTTGCTTGCTGGTTTACTGCCCGATCCTGACGACCAGACGACAAAGATCCATAATGCCCTCGTGGCGGAGGCGATCAAACTCGACGACTTGGCCAAGGATCTTCTCATCACCACGCTTTATCAATTATGTATTGCTCGCAACGATCTTGCTACAGCCTCTCAGATGGTAGAGAGATTCGCGGATCAGACAAAGTCATTGCAAGGAGCCCGAAATGATTTGGATTATAATCTGCTGCGCTGGGAGAGCATTGAGCCAGTGCTTGCAGCTCGCATCAAGGCTAGGCCGGAGGATCGCCTAAGCCTAAGTAAGTGGCACATTGCGTTACTCAAACTGGGGCAAATAGAAAAGGCCGAGGAAGTCTATCGTCGGGTCATGATGCTGAGTCTGGGCGATCCAGAGAGCTTGATTGATTGGGGTCATTATTTATACGCTGTTGGATATGAAGAAAAGGCCATCGAGCTTTGGTTCTTGGCCGCTGCGCTCTCTGATTTAGATGGCGAGGATTTGGCTGAATATAGCTGGGCAGTAACTCTTTTGGCGGGCAACGGAGAGTCATTATATGCCAGTGGTGATTGGCAAAAGGCTCTGGCAATCAGTGAAGTTTTTGCCCGCTTTGTGATGCGTAGTAGCGCAGCTGAACTGTATCTTTGTCTGAAAGTGCGCTACCGAGCTGAGTTTTGCCACGGGATGATGATGTTGAATCAAGGGGGGCAGGCGGAGGGCCTAAGAAGACTCGATGTAGCCCGTCAGCTCATTCCCGGAGATGGCGCACTTGCCGATGATTTTTTCCCAGCCCTGCGCAACAAGATTCCAGCAAAGACCTATCAGCGCTGGTTTGATGAGAGTTATGCTCATATTGAAGCGGCCAGCAAGGACTACCCGCAGTCCCACAATTCCCACAATACAGCGGCATGGCTGGCTGCCAGAGCAGTGAGGAATCTGGATGAAGCCTATGCCCATGCCCAAAAGGCGGTCAGCAGCATGCCGAACCAAGGTGCTTACCTTGATACCATGGCTGAGGTGTGGTTCGCCAGAGGGGATCGTCAAAAAGCACTCATGTGGTCGAAAAAAGCGATGGCTGCCAGTATTTCTCATGCAGGAGGAAGCCCTCGCAGCCTGCCGCTGGTTTACGCGAACTACCAACAGCTGAGCAAACAATACGAGCATTTCAAAAATGACCCTTTACCAAATAAGATGCGTTGATGATGCTGTGCTTCCCATTCCCATTACATGCACCGTCTTTTATTATTTCTCTCTCTGCTGCCGCTGCTGGCGGCATTGATCTTACGTAAGCTCCATGCGGATCGTATTCTGAAAGGATCCCGCGTTGTTGCTCTGTCTGGTGACGGCTCGGCCCTGGCCCAGCGCATGTTATCATCCATGGGTCAGGAGCATACTGAGCTGCGCATAAAAAAACGGGAGTGGGCTGGCGCCGCTGATAGTGGTGATGGATGGTTGTCGCTTACTTCTGAATTAGCAGCAGGAAAAAACGGCGCAGATCACGGTCAGGTTGCACTGAGAGTTGGCCTCTACTTCCTGTCGCTGAGGGATCCGGCATCTGTCGCTCGGCGTCGATGGGCGCTACGCTTCGGGCACGCATTTCCTATTTTCACCCTCGTCGTGTGTGTCTTTGGTTTATGTGTAGGTAGGCTGCCTGTGCTGTGGATGGTGAGTATCGTGATGGCTTCTCTAGGGCTTGCGGCCTGCGCACAAATACTGACGGTGACAACCAATATAAAGGCTGCTGGACTGGCCTCGGTGGTGCTGGAAAAAAAGCGTATTTATCCCAGGCTTAGTGATGAAGAGTCAGTGGTCGCGGCTACTCGCGCGTGGGCATGGCACAGTATCGTGCCCGGCTTGATTTCACGATTGATGTGATCAACTTGGCGGCTGGAGGTCATGGAGTGTCTTGAAATGTCACAGGATAAGACAGGATGCTGTGGGCTGTCATGAAAAACAGCATTCTATGCTAGCCAGTTGCCGCCCTTTTTGATAAAGGTTTGTTAACTATTAGGCTACTGCCGTCAGCCTAGAATTTTTCTTAACAATACAATGATTTCATATAGCCGCGATCCACAACAGACTATCCCCGAGTCGTCCGTTAAAATCATAGGGCTCGGTGGTGCCGGCGCTAATATCCTTGATCGGGCCACGCTCGATGGTCTGTCCGGCCCTGAGATGACCTGTGTAAACACAGATCTGCGCACCTTATCGAGCTCGGTGGCTAGCGAGAAAATTCATTTGGGTAAAAATCTGACCAAGGGTTTGGGCTCCGGTGGAGATCCTGAGCTTGGCGCGCGTGCGGCAGAGGAGTCTGAGCTAGAGCTGCGTGACGCGCTCCGCGGCCGGCAACTTGTTTTCCTCTGCGAAGGCGTGGGAGGAGGCACCGGATCTGGAGCAGCTCCCTTGATTGCCCGTATCGCTCGCGAGGAGGGAGCCTTTGTAGTTGTCTTTGCGACCATGCCTTTTGAGTTTGAAGGAAAACGGCGCAGAGAGCAGGCGGATACAGCACTCAATGAATTATCGGTATTGTCCAATGCTGTGGTTACTTTTGATAATGACCGTATGGGCGAGCTGGTTCTTGCCAAGCAGGGAATCCATGAAGCCTTTGCCGCCTGTGACAGGATGATTTCAGATTCCATCAAGGCGGTGACACGTCTTGTCGTCAGGCCTGGTCTGATCAACATCGGGTTAGGGGACTTGATGAGTGCACTGAATACAACGCGTTCACGTTGTCTTTTTGGTTCGGGTGTTGGGCAAGGGGAAAGCCGTTCCCAACAAGCTATTGAGAACGCGCTTAACAGCCCGTTACTGGATAAAGGTCACTTGCTAGCCGATGCATCGAGTGTGCTTGTCCATATTTGTGGAGATGAAAGCCTGACACTTTATGAGGTAGAGCTGCTCATGCAGAGCATCTCGAAGCACATCCCATCAGGCGCCCAGGTTTTATTTGGTGTCGCTACTGATCCGTCCATGGAAGGAAGCCTCAGCGTGACGTTGATCAGCGCAGTTCCGGAAGGAAAAATTCATGCCACTGAGCCAGATGAAGATGAAGAAGATCAGGAGGACAAGGACGCCCCTGAACTAAGCGTAACTGCACCGATCGCGGCGGTCGAATCCACTACGGTGATTGATACACCAGAGGACGAGGAAATCATGGAGCCAAGCGAAGGTTATGCTCCTGATGATCTGGTGAGTGATCACTCCGAAGACCAAGATGATGATACTTCCTATGATGAAGGCGCTGACGCAGAGGAGGAGGTCGGCAATTATGCGGACTTTATCAATATGAACGATGTCCAGCAGCTTGCAGATGCGGTGCTGAGGGATGAAGAGTCCAACAGGGACGAAGAACCAAGCGTGGACGAAGCCCCAAGCGTGGTTGAAGCCGCCGTTAATTTTGATATTGATGAAGACGAGCACCCTTTTGCTGAGATCGAAGATCTTGATTCTGAAGAGGCGGAGGAAACACAGATTGAAAATAGCCAGCCTGATGAAGAGGACGATTTTTTTGGCGAGGTATTTGATGACGACAAACAAACGGCTCAAGGGGAGCTGGAGTTAGACGGTGGTCCCAAGGGGAAGTTTGAAGGCGAAAGTCCGAATGTGCTCGAAGGAGAAGACCTCGATATCCCGCCATTTTTACGTAATAAAAAGAAGTAATCTTAATGCGAGCCACGATTTAATCTGGCTTGCCGTGAGTTGAACTGAATGTTACGCATACGCCCGTTATGACAAATCTAGGTACTTTTATTATGGTCGCTGCCTGTGTTGGCATGGGCTACGTCATTGAGCCCCTCTTTTTTGAGCTGCGCAATACAGACAGAAACAAGAGCAAGGTAGCTAAAAAAGAAACTGCCAAACCTAAGAAAAAAGCCAACAAGGTGAAGTCTAAACCTGTGCCAACGATCAAGATCGATTTAAGCTTGGTCAAACCTGCGGATTTCCCTGAAACAGTATCTCTTCGCGAGACATTCGAGATCGCCAGTGATGGTCTTACACTTGCGCTTGAACAGGGAGCTCAGGTAAGCCCAATTCGTCTCGAGGGCACAGACCTTATCTTTAAAACCAAGGGCATGACTCTCGAGCATGCGATCGATGTGGACCAAACTGATTTTAAGGAATTGGTTCTGCCAGTAATGAACGCGCGCATTCAAAGAGAAGCTGAAATGAAGCGTATCGAGGATGCTAAGCCCGTGGTGCTGGATGAGGTGGCCATTGTCTCATGTATGCAAGCAAGTGTAGCAGACGGTAAAGTCACCGAATTTAAGGCGGACCAGGTTACCGAGTGGGTCGCCGGTGAGGACATGGAGTTTGATGGGGCCAACTATCAGACTGGCATGGTTACCTTTGAGGCCGAGACGATTTTGGGTAAACAGCAGCAGAAAGCGATCGCCTTGATCGAGGATGGTGAGGTCGTTAAATGGTGCTGGGCGAAGACCAAGCTTGAAATGCGCTAGAAAAGTGCAGATCAAGCAAAGCTAGAAGCTAGGCTTTGCACCCAGCTTTTCCCACACTCAGGAACTCCCGCACATCCTCAAGGCTGCGGGTATTGAGCACGTCCTCACGCCTGAGCCAACCTTTGCGGGCAATGCGCACACCAAAGGCAAGGTATTGGAGCTGCTCAGTGGAGTGAGCATCTGGATTGATGGAAGTCATCACCCCCTTGTCTCGTGCACGGTGCCAGTGACGCCAGTCCATATCAAGGCGGTAGGGGTTGCAGTTGAGCTCAATGATCGTGCCGGTAGCGGCAGCGCAATCGATGATTTTATCGATATTGATCTCATAGCCTTTTCGTTTCAGTAGCAGTCTACCCGTTACATGGCCGAGCATGGTAACGTGTTGGTTTTCCATCGCCCGAATAATACGTTTGGTCTGTTCTTTTTCTGATAGCTGGAATGAACCGTGGACGGATGCGACGCAGTAATCGAGCTGTGCTAGCAGGCTGTCTTCAAAGTCGAGCGTGCCGTCCTTGAGGATGTCTACCTCAGTGCCGGCGAAGATCTGAAAGTCATCCCACTGAGCATTGAGTTTGCCGATGGCCTCGACCTGGCGCAGGAGGCGATCTGGCTGAAGACCTCGGGCCTGAAACTGAGACTTAGAGTGATCGGCAATACCGAGATACTGTAGACCTAGATCACGAGCGGCGGCCGCCATTTCCTCGAGTGTATTTTTACCGTCTGATTCCGTGGTGTGATTGTGGAAGGTGCCTCGTAAGTTTTCGAGCTCGATGAGGCGTGGTATTTCACCGGCATCGGCAGCCTCGATCTCACCCTGATTTTCACGCAGCTCTGGCGGGATATCGTCAAGACCTAGGACGCGGTAGATATCACGCTCATCCTTGACGGCTGGCGCCGGCGGGGTGGACTTATCCTTCGGCGTGAAGCCGTATTCGTTGAGTGACCAGCCGTGTTTGAGAGCGCGGGAGCGCAGCGCTACGTTATGCTCTTTGCTGCCGGAAAAATACTGCAGGGCGAAGGGGAATTGATCATTAGAAACGGCGCGCAGATCACACTGCAGACCATTCTCGAGGCGGATTGAGGCCTTCGTGTCGCCGTGAGCTATCACGGAGTGAACCTCGGGCAAGCTTGTGAAATAGGCGGTGAGTTTTGCTGGAGCAGTAGTGGCGACGAGAAAGTCGAGGTCATGCAGCACCTCCTTGCCCCTACGATAGGATCCGGCAGTGGCTACACGCAGTGAGTCTGGATGTTCACGCAGAAGATTTAGAATATATTCTGCCACAGGTGCCACATCGCCGAGGCGGAAGAAATCTGCAAACTGTTCCTTAAGGTCAATCGACTCGAGCAGCTTCTCTATGGATTTTTTGCCAAAGCCAGGAAGTGAGGCAGCGGAGCCATCTTGACAGGCCGCTTTGAGAGCGTCGATGGAATCGATGTTGAGTTTATCATACAAGGCGCGCACCTTCTTTGGCCCCAGCCCCTGAATGCCAAAGAGATCGAAAAGTCCGGGAGGAAACTCGGCACGCAGGTTTTGGTGGAACTCGAGTTTGCCGGTGCTGGCGAGTTCGTGAATTTTTTCCTGCAACGCCTTGCCGATGCCTGGGATGCCTTCAAGTTCGTTGGCGGCTGCTATAGCAACAATTTCACCTTGGTAATTACGCACGGTTTCCGCACCGTTACGGTAAGCGCGGGTCTTGAATGGGTTCTCACCCTTGATTTCCATAAGGAGCGCGATCTCATCGAGAACCGCAGCAATTTCATCTCTTGAGATAGTCATGATTTAGAGAGCTGGTCTGAGGTTGATATATTGAGGGTTGTAATGATCACGGGGGCTGAACAGCCAACCTGGATTACGATTAACAAGCTCATAACCGGTGAGCATGAACTCGGGTAGAATTTGATTGGAGTTCACCTCGTAGACCTTGTCTCCGGTGTAATACCCGTAGATTTTATATTCGTAGTTTTGGTCAAAGCCATAGCGCTCAGCTCGAGGCCCTGTCTCGGGCAAGCGATCTGGGTTGAGTTTTTTGCTTTCGTTGAAAATGACAAGCTTTGCAGTGTCAGCACTTTGGCGAGGTTTACGTAAATAACCCCAGAAGCGGGTTTTTTTTACGAAGTAGCGCCTGCCATAATAAAAATTACCGGTGGGTTCCGATGCAATCTCGGCAGCCCTCACTTCGGCGCTTGGTCCTCCCATGTTGGGCGAACCATAAGTGCCAGCGCCACCGCTCGCCGTCGAACAGGAGTGAAGCATGAAAGTCAGCGCTGCTAGGAAACTGAAAAGCAGGTAATTCCGCATGGCGATATCCTTGTTGAGAACGGGCTTGAGGTCAAGAGGGCTTATGCTGCTTAAGATGCCGAGCTTCCTCGTTGACCGTAACCGTTGCCATATGTATTGACAGCGGCGGCAGGGGGCTGTAGCTCAGCCTCAACACATGTCTGGGTTGGTCGTTGACCGAATCATTCACCAGATGTAAAACATCATTAATTAAGGGGGCTGTAGCTCAGTTGGTTAGAGCAGGGGACTCATAATCCCTTGGTCGTGGGTTCAAGTCCCACCGGCCCTACTTTTTGAATGTGATGAGCGGGGGGTGCTTGGGGGAGGAGGTTAAGGCTGGGTGCGTTCATTCAATAAAGGCTATGCTGGTATGCAAGATGCGATCACCGACTGGTGGGATTGCTTTCGCTCCGCTCAAGCCGTGCTGGGTTGCAGAAATCCTCCTCCGGATTTCTGATTATATAGAGTGCGTGATACACGCACTGGCGTGTGCGTTGACTTCGCTCCGCGCAGTCGATGCGGGGGTCCAAAATACCTCCTCCGGTATTTTGCTTTTGGAGATACATCGTGATGCACGATGTATGTGCGTTCGAACCCTTGCTCACTGCGCTCGCAAAGAGTTTTCGGCCCGCGCCCGAAATGCCAGAGCCCAACCTACCGGTGGTAGGCTGGGCTCTGGCAGAGGGGGTGGGATTCGAACCCACGATACCTTGCGGTATGCCGGTTTTCAAGACCGGTGCATTCGACCACTCTGCCACCCCTCCGTGATTGCAAAGCTGATTGCGGTCGCGAGAAACTTTCCTTAGTCCGTGATGTTTTGCAAGAAGAGTTTCGTCTGTTTTTGCAAGTTTTCCCATCGGGGCGATGTGGGCTTGCACATCAGCCCGCTGTCCTTTAGAAAAAATGAACTATGAGTAACGTTGTTGTATTATTTTCCGGTCAGGGAGCGCAGAAGGTAGGTATGGGTAAGGATCTGGCAGATGCCTATCCAGCTGTGCAAGAGATGTTCAGTAAGGCGGACGATGCGCTTGGCTACTCGCTGAGTGATATCATGTTCAATGGGCCAGACGAGGAACTCACTAAAACATCACGCTGCCAACCGGCGCTTTTTCTTCACGGTCTAGCATGTCTGGAAGTGTTGAAGGCAAAAGTCCCTGCGCTCAATGTGGTCGCCACTGCGGGGCTCTCACTAGGTGAATTTACCGCCCACACCCTTGCTGGTACTTTCGATTTCGAAACGGGTCTCAAAATTGTTGAGCAACGTGGTCAATTTATGGAAGAAGCCTGCGATGCTACCAATGGTGCTATGGCGGCGATGATCGGTGGTGATGAAGAGGCTGTTGCTAAGCTTGCAGCGGACTGTGGTGTTGATGTCGCCAATTTTAATACGATCGGTCAGATTGTATTATCCGGAGATGAGGCCGGTATTGATAAGGCGGTAGCTGAGGCCAAGGGCAGGGGCGTGCGCATGGGTAAAAAACTCAATGTCGCCGGTGCCTACCATTCACGCCTGATGCAGAGTGCTCAAGATAAACTCGCCGAGGTGCTGGCCAAGGCCGAGCTCTCCGAACCAGCTATTCCCGTCATCTGTAACTTCGAGGCGCGCGCTGTCAGCGGCCAGAACGAGATTAAGTCCACGCTTGAGCAGCAAGTGACCGGCTCGGTGCGTTGGACCGCCTCTATGCAGAAACTCATTGCCGATGGCCATACTATCTTTCTTGAACTGGGCCCAGGCAAGGTGCTTGCAGGGCTTATGAGCCGTATTGATAAGTCAGTAACGGTGCTCTCGGTCGAGGATGTAGAGAGCTTAGAAGCTGCTGTAGAGGCCTTAAGCTAGAGTGCTCAAGAAAAATGATTATTTTCACAAAAAAGTGATTGCCAGCGGCGAGGATTCTCATTAAGTTCCGCCCGCCCCGAGCAGAGCAAGGGGTGGTAGCTCAGTTGGTTAGAGCGCCGCCCTGTCACGGCGGAGGTCGCGGGTTCGAGTCCCGTCCATCCCGCCACTGCCCCGGCCCACTTCATGTGGGTCGGGGCAGTGGCTTTTATGGCCGGAGCAGAGAACTGACCCGCAGGCCGCGCATGCGGACAAGGGTCATTCGAACGCACACGCCAGTGCGTGCATCACGCATCCCAAATTTCAAGTTTCCGGAGGAGGAAACTTGCTAACCAGCATAGCTTTCATGGAATGAAAGCAATCCCGTCCATCCCGCCACTTGGCGGCTTGGTGTCATGGCACCTTAAACTTAGAACTTTAACTGCCGCTCAGTGGCTGCATCAATACAAAGGGAGATACCACCAGAGCGGTAAACTCCTGAGGATTCTCAGACCACCACTTGGCGTGGGGTTCGGAGGGTTTGACAAGATCGCCTGATTTTAACCAGGCTTCGATTTTGTCTTTTTCATCAGCTGCTAAGGCTTGCCCAACATCGGTGATGTGAAGGCATGCATCAACATAGAGCAGGGCGCCTGAGTCAAAGTGGGGTTTGAGATATTCCCAGTCGACCACACCAGTGTATTTTTCAAGCTTTTCAGGGGTGGTCTGGGCATCATCACCAAGCATGCCATAGGGCATGTTCTCAGGTTGGGGAGTGGATTCGTTGCTTGCCATTGTTGTGAACTAGAAGTTGATGACCAAGGTGCAACAAGATCTAAAACTAGGTCAAGGTTCGACTTGCGACACGGAAGATCGTTCGAACGATAGCATGACTTGCGCTGATGAAAATCTGCATCAAGGCAGCAAGCTGGAAGCCAGAGATTAACCCATGCGGTCAGCGCCAATGCGGAAGCGTTGGTTGCGAAGCTTGGAATCCGAGAGAGCATCACAGAGTTGGCTGGCGACTTTCTCATTCACATCAACCAAGGAGTGGCGGTCAAAGAGCTGAATACGACCTACGGAGTTGTCCGGAATTTTGCCTTCACGGTAAAACATGCCTAAAAGGTCGCTAGGTCGTACCCCTGCGGCTTTACCAAGGCTGACAAACAAGGTCGTCATACCGGCCTCTTTTTTGTCGCCACGGCCACCACGGTCACTGCGTTGGCCACGATTTCCGCGGTCACCGCGTGCGCCTCTGCGGTCGTCACGATCATGCCCTTTTTCACGACTACGGCGTGCGCCACGGTCTTTGTTGGCATTGTAGTCGGGGCGATCTTCTACGATTTCCTCGCCCTCGCGGCCAAGGGACTCGCGTAGGAGCTCAAAGAGGGAGGAGGCAATATCGGTGGCGGTGTGGCCTTGGTCGAGCAGTCGGTCGATGTAGTGGCGGTAGCTGCGGCTGACTTCTTTTTCTAGGCGAGCTTGCACCAGCTCGAACAACTGGTCTGCGCGTTTCCCCTCGACTTCTTCTTGGGTCGGGATTTTTGCGCG
>Ga0115572_10001585_pt1 | contig 18401 bp, 2 predicted proteins | sample COGITO_mtgs_1206_FD_88681 | JGI IMG/M metagenome (GOLD analysis project Ga0115572, IMG submission 88681) | Pelagic marine microbial communities from North Sea - COGITO_mtgs_120607 | ecosystem: Environmental > Aquatic > Marine > Epipelagic | place: Germany:Helgoland, sampling site Kabeltonne... | reverse complement strand
TCCGAGACAACTGAAGAGCCGACTACACTCTGTGCTGATGCAATCGCTACATTATCAACTCCTCCCGCATCAACAGCTTGTTGAGTGATAATATACTCTGCTCTAAAAATAGCTACCCCTCCAAGGTTAATTGTCGAGGCTGTTGCATTAGTACCAGAGATATAGGTTGGAGATGAACTTAGGGTTAAACTTTGAGAGTTGAAATCTGTTAATGTATCAGAAATCGTTAGATTTTGGAGATTTACATTTCCAGTATTAGTAACTGTTATGGTGTACACTATTGTATCACCTAGGTCAATAATATTATTTCCGTTATTTTGAGTAATTACTGCAGATTTTGTAACCTCTAACTGCGGAGTTAGATCAATTTCAATCTCAGTAGGATCATCAAGTACGTTTCCATCAGTATCGTCATTATCATCACTTACATCAAAGATGACTGTGCTGTCACTTACTGCAGTTGCAGAAACTGTTACTGTATTAATTATAAGACCTGAGAGCGCAGCATCACTTGCAATAACATATGATGCAGTATATTGTGTTGATTCCCCTGGAAGAAGTGAGCCTTCTGGGGATCCTTGAGAAGAGCTACCTGGTTTATAATTTGGACCATTGGTCAGGGCAAGCACTGCACCATTTCCATCAGTTATTGTGTCTGTCAGGGTTAGAGTACCAACAGCTGTGACACCTGTATTTTCAATTGTTATTTCATAATTGATCGTGTCATCAGCTCCGTTAATTCCATCTCCGTTTCCGTCAAATACTGTAGCTGTTTTAATTACATTGATTTGCGCGGCTGCAAATAGAGGAACCACAGTTGGGTCATCCTGATCATTCCCGTCACTATCATTTCCATCATCACTTCTATCTATAACATCATTAGTACCGTATGAACTTGATGCGGTAACATCAACATAATTTTTAACACTCCCCGAATCAAATGATTGCTGGTCTATAATAAATAGTGCTCTGTAGTATGCACTTTCTCCGAGTTTAAGATTTCCGTCAGTTGAGCTCATCGTAGAGGAGAAGAAGAAAGGGTCTTCAGATAATGTTAGTGCATTATCATCATCATCTGTAAGCACATCTACAAGAGTAATTGAAGATAAAATTGTATTCCCTATGTTTTCAATCTGAATGATAAATCTCACCACATCTCCCACTCCTGTCTCACCATCGCCATTTGAATCTAAAAGTTCAAAAGTTTTAGTAGCTTCAATTTCACCATCAGGCTCCATAAATGTTATTGTAGGATCGTCAAGCTCAACAGTATCGGGATCGTCTGAAGTCTTTGAAACATTACCCGTAAATCCATTGGAGTCTCCGGTAACCTTCATTGAGTTTGAGATAAATGGGGCAGAAAAAGCAATCTCATCAATTATAAACTGAGCGGAGTATACGTGTTGCTCACCTGATTTAAGTGTTCCAGCATCTGAAACCGGAGTAACCCCTGATCTGCTTACTAAGGCCGGTTGACCTGAGTATGACATCACTTGACCAATAGAATTTACAAATGTATCCCCGAGAACGTAATTGAAAATTGTGGAATCTCCAGTATTTGAAATTGTAATGGTGTAATTAATTAAATCACCAATATTGATTTTATTGTCTGAATTAACATCTTGCCAGATTTGGGATTTGGAAACCCCTAGAGATGGGAAAAAGGATATTTGGGTAATAGTTGGATCGTTATCCTGAGGTGTTAAGGGGTCATCAGAGGTATCCGAGACAACAGTGGAGTTTATTGTCGAGGCACTAACTACTGCTTGGTTTTTTACATATGCCAGATTTACAGCATCAGTATTTACAGTAAAGAGTCCTGTTATTGTTTTAGAACTATTAGAGCTTATTACTCCGGCATAACTTCCAATATTTGACTCTGCTTTTGCCTGGGTAGTACCTTCGGTGAAAATATATGGACTTGCTCCTTCTCCCTCCTCTAGTTGTGCTCCCCAGAAGTAGGTGTAAGTTCCATACTGGTGTGGACTGAAACCATATTACCTGTTCCAATAAAATCATCAGTTGTAAATACGATTTCATATCTCTTGAACTTGTAATTTTCAGAAAAAGTAAATGTTTTTGATACTTGGGACGACTCCACTAGCTGGTTATTGGCAGGAGGCTGGAACCCGTGATGGCCAAATAAAGTTATATCTGTCCCCAGTGATCCCATCGCATAAACTGAGAAAGTATAGGTAGTGTTTGCCTGAACATTGAACTCAAAGTGGTTGTTGGCAGAATAATTATTCCCTCTTATAGCTAAAGATCCGTATCCAGAATTTGTTATTTGGTGCCCTCCTCCTGGATTCTGATCATTTACCTCAACGTATCCTCTTCCCTGAGAAATGAGATTTCTCCAAATCGAATTATTTGTCAATTCATTATTGTCAAATAATGCTCCTGGAAGGAAATACTCAATCCCATCAGGCAGGTATTGCGGCTGACTACTATCTTCAATTATAGATGTATTAACAATTGAGGAATGTAGATTGCTATCAACATGATAACTCCAAAGTAAATTATTTGTAGCTGCTCTGTCAGTTGCTATGCTTTGAGTAATTACGGTATCAGAATCCCCCGCAACAAGGTTATCTGTAATGCTTAAATTTTGAATATCAGTATTACCATCATTAGTTACGGTGAATTGATATCTAATAACATCCCCTAAATCCGTCACTCCATTATTATTTACATCAACGGTTTCAAATGTTTTTTCAAGGGTAACTCCAGTAACTTCTGGGAAGTTTAAAATTGTAGGATCATTATCAGCAGGGGTTGAAGGATCGTCGGAGATATCAACTACTGGTGTTACTTGACCAAAGGGTACTGTGCTTACCACTATACTGTTAGATACAAGTGCGGAGTTTACTGTTGTCTGCTCTAGGGTGTAAGACATCTGAAGGGTTATCTGACCACCGGTTAGAATTTCAGTAATTGAAGACCCATCACTTGCAGATACTAAACTTAAATTAGTGGTAGTTAGAACATTCCCATCACCATCAACAGTTGTATCAGTAAACTGAGGGTTAAGAAGGTTTAAGTTCCCTGTGTTGGACACTACAATGGTATAAGTGATCACATCTCCAGGGCTTAAGAAACCATCACCATTTTCAAAGGTTTGAGTCACTGTTTTGGTGATGTTCACTGCTGGTGCTGAAGTAAGTAATGTCTTGGTATTATCGTCTGCTTCTGCACTATTGGGATCATCAGAGGTGTCTGATACAATTCCCGCAGTAGAGCTTGCCGTTGCCACTACAGAGTTTGCTATAAACCCTGAAGCCATCATACTGACATTAATGGTTACTGATGCAGTATAAGTGGCGAATTCACCTACCTGAATCTCTCCCTGGTCTGATCCCAGACTATTGCTCACAAATACAGGACCATTTAACTGATTTGTTACATCATTAAAGAAAGAGTCTTGTAATGTATCTGAAAGGGTAACCGAGCTTAGCTTAATATTACCAGTATTACTAACTATAATGGTATAGGTTACAATATCGTTAGTATCGTTTATTCCATTTCCATTTACATCTGAGACCGTCGCTGATTTAGTGACATTTATATTGGGTGATCTTAGAAGTGTGATTTGCGTTTGATCTTCAAGCTCGGCCGTAGAAAGATCATCCGACACATCAGAAACAACTGTTGAGCTTGGGGTTAAAGCAGTTGCAATAAGGGTATTTGAAATTCCCCCTGTCTCAATATCTGATTGAGTTACAGTATAGGTAACCGTATAAGTATAAGATGATCCTGCTAAAAGAGTAGTCTCTGGAATAGTAGTCGCTGAGGAAGAGGAAGACTGCCCTGCTGACCCTGCTGGAAAAGGCACCCCAGAATTATACCATTTCCACCCCTGATCATAATCGTAACCCCAATCGTTTTCACTTGAAGACTCTCTGACTAGCCCAATCCAGTAGAAGTTATAATCTCCCTGAGCTACTAACCAATCAGCTTCAGCTATGGTATTTATCTCTAATAGATATATTCCCTCTGAAGGTCTGTGGTAATAATTAAAATAAGTATTCCAATATCTACTACTATAATTTGCATAAAAATAAGAATGACCATTATATTGCCCGATATACGTCTCACCAGTTACAGATGGAAGGGTAGTAACTAGCGCTTCAACTTCTAACAGAGCATTTCTTGTATCCCACCAAACGTTGTCATCAAATTTTTTCCCAATCCCATTATCAAAAAACACACCATAGCTATATTTCCAATCACTTTGGAATGAGGCGAAAGTGCCAGATAAATCCTCAAAATAAGAACTACCACTGGATGAATTTCCACTGCTTCTGTTATCATTAAGAGTGTATGAATCAGTTTTAGTTATAAGTGAATCTAAATCTAGAGTGGTTCCGTCAAAGTCAGTAAGCGTGTCAGATAACTGAAGGCTAACAAGATCAACATTTCCTGTATTGGTTACCGTGATTGTGTAAACCGCCTGATCACCAATACCAATTATACCATCACTATCGTTATCTATTGTATTTACAGATTTAGCGACTTGTAGGCTAAAAACTTGGTCCAAAGTGACCACTGCCGGGTCATCCTCGGTATTCCCGTCATCATCATCATTATCATCAGAAATATCTGTTACACTTTGCGATCTAGAGGTTACTGTAAGGCTATTTGAAATCACTCCAGCGTTCATATCCTCAGTTGTAATGGTATAATCATAAGTAAATGTTACTGAGCCATCAGCTGGGATTGTTGTTATATAATTAGGAGCTGCACTACTTGTAGATGAAAGTAAATTACCTTTAACATCTGTCCAGCCTTGTTGATAAGTACTATTATATCTTGGGTTTTTATAGATTCCTATCCAATACCAAGTGCTTTGACCAATCTTAGGCTCTAGCCAAACATTATGTTCTTCATTAGAATTTGGTATATATAAATATGCATTATCTCCGTAGGCTGCAAATTCTTGGTCATTTATTCTATTTGCATGGTTCCACCAAGAATCAGTAAATGTAGATTCAAAATAATGATGTCCCTGATACTCACCAAGATAGTTGTAGTTACTTACATTAGTTGAACTTATCGCACCCTCTATCTCGATTATGGCCCTAAAGCTACTCCCCCCATCGTAATTACGATAACTAAAATTATTCTGGTTTGGTTGTACAAATACAAAATCCCACATGCCTGAGGAGCTCCCAGAAGCATTACTATCAGGATAACTCGAACCCCAGTATTCATAGGGAGTCAGGTCTTCTGTACTTGCATTTTCATCATATTGCTGTAATGCCAAGTCGCCGTAGCTTGAATAGCCATATGTAACTCCGTCAATGGTCTCATTTACCCAATTATATGAAGTATCTCTATTCCAATTGTAAATAAAAGTTGTGGCCTCAAATCCTTCTTCCAACTGAATACCCCAGAATCTTGAACATCCTCCACAATCATTACCTGGGGGATGAATTCCCACTCGAGCAAGTTGAGACCCTGCACTTGCGTCTGTGGTAAAGGTGTAAGTGTAGCGGTTTAAATCATTGGTCTGATCAAGCTGAATCTCATCTGATTTAATGGCATCTGCCCAATTATAGGTGTTATCACGACCATCATGAATTACAAATCTAAATGGAGCGTTAGTAGCGTTTGTCTTTCTTCCATAAACTGAAATAGTATAAGTTGTGTTAGGCTTAAGCCTCATTGTTTTATAAACATAATCATCGTCATAAGTTGCACCATTTCCATTGGTATAAAGATACCATGGCTGGGTGCGAGTATCGTAAGATGCCACTGTGACGCCTGAGCTAGGTCGGGTAGTATTATTACTTTGCATAGTATTGTATACGTAGCTGGAACTATCATAATTTAAAAGATGATATGGTATTCCTCCAATTGCACCATCAGTTGTATCGTCGCCCGCTATACTTCCCACATACTGCCAATCCCAAGAGTTGTAATCTATCGACCATGAGTACCAAAAATAATTTTGACCTCTACCTACCAAAGGATCACTTATCTGAATTGTTTTAGTGCCTGTTGAAGTTTGGAGTATATCAGTTAATTCAAAATCTTCAAGGTTTGTTTGCCCGGTATTATTAATTGTTGCTTTGTAGGTTATTACATCACCTGCATCAGTTAAATTATTACCATTAGTATCTGTTATACTCTCGACCTCTTTTATAACCTCAATCCCTTTTAGATTATCAAGGTTTGTGATGGTAGGATCATTTTCAGCTGGAGTTGAAGGATCATCACTAACACTTGTCATAGTAACTGTTAGTCCAGAGGGCATTACAAATTCAATATCAGCGGTAACTTGATTATAAAGCTCCTGGGCGGAATCAATAATCGATTGATCAAGAGTAACTGTAACTAGATATGTGGCTGAAACACCAGGATCTAAAGTGGCCAATCTTGGATCAATATTTATTGGAAGCGGAGTAGCGCTTGAAACGTCAGGAGTCGAGGTGTAGGTATAGGTATAAATAGGAGACATAGAATCTCCTTTTTCAAGCTGAATGCCATAGAAACGTATTCCATAACCATTCATGTGTGGATACTGAATACCTACCCTGGTTGTCCCAACATTAGTACCAGTGGTAAATGTGTGGGAGAAACGCTTAACCTCGTAGGACTCCAGGTAAAATCTTGTAGATTTTTGGGCATTGGTCCAGTTTGTGGAATAACTAGTTCCCCAACTTTTTCCATCAGAATCATCATGAAACATTAAATAAAATCCATCAGCATATTCGTTACTTGAATATGCAGTTGCAGTATTATCTCTGGGAAGGGTAAATACGGAAAGGGTATACTGGGTATTATCCTCTAAATTGGGAATTTCAATATATTTCCAGCCCTTCTCCCAACCATTATTGAGGGAGTAATTAGAAGCCTGATTGTAAAAACTGATAAAATGATTATAATAGTTTTGCGCTGAAACAGTTTTATATCCCACAGAGTTCCCTCCAGTGTTATCGGTATAACCCTCAGTTAAGCCAGTATTTGCAGTTGTAGCACCAGTGGTGGCTCCAGCGAAATATATATAGGTGTCATCAAGTGTTGGGATCCACGGCTGATCATAATTAGGATCATGATCAAGATAATTTATTTGGGAAGGAGATGCATATTCTATATGCCAGTAACTTGATTCCCAAGTATTATAATTTCCATTAAATGAAAAATTTGACGATTTTTTAATGTAATTAAAAGGTGGATTAAAATTTACATTTGAAGATGTACTTGACCACACCAGCTCTGGCTGTAAAATAGTCTGAGATAACTGATTGGTAAGGGTATCGGAAAGTGTAAATGTTACACTAACTTCCGAGGTATTGGTAACTATAATTGTATATACAATCTGGTCATTGAGTTGAATCAGTCCATCACCATTTATATCAATTGGGTTAGCGGACTTAGTTATGCTAAGTCCAGGATTTACACAGTTGACATCCCAATTAACATCAACATAATCCTGTACATTATTATTGTTTTGATCTAATGGGGTTGTATATCCATCGGTTCCGCTTGTTACTTTACCGTTTTGATCCACCAATACAGGATTTTCTCCTAGTAGCCCATCTAGATTCGGATCTGAGTATCCCGCCTCGACAACATCATTACAACCATCATCATCTGAATCCAGATCAAACATGTCAACTGTCGTATCACTATCAGTATCCGTTGGTGTTCTACCCTCTACTGTATCATGGGCTCCGTTTGCATTAGCATCTACATATCCAGTATCATTCTCATCTATCATTCCATCTCCGTTGGTATCCAGATCCGCGTTTCCTGACTCTACTACATCATAAATACCGTCATTGTCAGAGTCTAAATCAATACCATTTCCTACCCCATCGCTATCAACATCACAATTAATCGATACCTGTGGAGTAAAACCAATGTTGTCAAGTAATATCGCCACATCTGATCCATTGGAATAGGCAGAGAAAAGGATTGCTATCTTATTGGTCGTTGGACCAGTGGTAAACTGGAAGGTCTGCTGTGCCCAATCAGCTGGCGCATCGGTTAGCTGACTTACTGCATAATCAGAATCCATTCCCTGAACCTGAACAAGAGTAGATCCGCCATCTGCAAAGGTAGCCGAGGAAATACCTCCATCCATATGGTAGAAGGTAAGGTTATAGGTAGTATTAGGATATACATACTCCTGAACCATGATTCTATCAAAGTCTGCTATACCATATGAACTCTCATTCCAATCGGCCTGAGTATTGGCAGGATTTGCAGTTCCTGATATGGTAGCACTCTGAAGAAGCTCCATAAAGAATGTACCATCTTGTGGTGTCCAGTTCTTACCATTTACAAAACGTGTATCCCATATTCTTCCTGTTCCATCCACTGAGGTGAAAGGTGCAACCACATTAGCCACCGGGAAGGTGGAGTTGTAGTTAGTATTTGCATTAACAAGTCCTCCGCCTGTATCAAAATTTTCAAATGAAACTCCATCTATTGAGAAGTCTATACACTTCTCAAAGGTATCTAGCACCCCATCGTTGTCATCATCTATATCCAACAGATCGGGAATGCCATCCTGATCATTATCAACTCCAACGGCAAAGAATGTAGGATCATTCTCTGTATTACCATCTGTGTCATCCCCATTGTCACTCACATCCTCAGTGTCATGCTCTGCTGGATTTGGATTCCTTGCCGAGGATCCGCTAAAGGTGATTGTATTGTAAACACCACCCTCATCTAATACTTGTTGAGTAACGGTAAAGGTAGCGGTATAGGTAATCACACCGCCTAGGGCTAAGGTGGTGGCCGTAGAGCCATTAGTACCGCTTACAAATACAGGCTGACTATCAAGAGAGAGTGGAACTCCTCTGGCTGAGGTGAGCGTGTCTGTAAAAGTTAAACCGTTAATCTGATCAGCGCCAGTATTGGAAACAGTTATAGTAAAGACTATCTGATCTCCTATATTATCAACCCCATTGCCATCATCTACCTTAGCCGCAGTTTTGGTTACCTCAAAGGAGTTAAGCTGACCGGTGAAAGTTATTGTCTTATCATCCTGGGTGTTGCCATCGGTATCGTCGCCATCGTCACTGGTGTCTTGAGCATAAACAGTTGCATTTCCATTAGGATAAATATAAGATGTAGCAACAACTTGATTCAAAACTCCCCCTGCAGTAACATCAGCACCGACAATGGTATATGTAGCGGTATAGGTTGCTATTTCTCTAGGAAGTAGAATACCCTCAACAGATCCAAGGGAACTGTCGTTATTATACTGAAGGCCTGCTCCATCATAGCTTCTCGCGTTGTCTTGAACATCGCTTAGGTTATCAACCAAAAATATCGATCGAAGAATAACATTACCAATATTTTCAAGGTTAACGTTATAAACCAAAACATCACCAACACTAACCTCTCCATCACCATCTAAATCTGTATGGCTAACGGTTTTGGTTACTTCAATTAATGGATCTTCTATGGGGTGATCAACATTTGATGAGGTATCAGTTACAGTTTGCGTTCCTCCTGTAACTGTCGGAGCTGAAGCCTCTACTGAAGCTACGTTTCTTGTCCCACCAAAATAATAGGCATCATCATTAACAGTAAAGGTTGCTGTAAATATTGAAAACTCTCCTACAGCTAAAGTATCAGATGCCGATCCAAGTGATGAGGATACATGAGTGAGCGAGGAAGAAAGACTGAGCGTACCAGTATCTAATCCCGATAGAACATCTGTTATTGTGATATTGTTAAGCGGAGTATCTCCAGTATTTGATACAGTAACTGTATAAGTGATTATATCACCAATAGAGGTAGAACCACTTGCGTCTATGTCTGTTTGAGTTGCTGTTTTTGTAATCTCTAACGATGGGGTTACAACTAGTGAAATAATGGTGGGGTCATCCTCTTGTGCCGTGAGCGGATCATCACTTGTAGAAGTGGCTTGGATTGAATTGCCTCCAGGGGTAATAAATGTTCCAGTAGCCGTTGCTGTATTTACAAGAACTTGATGATTATCAACGATTCCTTGTGTTAAGGTAAGAGTAACTTGATAAGTAGCGCCTACTCCTGGTGCTAGAGCATCTAACCTTGGATCAACTGATAAAGTTGTCGTTGTAGCCGATACAGTATTATTGTAAGTGTAGTTGAAAACTGGTGACATTGATATACCTTCTTCTAGTTGGAAACCGTAAAAATAGGCTCCATTACTAGCGACTCCATATGGTGGAGCAATTCCTACTCTAGTTATGCTAACACTAGAATCAGTAGTAAAGGTGTGAGAGAATCGATATACCTGTTGATTTTCAAAATAAAATCTGCTTGATTTCTGAGCATTGTTCCAGTTAGTAATGTAAGAGCTGTTATTATCAATCCAATTCTCTGAATTAGAATCCCCATCATGGAATATAAACTGAAAACCATTATTGTATCTCGAATCACCTAAATAATCGGCCCCCTCATTTGGACGTGCGAATACGGAAACAGTATATTGTGTATTTGGCTGCAGTCCTTCAACCTCCTGATAGAACCACTGCTTTTCATTGTTGCTACCCTCAGTATAATCATCATCGTTTTTGAATCTAACAAAGTGGTTGAAATAATCTGAAGAATTAAGATTACTAAAGCCTGGAGTAGTTTGGGTTTTTAATGACTGAATATTATTATTTGTCTGTTGTGGGAGGATCTGTAATCCTTCTGAAGAAAAACCACTTTGAGCCAGGTTTGCTCCAGAATCAGTACTAAAATAAACTAGTGCTTCAGCAGGTTGTAATCTTTGGTTACCATTGTAATCAATACTTGAGCTTAGATCACTTCCCAATGTATGCCAATAATTATTATCGTAGGTATTAAAATTAAATCCAGCGGATCTTTTTATAAAGTTTTTAGGAATATTGTAAATCGTTGGAGTACTTAGTCCTACAAATTCCAGATCTAGAGATTGAATGGTCTGTGAATCCTGATTAGTCAGTAGATCAGTAATTTCTAGTGGAAGAGCAATTTCTCCTGTATTGGTAACGACCACAGTATAAACTATCTGATCATTAAGCCCGAGAACGCCATCACTATTTACATCAATGGTTTGGTAGGTTTTGGAAATATCTAAACCAACATCTCTGTTGTAACAACCAATATCATATGTAGCCTCTTGGAAATCTTTTGTGCCATTAGAATTTAAATCTACAGGATCTGTATATCCATCAGCAGTTCCTGAAACCGTTCCAAAACTAGTCTGAGTAACAGGAGAATCTCCCAGTAGGCCATCATCATCTCCATCTGTGTAGCCAGCTTCATTAACATCATTACAACCATCATTATCTGAGTCTAAATCAAACATGTCGATTGTTGTATCACTATCAGTATCTGTTGGAGTTCTTGATTCAATAGAGTCATGAGCACCATTGGAATTAGCATCAACAAAACCAGCATCATTAGAATCAATTCTTCCATCTCCGTTGGTATCCAGATCTGCATTTCCAGCTTCTATAACATCATATATACCATCATTATCAGAGTCTAGATCCAAACCATTCCCTACAGTATCATTATCTATATCCCCAAAACACTGCACTTGCGGCTCAATTAAAATTCCATCAAGCTGAATAGAAGCGTTTACTCCAGGAGCATAAGCTGAAAAAAGAATTGCAATACGATTAGTATTAGCATCAGTGGTAAACTGGAATGTGTTTTGGGTCCAATTTGGTGGAGTTTCTGTAAGCTGATCAACTGCATAATCAGTTTGTAAGGACTGGACCTGTAAAAGGGTTGATCCTCCATTACCATGAGAGGCCTCTAATAAACCTCCGTCTTTATGATAATAACTTATTGTATAGGTAGTGTTAGGATACACTACCTCCTCCGCCATTATTCTGTCGAAATCTCCAATTCCAGTAGATGTTTCATTCCAATATTCTCTTTGGTTTGTTGGAGTAGTGGTTCCAGATATATATGCGTTTTGAAGCAGTTCAATAAAATACTGATTTGCCCCAAGGCCTGGAGCTGGGGACCAATTCACGTTATTTCCATCAGTTCTGTTATCCCAAATCTCACCATCTCCATTAACTGAAGTAAATGGTGGTGCTACAGACGATGCAGGATATTGAGAATTTTTATTATCATTTGAATTTACCGGGGCCCCAGGTTTATAATAAGTTTCAAAACTTGTACCGTCAGCCCCAAAATCAATACACTGCTCAATTATATCTAATACCCCATCATTATCATCATCCACATCCAAATTGTCGGGAATGCCGTCGCCATCTGAGTCAAGACCCACAGGAACAAACGTTGGATCATCTCCTGTATCTCCAGATCCAGTGTCGCCATCATCACTAATATCCTTAGTATCAAGCTCAGCTGAAAATGGATTTCTCTGAGAAGAGCCTCTAAAAGTAATGGTATTAAATAATCCACCGTCTTTTATGGAAAGAGCATTAATAGTAAAGGTTGCGGTGTACGTAATTACTCCACCTACAGTAAGAGTTGTTGCATTTGATCCCGCGGTGGCACTTACAAATACAGGGCTGCTATCCAAACTCATCACATTACCTCGTGAGGAGGTAATAATATCTGCAAAAACTAAATTATCAATTCTGTCGTTTGAAGTGTTTGATATAGTAATATCGAAAACAACTTTATCCCCAATTCTACCATCATTATTTCCGTCATCTATAACGTTATATGTCTTTATAACATCAAATGCAGGAATTACTCCAGTGTATGAAATTGTTCTATCATTTTCAGTATTCCCATCATCATCATTGCCATCATCACTGTAATCTGAGGCACTTAAAACTGGATTAATACCGTCTGGATAACTGAAAGTTTGTGCAAAGGCTTGATTCATAACACCTCCGGCTGTAACATCATCTGCAACTATTGTATAAGTAGCGGTGTAGGTAGCGATCTCTCCCGAGAGCAATGTACCTTGGACTGAACCAAGTGAATTACTAATAAATACTGGTAAATTACTGTTATCCAAATTCCTAGTATTACTTGCTATATCAGTAATTACATCAGTTACATATAATGATCTTAATGTAATATTACCATTGTTTTCAGCTTTTATAGTATAAGTTAATTTATCACCCTCACTAATTAATCCATCACCATCTAGATCACTATTAACAACTGTTTTTGTTACATCTAAAGAGGGCTCTGCAGTAATATTAAATATTGTTGGGTCATCCCCAGTATCACCAGCCCCAGTATCGCCATCATCACTGGTATCATTTACAAATACAGAGTCAGTAAGGTTACTTGCAAGTACAACAGCTGAGTTACTTACCCCGCCATTGTCAACTACCTGTTGTGTAATATCAAAGGTGGCTGTATAAGTCTTGATTTGTCCTGGCAAAAGATTCTCTGGATCATTTGTAGTTATAGGTGTGGTATAACTTAATGCGTTCCCCTCTAAATCAACTAGTGTATCGGTAAATGAGAAACCATTTAGGGTCTGATTTCCTGTATTTAAAATACTTATTGTGAAAGTCAAAGTATCTCCAACACCAATTTTACCGTCATTATCATTATCAGCAGCATCAACAGTTTTAGTAACAGTAAGTGATGGATTAGAAGGAATAACAGTATCAATATTCTCGGTTGATGCTGTAATGGTTCCAGACTGAGAGTCGTCAATACCTTGAGATGTAACAATATTTCTAAGACCACCAAAGTCAACAGCATCTTGATTAATAGTGAATGAAGCTCTATAATTGGCTTGTTCATTTACTAAAATTACATCTGAGTTAGAACCTCTGGATCCTGATAAATACTGCAAAGGTCCAGTTAAATCAAGAGTGCCAGAATTCAATCCAGCCAGTGTATCTGTTACGGCAACTGATGAAATATCAATATTTCCTGTGTTCGAGACTGTAATTGTATAATGAACTATATCTCCAATATCATTTACACCATTTCCATTTGTATCACTTACAGTAAAAGTCTTCTCGATATTTAGCGATGGATTTGCTGCAATTGGATTTTCAGTCGGGTCATCAACCAGATTTCCATCTGTATCGTCGTTATCATCACTTACATCTGTTGCAGGAGTATTTGAGGGATCTAAAACAGTTACTGATGCAGTGTTAGTTAGTCCTCCTGCGTTTATTATACTTTGATTTATATCAACATATGCAGTGAAAGTAGTTATTTCACCAGGTTTGATTAATCCATATGGAGATCCTTGGGATGATGAACTATAGCTCGGACCAACTAAAGTGGGAGTATATGTGCCTGCAATCGTTGAAATTGTGTCATCTATGACCAGTTCATTATTTGGAGCACCAACAACTCCTAGGGTGTTATTCCCAGTATTTTCTATAGTTATTATATAACTAATTCTATCTCCAGAGCTAATCTCACCGTCACTATCATTATCAACATGAACAAAATCTTTTACAACCTCTATAGTTGGGTTTTGTTCAATTTCAAAAGTAGTGGGGTCATTAAACTGATTCCCGTCATCATCATCTCCATCATCACTATCGTCTTGAACTTGAGAATTTGCTGGGTCTCTTCCAGTTACTTCAACTGTATTTTCAACACCAGTTTGATCGACAGCCTCCTGAGTAATAGTAAAGGTTGCTGTGTAAGTTGCGGCCTCACCAACCTCAAGTGTTCCAGCAGCAGAGCCAGATGTTGAACTAACAAATTGAATACCTGGTGCATCATAATCTAATGAAACTCCTGCAATTCCTGATAATTGATCATCAAGAGAAATATTGGTTAGCTTAACATTTCCTGTATTTGTAACAACAATGGTATAAACTGCTATATCCCCAACATCAATTTTAGTTGGATCAGCCCTAGTGATCTCAACTGTTTTTGACGCATCAAGTTGACCATCAAATGTTAATTTTATATCAGTTGGGTCATTTACTATATTACCATCAAAATCATTGTTATTATCACTGATTTTAGAGACCTGATTATTTTCAGATGTAACATCATCTGCAGTGACTGATGCTTGATTAGAGATTAATCCGTTATTTACATCCGCAAGCGCCACGGTATATGTTGCTGTATAGGTCAATTCACCGTTGGCTAGGATCAGAGCGGCATTAGATCCATTAGTTGAGGAGGTCAGTGTTGGCCCTGAGTCAAGAGCAAGAACGCTGCCTGAATTATAAGCGCCTCTTTTTTGAATATCAGATAAAACTATATTTTCAAGAGCTACGTTTCCTGTATTTCTGATAGTTATAGTATAAGTAATAATATCACCCGCACTTGGAACCCCATCTCCGTTATCAGTTAATACCGCAGTTTTAAAAAGATCTATCCCAGTAGTTATATTAAGTGGAGTTTCAGTTACATCATCTGTAGTATTTCCATCAGTGTCTATTCCATCATCACTATAATCATTAACATCTGGTGACCCATTGGGATTGGGATCTGATCTAGCATAAACATAAACTCTATTATTAATTTGCCCTGTTTCAGTGTCAGTTGCTTGAATTGTATAATTCGCTGTATATACCCTTGACAATCCTGGTGCTAGCGGATCATCATTGTCAACAATTCCCGGGGCATCATAACTTAAGGGTGTCCCAAGCCCATTTGTCAGTTGATCAATGAACCTAATTCTATGAAGAGTAATTTGACCTGTATTGACTACAGTGATTGTATACTGAATCACATCCCCAGCCCCTAACTCGAGGTCCCCGTCATCGATAACATTAGCAACTTTAGTGGCCTCGATTGATTTTGTAATTGTAGTGAGCACAACAGTGGCATCTTCTGCTGCAGCAGTTGATGGATCGTCAGAAGTATCATTTACATTATTTGTTTGACCAGGGCTGTCTGCTTGAACTATTAAAGTATTTCTGACTTCTCCAGTATTTGCTGCCTCAGCAGTAATTACAAAAGTAGCTCTATACCTTTCAGTCTCTGCTAAATTAAGAACTCCTTCTGCTGTTGATGTATCAGTGGATGAAACAAACGTAGGTCCTGAGGATAAAGTCAGACCGCCACCATTTGCATTGGTAATGTTTTCAGTGAAATCAAGGTTACTTATAGTTACGTTTCCTTGATTTTCAATAAAAATATCATAAACAATTGTATCTCCAACGTCATTTACACCGTTGTTGTTGTTATCAAGAACCGATGCGACTTTTGTGGTATTAATAGTCGTAACATGTGGAATATCATTTTCAACACATGAGTCAATAGAGTCTGTTACGAGTGCTCCTGTAGAAAAAACATTTGCTTGAGCACTAAGACAGTTATTTACCCTACCAGACTCTATAGCGGTCTGATCAAGAGTATATACAGCCGTGTAAAAGACGGTTTCTCCAACTAAAAGTGTACCCGTTGTAGTTCCGTTTTCCAATCCAGCATCTGAAATATTTCCATAAGTGGAAGAAGTTAAAACAGCACCCGGTGGTGTAAATGGTGCAGAAAGTGCTAGTGCTCTGCCTCCTTGATCAGTCAATGCATCATCAGGAGCAATAGTAATTAATTCTTGATAACCATCGTTGTTTACGGTAATTACATAGTGTAGAAGATCTCCCACTGAATACATTCCATCTCCGTTGACATCCTCATATCGATCAAATACTTTGTCAATTTCAATAGATGCAACACTATCCCCTGCGGTTATAATATTAGGGTCATCAGTGGTATTACCATCTGAATTATTAGCATTGTCACTAGTATCAGAAACTTGTTGACTATCAGCACTAACAGCTTGACCCAAAATACTTAGACTTATTCCTCCTGTAGATCCGATATTAGAAAAAGTATAGGATGCTATATAGGTTTCTATCTCACCAGCTATCAGGGTACCAGATCCACTTGACTCAGAGGAATTTGCATAATTAATACCGCTGCTAAGATTAATTACTGAGGAGTCTAAACCAATAAAAGTAGAGCTTAAAACAAGACTATTAAGGGTAATGTTACCTGTATTTTCTACTCTAATTGTAAAATTAACAACATCACCGTCGTCTACAATACCGTTTGAATTCGTATCGGTTAAATTTGTGAAAGTTTTTACTTCAAACTGCCTATTAATTTGAGAATAGGCTTCTGTCCCTAATAAAATTAAGAAAAAGGCTAAGAAATATCTTGTATTCCTTAGCAAGCCCGAATTAAGTAGAAAATAATCTCTCATTACATTTGTAAAGTGGTTTGTATCAAAACACTACACAAAAAATTTTGATTTTTTTATTTTACCTAAAGTAAAAATTAGAATTGCTTGAAAAAAGTTAGTTGATGTTAAGAAATTAACAAAACACCGTTAATAAATAAATGCAGTGTGAAGTTTTGTAAATTTAATTTAGTGCAAGGTTTTAAAAACATTTTTTATTAAGTAGAATTAAATGATTTTAACAGTAAATATTATTAAGTAATGTTTTTCAATGAAGAATAAATTTGATCCATTAACTAGTCTCATTTAAAAAATTTATGATCTAGTTACAGCCAATTAATCCTACTCAAACGTACTTGCACATTTAAACTTTCAATATTTTTTTTGTGAACAAACCTATCTCTTATATTAAAGTGATAATTAGTTCACTTTTTGCTGACGATATACGTGGGCTGCAAACTATAGTGGGAGTCTCTTGCTTAGAAAGATTTTCAACATCATGGTAGCTTATCAGCTTCTTTTGATGTTGAATTAACTTTACCATAAGCTCTACGGCATGAGTGATTATATTTCATCTACTATCGGACTTGAATTATAATGTTGCCAAATATCTTCCGTATGGCCCTATGAGAGATGTAATGCCATATTTGATTCGAAGAGCAGAAGAAAATACATCTGTTGCGGGGCAAACTTCCAGGGAATTAGAACTGATTAAAAAATAGATTTCCAGAAGGAAAGCTCTATAAAACATTTATTTTAACTTAAAGAAAAGCTGATCTAAGCTGTATTTCCCTGAACCTCTCATAAAGATAACACAGGATAAAATTAAAAAAAGTAGTGAAAGTTCAGCTTTTTCCATTCCTACTCCTGTAATATTTTTAATGGTGGCCACCAACATAGTAAATGCCAACAAAAAAGAGGTAGGTCGTGTCATAAAACCAACAGCCAAAAGTAAAGCACCAATTGATTCGGAAAATGCCGCCATAAAGCCTAACGGCACATTGAGTATATCAAGTCCAATCCATTGGGTTAATCCATTGCCTAGGCGTGCCCATCGATCCGAATCACCCAATATTTTTGACCAACCGTGATAATAGCACATCATGAGTCCCGTAGAAAAACGAAGTATAAAGTAAGAAGTTTCAGGCCAAAAAGATTTGTAACGAACCAGTATGTTTTTCATAATTTTGCATGATTGCGTTTTGTAAAAATAAATATTGCAAATTTAACAATCAAATTCTGGTATAAAATCAACCAAAAGTTTATGAACAAAGAGATAAAAGATATCATTATCATTGGAGCGGGACCTATTGGTTTGGCATGTGGTATTGAAGCCCAAAAGAAAGGCTTGGATTATTTGATTTTCGAT
>Ga0115572_10001584_pt1 | contig 18419 bp, 20 predicted proteins | sample COGITO_mtgs_1206_FD_88681 | JGI IMG/M metagenome (GOLD analysis project Ga0115572, IMG submission 88681) | Pelagic marine microbial communities from North Sea - COGITO_mtgs_120607 | ecosystem: Environmental > Aquatic > Marine > Epipelagic | place: Germany:Helgoland, sampling site Kabeltonne... | reverse complement strand
TGAAAATGGCGTGCAGTGTGTTGATTCTGACGCAGGTGCAGCTCCAGATAACAATATTGTTTCATTCAAGATCTAACTCTACTCTTGTAGAATTGCAAAAAGGAAGCTTCGGCTTCCTTTTTTTATAAAAAATATATCTCTTTATTAAATTTAGAAGATGGTTATAATAATTCTTTTATTAAGGAGTCGTTATGTTTGTTATAGTTATGTTTGCAGTTACTTCAGTTGTATTTTATTTTCTTTTTAGTGGCGCTTTAGTTCAGGGCACTTTAAAAGCTGAAGCTTCTATTTTAACTAATGAAGTTCAGCAACTGTCTTCCGCTTATAACCTTTATAAGGATAAAAATAAAGGTATTGCCCCGATTAACGTTCAGGAGCTTGTTATTGATGGGCAATTAAAATCAATTCCGGGTGATTGGGTTATAGGTTCTGTTAATTACTTCGAAAATTCTGCGCCCGGTGAGGTTTGTCAATACGTGGCAACTCAAGAGAATGGTATTGGTTGTTTCGATACAGTCACTGGCGATAAAATTACTGCTATAGTAGCTAAAGCAAACCCTCTTGCTCAATACGACGTTAAATTCCCCATGTAATATCATATTTTTCATAAAAAAAGGAAGCTTGGTCTTCCTTTTTTTTATGAAAAAATCTATTTCTTTATTAAATTTAATAAGTAGTTATAATAGGTCTATTATTAAGGAGTATTTATGTTTGGTTTGGTTATAGTTATAATTAGTTTGGCTGTTTTTTCTTTAGTTATGTCGGCAGGTTCTAATTATATAAATACAGATAAGTTAAGGTCTAATACTGTTAAGGCAGAAATATTCGGTGCAGTTAGTCAGCACGCGTCGGGCGTCATTCAATTTAATTTACTATTTGGTCGTTCTCCCTCCGCTCCTTCTCACATATCTCCAGCCTTAGTAGATCCTCCAAAAATGCCTTTAGGAGTAAATCTACTACAGATTAGTAATTATACTGTATCTTCAGGAGAGAGATTAGGACTTTGTTATACTGCGGATGCTGTTGATTACTATACGTACTTGGCGATCTCTGATCTGCAAAGTGATATGCCAAATGGAAAGTTATTGATTACAAGTGATTGCTCTTCTGTTACTGAGATCTCCGCACCTATTGCGTACCCAGCAAATTTTAGTTTTATATATTTAATAAAAGCTTAAGGAACTCTTCATGTTAGCTATTTTAATAGTACTTATCATGTCAATGGCAGTAATTGCTGTCTCTTACAATACTTATCTTAATATGGCCAATAGTAGTGGTCAAATATCAAAATTGCTTGAGGAAAAACGACTTTTGAATGACTGGACTAATTCATTACAGTTTTCAATGCGTCCATTTGGGCTGGATAGAAGTCTGGTTGTTCCTAACGGTGAGACTAATTCTGACATTGACTACATGCTTCCTCCGGCGTCTATTAATTTATCGGCGAAAAACGCATGGGGTAAGGATATTATTTATTGTCCCTTCTCCTCAAATACATCCGCTGGCACGGACACTCTAAAGGCAGGAGGTGGTAATACTTATAGTGCTTCTTTGATGACAGGCGTTGATGGCATAGAGTATGTATACTCTATTTCCAATGATGACCCTACAGATACAGATCTCTTGGCTGCTATTATTTCTCCCATCCCTGCTAAAACAAGTCCATCTTGCTTAGATATACGTTTTGATTCAATAACTGGTACTTACTATGTAGTGAACTATGATGGTGTTGTTCATGCTGTTAAGGCTAGCGCCTTAGTGGTAAGCAATCAAGCAAAGTCAGTTATCGCCAGTCAGGAAGGTGATATTGCGGATAGTCTAGTGGACTGGTCTGCAATGGTTCCTGATGTAACTAACATTCAGGTTCCTAGCATGCAGTCAGGAGCTTATCAGATGAGAAGTATGTCGTTTACAAGCGCCCAAAGTTCAAAAAACAAAGTAATAAATTTAACTGGCGAAGGAACATCGCAGAGTGTGGTTAGCGGTGATGGTTCTAGTATAGTATTTGAAAACGTATCGGTCTCGATAAAGGATCTTACTTTTGGTGAGGGTACGTCTCTTACTTTTGTTAATTCAGATGTTACTCTTGATAATGTTGTATTGCATAACATCTATGTAGAGGGTTCTAAAGTATTCGCAAAAGGCGACGTCAAGCTAGTTGCTTCTACCCGAGCAATAGAGATAAAGGATAGTAATTACTCGGGTAGAAGCACTTCATTAATCATCTCTAGAGAATTCGATTCATTTGGTCTGCACTTATCAGGGTCGGACATAAGTGCTGATTCATTGGTGATTGAAAACAGCATAAGTAATGGTGTAAGTGTACTATTAGATAAAGGTTCGTCATTAATAACGGAAACATCATTGGTTTCAAACGGTAGTTATTTAGATAGTGTTTTATCCTTGGCAACTGATACTGTTTATAATGCTGATTCTGTTTCTATTACCATAAATAATCCTGTTGATGCGTTTATGTTTACACAAGGCGATGTTTTATTACATGGAGTATTAATAAACTTTAATTCTTCAGTAGATCAGGGTATTATCCTAGGCTTAAATTCAGAAACAGTACTGAATAACGTCCAGATTGGAAGTGCGACTAGCAGACCTCTATCAGGCGTGGTTGATTTGGGTGGAGCGAAATTTATAGGTGGCTTTGGAACTATAATAAATTCCTCATCAACATGCTGGTCTGGTGACATATTTGCAACGGCTTCGCCGAACACAAGCGGTTCATCGTCGGTGCCTACAGACCAATCATACAAAAGCGCAAACAGAAGTGTTTGGGCGTGTAATATTTAGAGCATATAAGGTGTATTAAATGGCAGCAAAAGATAAAATGCTTAAAGAGTATTTGGTTAAAAGGAATCTGGTAAATGAGACTCAGTTAGATGCCGCAGAAAGAGAATCTGAAGTATCTAAAGAGGGTCTAGGTCAAACAATGGTAAGAAACGGTTTTTTAAGTCAAGATAACCTTATCGAGGCGTTGATTTCCATTACCGATGAGTCTTTGTTTGAAGAGGATGCTATTGTTCCTCACGTCCCGGATAATATCTTACACGATACAAGAACTAAAATAGTTACACAGACGATAAAGTCTGTTTATGTTTCATCGATGAGTAATCAAGATGAAGTTCGTTATCTCCTTCAGCCATACTTTGAAGGTCTTGATATTCGATTTACACCTGCAAATGCAGAGGATATAGAGGCTTACCTTGATAAACTTTCCAATATTAATGACTCAGAATCATCTGTTTTGGAAAATTTGATTCGTACAGCTATCATGCAAGGTGTGTCAGATCTACATATTGAACCTAGAACCATGACTTATACAGTATTTTATCGTCACTTAGGTGTAAGAAGAATTGTGTATGAGGGCGATCTGGAAGAATACCTCCAGTTAAATGCTAGAATTAAAGATAGGTCAAAAATGGACTTGGCCGAACGACGTGTTCCTCAGGATGGTGGCTTTTCTACTGAGTATAATGGTCGTATTGTTGATTTGCGTGTTGCTACAGCCCCTATGAAAGAAGGCGAGAAGATTACAATACGTATCCTTGACCCTGCAAAGGCTAATAATAAGATCCAAGATTTAGGAATAAGTAATTTGATATCTTGGCAGGATGGAACAAGTCGAGCGGCTGGGTTATGTTTGATTTGTGGCCCTACAGGTAGTGGTAAGACTACTACACTTAATGCAACTATTCGCTCTCTTAACCCGTTTGAAAAATCAATTTATACGGCAGAAGACCCTGTTGAATATTCCATTCCTTATGTCTCGCAGATAAATATAAATGAACTAGTTGGATTAGACTTTTCTCGTGCGGTAAGGGCCTTTATGCGTGCCGATCCTGATATTATTGTGGTTGGTGAGGTTCGTGATATTGATACGGCTAGAAATATGGTTAAGGCGGCAGAAACAGGCCATTTAGTTATTGCCACTCTTCATACAGAAAGTATTCATGGCGCAATAGACCGTCTTCGAGATATTGGTGTAGATAAGCATGAACTGAAATATATTTTAAGATCGATATTGGCGCAGAAATTAATGCGCTTGCTTTGCCAAACATGCTTTGGTGAAAATGAAAAATGCCCTAAATGCTTTGGCTCTGGTTATTCTGGTCGAACGATTATCTCTGAATGTAACTACTTCAAAGACGTAAGTGAAGTTAACAGTCTTCTTCATGGGGATGACGTAACTTGGGAAACAGTACTTCAGGATGCATATAACAAATACTCTCGCGGCGAAACATCTTATGAAGAAATGTTCCGTATATTCGGTGCAGAGGCTCGTTATATGATTGAGGAGAAGGGTTTTTCTGAGAGAGATGCGGGACGCATTAAAGATGGTAGTTTGGATATAGAGGCATATCGATAAGTCATGAAGATAAAAAAATTTATCGCAACAGTAGAAATAAAAAGAAAGGCTCAAAAAGTAATTATTGAGGCTGAAAGTATTGAGGTTGCTCGTAAGCGTGCTCGCGCACAAGGGAAAGTATTAGCTATTGACCCAAAGAGAGGATTTAGTTTTGAGGTTCCAATGGATGGCGGTGAGCGCCAAATATTTTTACAGCGGCTTTCTGCTATGCTTGCTTCACGCGTGGGTGCGGGTGAGGCTCTAAGTCTAATGGCTACAACATTTAGCGGCCCGATAGCCAATGTTTCTGGTCGTATGCTTAAATTTGTAGAGGCTGGAGATAGTATTGGACAGGCCATGACAAAGATTGGAGAAAAACACTTTGGGGGTCAGGTTATTGCGCTTGTTCAAGCGGGTGAGAGGGCAGGCGATACAGCCAAAGCTCTTAAAAATGCAGCTGAGTTTGAAGTGGAAATGGACAGAATTAAGAAAAGCTCAGGCATGGGTATTATGTCAGGATTAGCCTCGTTTGGTATTGCGGCGGGTCTTATATTAGGTACTAAATTCTGGTTCGCGCCTGAAATGTTGAGTTCTGATATTCTTCAAATGAAGTGGGAGGTAATCGAAGATACGGTGACATTCTGGGATAATGTTGCCACTATATCTTCTGTTATTATGGGTGCTTTCTTTGTGTTTCTTATGTTTATATTTTTCTTGTCAACAATAGGGCGTCTGACTATTCCAAAAAGAGCTGACAGAATCATAATGGGCATTCCTATTGTTAAGGATCTTATGCTAGCCAAGTCAAATTACACTGCATTATTTGGACTTTCTATGCTAATTGAGTCAGGCGTATCAATGGAGCAGTCTCTTAGTATATCAGCAAAATCAACAAGAAAAGGTCAAATGCAAGAGGATTTTAAATCCGCTCATGCTGCCGTAAGAAAGGGTAAGCCTTGGGCAGCGGCTATGTACGGACTGCATCCTACAGATAAGGCAGCCCTTTCAACGTCCGAAGATAGGGAGCAAATATCCACTTCGTTGTTAGCAATTGCTGATCAGTATAAAGCAATATACGCATCAAAAATTGCAATAACAGCTCCCTTACTCCAAAGTATTGCTGCCCTTTTCCTCTTAATTGGTGGTGGCGTTTTATTTGGTATGTCTATTCTGCCAATGTTACAAGTGTCCGCAGGAGGCCTATAAAATGAAGTCTATTATTACACTGCTATCTATATTCGCACTGACATCTTCTATCTCAACTAACGCTTCCGAGCTTGAGGTAAGTAAAATAACGATGCAGGACTTAGAAAATAAAATCCCAAGCCTTAAAAACACTTGGAATAATAAGTTATCGTTCCCAAATGGAACGATAATATACAAGCAATCCAATTTGTTTGACTTAGATACTGTTCAGTTCAGGGATGTATACCAACAAGAAGTAACATCTCTAAAAACAGGAAACACCCTTCTTGATTCAAATCAAACATTAAATAAAGAAGGGTTCCTTACCAACAAAATTCGCCTTATGTCAGGAGTAGCTCCGATTAGTCTACACGACAATCAACCAATCATGCTGTGTAGGCTAGAGAATCACGTACAGGATACATATTATGAGATGTCGGTTACTCAGTATAAAACCTATCAAAAGGCATTTCCAAATAACTATTCAATGGCTCACTTATGCACAAGGGATGGCTTTGCACGATCTTACTGGAAATTTAGATTGTCGAACTACTATGATTATTATGGGAATAAAAAATGAAGACTGAAATTAAAACGCTATCATTAATAATGCTTTTTTTGAGTGCTAACATTAGTGCAAATGAGCAGGGCAAATACCTTGGCAAAAAAGCAGCTGCGGACTTGCATTCTCAGACAAATACAGTAAAAAAAGTAAATCTGCTTGATGATGAGTTCATTAAAAAAAATGAGCACTTAAGCAACCCACAGTTTTGGAATGAAACTAATTCATCTAAAGTTGTTAACACTGAAGCTAGAAAAGTTCCACTTTCTGATGAGCTATTTAGTACAATAAAAAAATACACTGAAGTATCTAAGCGGAAGCCTGAAAAGAGTTTATTACTAATATCGAGTAGAAAACCACATTCAGAAACCACTAGACCTGAAAATAATTTATCAAAAAAGGCTGTATTGCCACCAAAAAAATCATTGATAGGTCATGATCATCATCACAATTATGCGAACATAGAAGCGTCATACTCAGGAAGCTATGATCCTTTACTTAAAAAAGTTAATACATCATCTTTAAAGCTAGAGATAAAAAAAGAGCATGATGGTTGGACACTAGGCCCAAACGAAGTCACTCTTTTATCATCAACCCTAAGAATTAAATCAGATGAAGTTGTCTCTTACTACGACCACCTTAATGAGCTTTCTTTGATTATGGCGAAGGAATATTTTGAGACATTTGAGGTGGTTGATGCTAACTCAGTTACAATCAAAGAGTTAAACAAAAACGATGAAGAGTTTTTGTCTGGAAAATACCTTTCTGTACTTCGAGATGTTTGTGTTCAAGATAACCTAAGTGAACAGTCAATCTTAATTAGATATCGAATATCGACGATTACGTACAATATTGGAGAGGCTATCGTTTATGCAGGAATGAAATGTGAGGCTTGACCTTGCATTTAGTTTCTTTGTAGGCGTGCTTAGCGCCTATTTTTTTAATTAATAACCTAGTTGTCATAACCACAAACGCTGTAGCTAGAGAGAAGGGGATTGAGATAGCTATAAGAAGGCCTATAGATAGAATTAAGCTGCCAACATCTTCGCTAACCATAGAGATCAAAAACCCACACAAAATAAACACCAAAGAAGCCAATAATACCTTTATAAATTTATTCAACAACATAGCGCCTACCTTTTGTTTTTGAGGGCGGATAGAATAACACATATAGATTATTTGTCAATAAAAACATCACTACAACAATATTTACTTAAAAAAAAGGCCAGCATATATCGTATGCTGGCCTTTTATCTTTCTGGCTGTTAAAACATTCCCTCAACAGCCTCGCTTAATTTTATTACTGCGGCTCTAACCTTTACCTTTTCTTTTTCAAGTTGGGCAATTGCTGCGGAAATTTGCTTCTGTTTTGATTTTTTTAATGTCCCCATTACGTCTTGTAGAGCTATCTGTATCGCGGCAATGTCTGAGTAATCAGAGTATTCGAACTCGAAGTCAGATTCTACAGAATCATTCTTTCTAATTGAAGGCTCGATAGCAATATCAGTAATCTTCTTATCCTTCCCTACCAGCATTTTTTCCTTTGGCAATGAAGACTTCTGTATTGTCGCACTCTTCTTTATTTCCTTACTTTTTGGCTTATCTACGGCTTTTTTATCAGAGGCATTGTTAGTTTTTGGCTCACCTACAACTTTCTTTTCAGAGGATGCGTCATCTTCTCTACTGAGACTTCCAGAGTCTTCCTTTGTCGACTCAGTCTCTTTCATTTCATCCGAGAGAATATAGAATGGATACTTTGCTTTCGGATTTTTTGCTTTAATTTTTTTGCTTTTCAGCATTGCCTCTACTGCTTCCTCAATATCCAACTTATTAATACCTGTTGGTGTGACGTCGACAATCGCTTTAAGTCTCATTTCCCCGTTATCTTTAATGGCATTTAATACAATATCTTCAACAGAAATAAGCTCCTGATCGCTCGCTTTATCTTCTGCCTTATCTTCTGCCTTATCTTTAGCAGGAGCTTTAACTTTAATTGAAGCTTTAGACTCTTCTTTTTCCACTTTCCCAGTCAGCTTAGGTTTTTTATTTTCAACTCGTCCAGCTTTTTGTCTCTCAACATAACCTTCATAGCCATCCGAGTCTAGCTTGTAAAGCTCTTCGTCCCACTCTATTGAGTCATCAATCATAATGGCACCTTCGGAAATAAGCTTTTTGACAACCAGCTCACATGTCTTACTTTCTATCCCTAATTCGTCAGCAAGACTATCAATTGTCTGAGAGCGCTCATGAAGAATACTTATTATCTGAGATATTATTTGTGTACCATTATTGTTTGCTTGAGGTTTTTTTGATGCTGTCGGAGTTTCATCGTGTGGTGTGGTGTTTTGGCCAATTCGATACTTTAACTTTTCTGAGACAACAGGGCTACCTTTAACTTGCTCTAGAGAAGTTAGTATTGCACGACAAACGCCACTAGGTATTCCCGTTAAGTTGCCAACCTCAGTTGCCGTCTTCTCTTCTTCATCAAGTACATTGAGTACACGATTAACAAAGTCTGGCTTTACCTGAACACTAGCGTCTTTAATAGAAGGATCTTCTATTACGCGATCTACAAATTTTTGCATATTTTCCATAGGATTTTCCTGTTGCTGTAAGTTTCAACAAAGAGGCGGCAAGAAGCCACCTTTTTAATAATAATAACAGCAAGTGGAAAAAATGCAAATATCTGCGTATTTGTTTAATTCATCACTCTTCTAGATTTTCTCTGCGCCTTTTCTCTGTCATTTTCAATTCTCTGCTTGCGTCGCATTTCATCTTCGAAACGCTTCATTCGCTTTAATTCTTTGATTTTATTGTCTGGAGGAGTGATCATTCTCAAGTCTCTTTCTAAAGACTTCAATAACTTCAAGTCCTCATTGATGTAGAACTCGATAAGGAATAGGGCCATTTCATCTGCTTTAGGGTTGTTTTTAGACTTCTCTTGCGCCAAGTATTTGGTTGCAGCAACTATATTGGACTGAACTGTCGACTTTATGTCATTTAAAGTATCCTCTTTGAATGGTATCTTTTTCGCAATGTGCTCACCATATAAATAAGAGTAGTCGGCAAATAATGGCTTGTACCCTGACACTTTGCTAAACCCTTTTAAAACAGTCTGCTCAAGAAACTGTCTTTGAAAGTAAAGTATGGCAAGCGGGAATGAGACGTCATTATGAACCAGCTTACCAAAAACAGATGTAGAGATCCTATCTGTGCTTGAGCTGCCAATCCACTTTGTTAGAAAACCAAACGCAACCTCATCGAAAACCTGACGATTAAAGTTGGACTCTCCATTGTACTGAATACCTATGGCAATCCCACGAGGCTGTAGCTTAATAGACTCCTTGTCCGAACTCAAATACTGAATATACGGCCTTTTATTTAAAACAGGAGATTTAACGTTCACCGTTGAGATTAAATAATTATATCCAACAGCATAGGATGCTAGAGCACCTGTCGAATCATTGTGCATTGCGTGATTCAATGCATTAACACCCTTTTTAAGCATCTTTATGTTAATGTCAGGAACAAGGTGACCACTTAAGCTGTAAGAGTATCCAGCGGGCGCAGTAGGTTCCTCGGGTTCACTCTCTGAAAAAAAAGAATACCCGGCTGTCAATCCTACAGCCACTAGTAATGCGATTTTAGTCCTTTTACTTAACATAATGACCCCTTAATTACATTCCAAAAATTTTCTTGAACATCTTAGGAACTTTCTTTGCTTGTTCAAGCTTAACTACGACGTCGTTGACAAAGTGCTCTTTAGAATCGTCATTAAACATTTTCTTGGTGCCTTCTGGAAGCTGATGAAATACTTTGCTTGCCAACTCTCGACACCCGTCTTCTGTAGAAATTTGTTCTCTAAGCTCAGCTTTGCTATATCGATTAACTGTCTGCTTTAGTGTTTTAATCGCCTGAGGTTGAGTTTTTTCAATTAGTTTTTTGCCTGAAAGCTTGATATTACTGAACATAAATTCTCCGTATAGATAATTCTGGTTAACTTCCCAGATTAAGTCCTGAGCCTGTAGGGTCAGAAATTCGGAGTACATTTAAGCATTTCTTGCTTTTAATTTCAATAGATAAAGTATTATTATCCAATAATTCGTTCATGCTTCGTGTAAAGTCTGGTTCTCTAAGTCTCATGCTTAATTTGTCAGACTGAATTGCTATTCTTACCCCATGTGAATTAAGCCTAAAGCCTACTTCGTCGAGTGTAACTAGTTTCCTTATTTTTTTAGCGTGACTATGAAGAGTTGATGGCTCCCCGATCCCTAACTTCTCAAATCTATTAAGAAGCTCGTAGGACTTGTTATGATCAAACACTTGAACTGTTAGTTTTCTTGGCGTGCTTGACATCCTTGCGTGCAATAAGACAGGTCTTTTTATTTCATACCTGCTTTGAGGTATTGTTGTTACTTTTGAAATTTGCTTAACTTCTGCATCATGCTTTTTACATAATGAATATAGCTTATTGCTAGGCTCATATTTTGATACGGAGAATTTATCTGGATTCATGTGAATCAGTGTTCGGAGCTTAATCATATCTAGAACCGTGTCTGTAAAAGAACCTTCGTCTTCAATATCAATCTTCTTTCCTAGGGCATGTATCCCTTTATGTTCACCACCTAAAACCTCGTACTTCTTATTGGGTGTTCTTGCATAACTAATATTTCCGATCTCATATTCGTGCTGTATCTCTTCAAACACATTTTCTGGCTTAGAGTCATGAAAAAGCGCTCGCTCTTTCAACAAATCTCCAGTCGAATATAAATCAACGTTATCTTTGGACTTAATACCTTTATACTCGCCCTTCATATCTAGCAACTCTGATTTTAAGGCATCTGACGAGCTTGTGGGGGCTTCAATCTTTATTTGTAGGCCACTCTCATCTGTTAGGATTAGAGTGGCCTTGGGTGCTGTAGGATTATTGTGAATGTCGGAAATAATAGGCGTTAACACTCTGCCTCTTTTTATTTCTTTTTTTTTGTTATTATAATATCCGATTGTTCTGTCTATTGTTCTTCTTACTATTGCTTTGGATAGTAGTCCACGGTCTAGATTCTCACTTGCTTGCACAATTCCTTCTTCAAGTGATGATTTATTTAGCTCATTTACTCGAACTCTTAAAAACTTAGCCTTACTATCCTTGGCCATCTCTTTTATATGAGATGCAATCCATTCGCCTTCGGGATCATTATCTGTCAGGCAATATATGAGTTCATGTTGTGCTATTTTATTCTCAATGAAAGCAAGTCGCTCATTGTTGATGGGCACTAGTGTCAACTCCATTTTTTTGTTAATACCATAATCATTTGTTGGCAGATCATATATGCGACCTTGGGTATAACAGAATGAAACATCCATGCCTTCAAACATGGATGAGAAGGTTTTAAATTTATTTGGAGATTCGTAAATGACTAGTGATTTCACTAACCACCACCGTCATTATTAACTCTTCGATCGATTTCCTTACCTAGATCAATTTCTTCGGTAATATCGCCACCAGTAAGATCTTTAACATCACCTTCTATTTCAGAAAATCTTTTATTCACCTGATTTACTGCATTCTGAGATGCGGCCTTAAGTAGCTCGCAACTATTAATTTTCTTAAGATCTACACTAATATCAGGAATAAGGTCAGGGAAACTTAATCCAAGGTCGCACTCATCTGGATTTTCGAAAAAATAAGGAATCCATCCCGGATCTCCCTTCTCAGCATTTGGATCAGGCCGAGAAACGTCCGCTCTGGAGTTACAGTAGTTAACTGAATACTGCTCAATTGCTCCTGTTGAAACTTTAAGCCTACAGGTAGAACTAGCCTGAGCACTACTAACAAACAAGAATGACTGTGCAATTACTGTTAATAGAGCAGATGTTGCAATAAACTTTGATTTTTTATTCATATACTTAACTTTAAACACTTTCTATTACCTCTTTGTTTAAGTAGAGAAAAAGCTCTACTGAAATTGTACCACTAATAAAAACCCTTACACGATCGCAGAATGTGCGCATATGAAGCCTCTGAGTTTCGCTTAGACCGCCATCTTTCTGAGCCTCCGCCGCCTCCAAGTAACAAACAACTCCCCAACCTACAGGGTTATCTTTCGTACAGCCATATCTGTCAAGGTAGGCTACGGCGGAAAGACACTGTCGCAATGGCATTGACAAAAGAACAGGTATCAAATTATGAATAACATCTTGATGTTCTTTAGTGAGAGGAAGTTGAACAATATCTGGCAACGCGCTAGCTAATGCGTCAAACAAATAACTAAACTCACCAACCTTATACGTCCAGTTTTCTTTTTCCTCAAGGCTATCCAGAAAGCACCTAACATCTGGTGTCATTGCCTTCCAAAAGGCCTCTTGAACATCAGGTTCAAAATAGTGTTCAGTAGAATGCACTGATAAATACCTCTTATTTTCGGAATATACCGTATTTTAATTGATTTTATTCTAAAATTAATAGATCATATATGCAATATTTTTAAGTAAATATCTTTTGTAAATAACAATAAGGTGTATTTATCGTGAAATTTAAGTTTAGTGACTCTGCATCTAGTGCAGCTGAATTTATACCTAAGCGAGAGCTTGAAAGGGCAGATCTTACCTTTAGCTCAGTTGATAACAAGGGTGGCAATAGGTCTAGAAAATCAAGAATATCAAATAATCTTGAGGTCATGTCAGACATATTAAGAAGTAATTTAGGATTAAGCAAAGAGGACTTCTATAGAGGAAGCGACTCAATCGGCTTGAGAAAAGATAGAGTAGTAAGGGGTATGGGTTATGAGCGTTAAATCATTAAAGCTAGCAGTTATTTCGGCAGGGGTTCTTGGCGTATTATGCCTAAAGGGCGTTGGCGCTATGACAGTGACAGATGTTGGTAATACCATTCAAAACTATTTCAATAACTTACAAGATATTGAGCATAGAATCATGGAAGAGATAGAGAAGTCTGCGGAACGGGCTTTAGAGACTGAGTTAAGTAAACTTGGCTTGGAAAGTGAGGTTGCGCAGGAAGCTCAGAAATTAGCTGCTGAGCAACGACAAGTTAAAAATCTTAGAAACCAAGAGGTTGCTCGCCAGCAAGCGCCTTTAACGGACGTATGCATGGATTCAAGTATTATCTCTTTCAGCCATGATGGTGACTTGGATTGTTATCGTGATGAGCTTACATTAAGCGCTCAAGATGACTTGAATAGTCGTCGCTCTAAGATGTACGAACTTAGTAATGAAGAAGCAACTATTGAGATTGAAAAGGATATGCAAGAGACTTTGTCTTCATGCTTTATGTTTCTTCATGACGAAGGTGCGAGTTCTGGTGGAGAGGAGGTTGTGGGCAGTGTTAGTGATTCGTACTGTTTTGACACATCTCAGTTGACTGACCCAAATCAAACAACCATTCAAAGTGCTGCAAAAGAAGCGGCAGCGGAGATGGCTATAAAGATTTTAGTTGAGCCAGTACCTAGAAAGAAGCCGCCTCGTTCGAAAGATGTTGAGACGTCTTCAGGACGAAAGAAGCTTTTAAATGAACAAAGAAAAGATATGCTTTTGCAGTTAGCGCAAAATGTAATGTTATCTAATTTAGAGTTGAGGCGTTCAAGTAAATGGGCTGATGCCGAAAAAACAGTCCCATTACCTTCAGTTATCGAAACTTTAGATTTGTTTAATAACAATAGGCTTTTGTCTGAAGGTGGAGAGTACCTTTTGAAGCTGGGCGCTGTGCATAAAGATAAGTTTAATCCGGATCAGGAGATTGCTATTGCAAGTACATTTACGATAGAGCAAGTACAGCGAGAAACTGCCGTTATGACAGCATTTTTAACGCATATGGCTATTTTAAAGTACAAGTCACAACTAAGGATAGAGCAAATGGAAGCTGCCTTACTTGGATTGGAGGTTAATCCTCTGGATTAAATTACTTATGATGAAGCTGGGAATAATAGTAGTGCTTTTACTTATGTCGACAAACACCTATGCGGCGGATGTTGATAGTGTAATGACAGAGTTCAAGGTCTTTACGGACTTTTCCATTAATGTGGCGCGTTTAGTAGGGTTTATATTATTCGGAGCAAGCATATATACGCTGAAAAAACGAGCAGATAATCCAAATCAGTACCCATTGTCGATGGCAGTGTATGGCATGATTTCTGGAGTTTTCCTTCAAATAGCTGGCTTTATATACACGATGTTTTATAACACCATGCTTGGTGTTGGTGAGACGCCTACCAATAAGTTCTTGGCGCTCGATATTTCTTCCTTAAATGCCCTTACGGGAGGGAGTGCGCAGCATTCCTTGCTTGGAAAGATGGTTCCTGCCGAGACAATGTCAATGGTTTTAGCTGTTTTGTATTTTGTTGGTGCTGTCAGCTTTCTTAAGGGTATTTATTTAATAAAAGATATGGGTCAGCCGAATACGGCTGGTGGTTCTTCTAGCGGTAAGTTAGTAATAGTTCATATGGGTGCGGGCCTAGTAGCTATGCATGTAACATTTTTTGGGTGCATGCTGGAAGCCTCATTTGGTTTTGGTTTGATGTGTACTACATCTTAATAGGGTATTTATTATGTTTCATGAGTTAACAAGGCCTTTTAAGGTCGCAAAAGAGCAAATATTTAAAAGAATAAACGTATTTTCTTTATCTAAAAAAATGATTAAGGAACAAAAGGCTGCTATTGATAAGGAGAAGGCATCAAACGCTCCTCCTGTAGCTAAGGGTGTATCTAAAGAAGAGTATAGGTCGCGCTATAGTAAGTTAAATGCTTTCTCATGCGTTGTATTAGGTTTTATGTTCTATGTTGTTACCTTTATTATATTTTCAGTAAGTTTCTTATCCTTCGTGGTCGGCTCTTTGATCTTAATTTTCTTGCTTGTACACTACTTTTCATCAATACAGAGAGCTTGGGCTGCCAGATATTATTACAGAAACTGGGATAAGCGATTTGAGCGAGCGGACTTAAGAACAGCTTATTTTATAGATTCTTTATTAACGAATCGCAGGTTATTGCTTCCTGTTTTTGACATCAAATATAAGGAGTAGGCTAATGAACTTACTTACGCGATTTTTTATCACATCCACTCTTGCCTTTTTTCTACTTCTTTCAGGAGCCTCTCTTGCAAATGATTCTGATATAACTGCTGAAACAGAAGCTCAAATTAAGCAGATAATTAGTGCTGAAAAAAGAGGAGATGATAAATTCCATGAGATCATGGAGGATATGTGGGGTGGCTTTATATTTACCGACTCAGAGTCGGGCAGTAAGGAGCCTACTCTTCTTGCTGAGGTGGTAGGTTATACTAACGTACTTGCTCTTGTTTTAGGGATTATTATTGTTACTTATGTTTCCCTTGCTGCGGTAGTTAATTCAGCTCAGTCGGGTGAGGTTATGGGTAAGCAAATGAATAGTTATTGGTGGCCAATTAGAACAGCCGCTGCATTTGGACTCTTGGTTCCAACGCAGGTTGGGGCGTACGCTCTGTCGACCGCTCAAGTTATGGTAATAAAGCTTATAATAATGGCGTCTACGTCGGCTTCCTTTTTATGGTCAAATGCGGTGGATACGGCATTTGTACTTAAAGATCCTAAGCCGTTAGTTACGCTACCTTATAAGTTGGGTTATGAGACATCTGTTGCACTTGCCTGTACTACAACAATATCAAGGGAAGCGAACTGGAAAAGTCCAAATGCCATTACATTCACATATAGAGAGAAGGCAGGTGGGCTAAACGCCAATATAGCTGACACTATAGGTAACCCTAATGAATACATGAGGGGTGGCTACTTTTATACAAAAACAGCAATAACAGAGTCGACTGCGGAGAATATATCCTCTCTCGCCAGTGCGTTATCAGCTCAGGGGTCTAATATCAATCCTAAAAAGGGAAGATTTCTTACAGAAATTAACTTCTGGGGAGGAGGCTGTGGCAACTTAAAGTTTAATATACCGAGCTTCTCGACAGCAGAGGATTCAAGGGCGTTAAGCGACAATAGCTCTCTAAAACAAACATCAAACAATCATATTGCTACCGTCAATAAATCAAAAGATAGCTTAGCTGAATATCAGAAGGCCTACCTTAATTTTATGGTCAACTATGTTGAAACAGTAATAAGAGAAAAAGGTGAGCCTATTACGATGCAGGAAAAATTTGAAATGATAAGCCTACCCATTTCAAATCAACCAAGCCCTTCATTTGAAAGACTTGCGACTCAGTACGTTAATATAATTACAGACGAAGAAGATACTATTAAGATTAAGGCTGTCGATGCAGTTGTAAGAGGCACTGGTAGCTTAAGGTCTGTGGATTCGACATCATTTACATCTACAGATGCTCATCTTTACCTTCAGACATGGGCATACAGAAAAGCGATGGATGAATTCATTAAAAAGATAAGAACCTTGTATAAGAATGTTGGTAATGAGCAAATAAAAGATGCAGACAAAAAAAATAAAGAACTATCAGACTCTCTAAAAGAGGGTGGTTGGTTATACGCAGGCTCTTTCTTTTATAAAATATCACAGCTTGAGAATCTAGCCTCAGCTACTGCAAGGGGAATGCAAAATACAAGTTCAGGAAGTACAGGGATGGAGTGTAATTCTTGTGCAGAAGAGGAGTCCTTAAAGGATGCAACAGAACTAGTGGCATTTATGTATGAACACTCATACATAAACCCTCTTTCAAGCATTACAAATGATGAGTCTGTAGAAAAAGCATCTCTTGAGTCTAAAGTCGTTTCTCTAAAGTCAGCGCTTAGAACTAACCCTTCTGTGGATGATACTTTAGTCAGTGAATTGGTATCTGCTCACTTTGTTGAATTAATGGCGGACATTGGCGAAGATGGAACAGACGGTGAAAATCTTACTGACGGCTCTTTAGGCGCTGTTGCGGAAAACAATCCTTTTCAGTTCGCGGCTAATATAGGCCACGGAATGAATAATGTAAGATACGTGCTTTACGCAGCGAAGGCTGCTGCGATGACCTTTCTACATACTATCGAGTATGCTCAGAGTGGTGTTACAGGGACGATAGCTGGCATGTTCGGTGCCGGGGTAGCAACATCAGGCACGTCAGGATTCTTTACCGCAATAACCACAATGGTTATTGAGCTGATTACAATTTCTCTGACTATTTTGACGGCAATGGCGTGGACATTGGCCTACTACATACCAATGATGCCTGCCCTGTTGTGGATAACCCTGATAGGGGCGTATTTGCTGATTTGTATCGAGGCTGTTGTTGCTACGCCTCTGGCTGTAGTGCTAATGGCCACTCCAGAAGGGGAGGGTATATCAGGAACGAAAATGCAAAATGCTATAACACTACTAGCCTCTGTGTACTTAAGACCTTCACTAATGGTTATAGGGCTAATTGCGGCTGTCTATATAGCCAAGTATTCCTTTATGATTTTGAATGAAATATTCTGGGCACAGGCGGAGTCTGCAACTAGAGGGGACTTGTTTGGATTCTTTGCTGTATTTACACTTTACATCATATCCTTGCACCAAATTCTGTCAAATAGCATTAAAGCTATAGATAGCTTGCCAACGGCAATACTAAACTGGATAGGTCAGGGAGCAAATGCTCAGTTTGGACAAAATGAAATTTCAGGAGCGAGTGAACAGTTAGGTGCGAAAGAACAGGGGCTTGGGAATGCAGGCTCTCAGTTTCAAGATACTTTTAAAGGTAAGGCAGCTAAAGCAAACTTTAAGTCAGCTTTAAAAGGTGATGACAAAGAAGACTCTGATAAGTCAAAATAAATATGTGAAAACAAAAAGCCCTTCTATTAAAGGAGGGCTTTTATAATGTTTCTGAATATCTGTCCATAGCGATGACTGTTTGTGGGTTAATAAACATTGCTGTTACTACCGTAAAAACACCTGCCGTTATAAGCGGATCGTTATTAACAATACTATACCCAAAGTTGTAAGCTGTTAGGCTGATTGCGTCCAATCCTATCCAGTAAAGGAAATCAGATATTGTATTGAAGAAGCTAATTATCCACTCTCCAACATACAGTTTAATCATCATTGCATGAAAAATAAAAATTCCAAGATACGTCATATTAATCTCACTTTGTTGTTGATTCTCGTCTTTCGAGAACTTAATACAGTTACAATAATGACGAGATATGTGGTAAAGTCAAGTAATTATTAATTTATTTATTAAAACTTAACCTTACCGCCTCATTGTATCACAAAATTACACTAGCGTCAATACCCATGTGTAATTATACTTTCATGGAGTTCAAGACCTATCTTTTGACTTTCAGCCTCATGCTTACTATTGAATGTTTGCTGCTCAAATTTCTGATGAAAGCACTT
>Ga0115572_10001582_pt1 | contig 18426 bp, 17 predicted proteins | sample COGITO_mtgs_1206_FD_88681 | JGI IMG/M metagenome (GOLD analysis project Ga0115572, IMG submission 88681) | Pelagic marine microbial communities from North Sea - COGITO_mtgs_120607 | ecosystem: Environmental > Aquatic > Marine > Epipelagic | place: Germany:Helgoland, sampling site Kabeltonne... | reverse complement strand
TATCAAAGATTCCTTTACCGTAATTGGTAAATCCCAGTCACGACATAAGCCACCCCATAGATCACTATTATTTGAGGGCTGCTCTTTTATATAATCAGTAACATTAAATCCATAAAGCAGTTCTATTTTATCAGCAACAGCTCGAATACCTGAGTCACAATAATCCGCTTCTTTATAGAGCGTATCATCTAGATCAAAAACAAATACTGTATCCGAGGTTTTAATCTGCATGCACTAAAACCTTTGCATCATATCGAAGCATAATTAAATTATCCTCCCACTCATCAAAAAAACTAATTTCCTCATCACAAAAATATTCACGAATTAACCAATCCGCATAATCTGCACCAGCGGCATATGAAAGGGGAAATCCTCCACCGAAGCGAGGGTTAATTTCTAGAGCCTTAATACTCTCATTATCGGGATTTGCAAACACTTGAGCAGTTATACAGCCACGGGCTCCCTTCAAACCTTCAAGCCTAAAACGTAAATATTCATATACGTAATTTTTTCTAGTAGCTCCCTTACTAACTTCGCCGCCACGTACCTCGATACGCTCCCTAGGCAACAAGCAACATAACTTACCGTTACGATCATAGTAAACGTCAATAGTATATTCACTGTATTCTTTTCCAACAAGCTCCATAAACATGTTCTTTTCGTCCATGAGTAGCTCGTCAGTTAACATCTCTTGAGTAAGTAAAGGGAATGCTCCAACACTACAACTTCCATCATACGGCTTACAAAAGCATGGAAAAGTAACATTGCTTTTATCAAAAATTGCGGGTTGAGAAATTTTTAGGCTAGCATATGTTTCAGCAGTTTTTCTTTTATCACGACATACCTCTATCAAATCTGCATCAGAAACAATAATATAAACTCCTCTTTCTTCAAACCGTAATCTATTATCAGCGAGAATCTGTAGTTCAGTATCAATTGTGGGGATAATGAGACCCACATTATTTAGAGTACAAAGTTTAAGAAGAAAATCAACGTACTCAGGAGAGCTGACTTTTGGCGCCTGAAAAGATTGTGAGGAAATTTGACATGCCGCAGACAATTCAGGATATAGATCTGTCGTAAAAACTTTAGCTTCAGGGAAATTTTTATTTAATGCGCGCTGAAAAGCTTGCACTAGCTCAACACGACGTCCTGCGGACGTAATTAGTATATTTTTGTTTGCATTCATATTAATCTTTACGGCCTTTAAATGGGGGCATAGTTACATGATCTCCGGCGCTTATTCCGTCTTTAACCAAAACTTTTTTAATTGTGAGAAGTAAAATTTTCATATCTAGCCATAACGATTGATTATCGATATACCAAACATCTAATTCAAATTTCTCTTCCCAACTAATAGCATTACGACCATTAACTTGTGCCCATCCAGTTATACCTGGGCGTACATTATGACGCCGATACTGTTCTTTAGAATATAAAGGAATATAATCAGTCAACAAAGGTCTAGGCCCAACTAAGCTCATATCCCCTTTAAGTACGTTCCAAAATTCAGGAAGTTCATCTAAACTACTTGAGCGCAGAAAAGTCCCAAAGTCAGTCATACGCATACTATCAGGTAATGGCCGTCCATTTTCATCGTTTGCAATCCTCATAGTACGAAACTTGATCATTTTAAAGGTTTTTCCTTTTATCCCTGGCCGACTTTGCCTAAAAATAATCGGTTTTCCCATACTTTTATTAATTTTAAAAGCTATTACTAGGAAAGTTGGACTCAGCAATATTAATAGAATAGTCGATAAAATAATGTCAAATAAGCGCTTAATCATTAATGGCATCCAGTAATGTTTTTTCAATTCTTGCAGCCATAATATCTCGTGAAAATTTATTATAGGCCAAATATTTACATTGCTTACTAGCACTTAGGAAGCGATCATCATCATTAATAAATTTTGATAAATCTTCCGCTGATTTTTTATAGTCAACTGAATCAAGCACTAAACCACAACAATATTCTTCAATAAATTCCTTTTGCCAACCACCATAATTAATAGCAACTGGCGTTGCAGATGCCAAAGCATCAAACAATTTATTTGCAGAGTTATGCCACATCTCATGAATAGGACCAAATAAAGAAAGTGATATGTCAGCTGCAGACAATAATTTAACAATTTCATTTTTTGCAACAGGATCTAAAATATACAAATTATTATTTAAAACTCCTAAAGATTTGGCCTTATCGATAATATCAAGTTTCTCCATTCCATCACCTATGGCAATAAAGCAGACTGAATTATCAACAGACTTCATTGCAGATGCCAGTTCGACAATATAACCTACATCATTAATCAAACCAAAAGTTCCTGTATACACCACCAATTTTCTGGAACCTAGAAAACCTAAAACCTCTTTTTTATAATTTATCCCTATATCTCTATCCACATCAAATAATTGAGTATCACAACTATTCGTAGCTAAGGTGACCTTCTTCTCGTCTATACCATGCCTTGTAATGCCATCACACATCCCTGGAGATAAACCAATAAGGCGAGATGAATTTTCATAAGTATAGAGCTCAAGCCACTCTGCAGCTTTTATAATTAATGGATTACTAATAACCCCTGCTGAAATAGGTAACTCAGGCCATAGATCCCTCACTTCAAACACCATTGGTTTTTTCTTTACTTTTGTATATATCAATGCAGGTATAGCTATCGTTAGAGGAGTACTAGTTGCCAATACCACATCGCTCTCCAGACTCAATGATTTCAATGTAGAGAGATATGAGAACTTAATAAACGTCATTATACGCTTAAAATACGAGTCTTTATTTGAATATGGTAGGTGTAGAACGTGAAGATCAAACCCTTCAATGACAATGTGGTTCCATCCTTTTTTTAAATCATATTTTGAAGAGAGAAAAGCAGAACTTGTTACAAAAGTAACAGAGTGCCCACTATCCACCAACCTCCTTGCAACTTCAAATGATCTAGTTCCCGCATTTGAATCAGGAGTAGCAAAGTATTGGTGCAGATATAATATTTTCATTTATTAAACAACTCTCTTTTGATCACATGGATTATATGCGAAAAACTATAAAATATTGGATACCCCATGTATCTGCAATAGAAAAAACGATAGAAAAACTTGGACATACCAAACTTCAATGCATTTTTCAAATGCCCAGACATAGCCCCGAGATACTCTGTTTTATTTTTCTCTATCAAAAAATCATTAAATCTAGCCATAACATCAAAACGTGAATCCAACACGGTTTCCGTAGACTGTTTGGTCAAACTCCCCGCACTTTCTGTAACACAATAGATGGAGTTATAATCAGCAGTAATTTTATAAGCATGAAAACCAACTTTTAACGAAAATATAACATCATTTGATGCTATTACTTCATCAAAACTTAAATTATTACTAGAAATCAAAGACCTTCTAATCAATTTACTCCAAGGGACATGAAATCGATATCTAATAATTTGATCATCAGAAGTTAAGTACTTATTAACGAGTTCCCGATAGCCTAAATGCCTTTTTGCTAAAGAGTTGCTGCCAATAACTGTAGCTTCAGGACTAAAATAAACAACATCAAAATCTGCTTGGAAATATTTTCTTACTTTAAGGTACCAATCCGTACACAAAAAATCATCGGCGTCTGCGAACATAACAAACTTCCCAGCCGCTTGAGATAAGCCAAGATTTCGTGCAGCACCAGCCCATCTTTTGCCATCCACCTGCTCTAAGTATTTAATATTGATACTGTCATACTGTTCAATAAGATCAACTACCGATTCACTGTGATCATTAATTATTATCACCTCTACATCTGACGCCTGACCAACGCTATCTAGCAAGCGCTTCAGTCCTATTTTGTTATTATAATAGGGGACAAAGATAGAAATATTTACAACCGTCATGCACTTTCCCTTAATGATTTCAGATTAACTGTGAGCGCTATCATAAAACTAGATATAACTGCCAGTTTCGAAAGTTCGATCATAGCAGTACTTAACTGAGTTAAAGGAAGAAGGAGTGACCAAATTAAACATATCACTGAATAAAAATAATAACGACTTCCCCTTAATCTTTTCATATTAGTAATCGATGTAAAAACCAAATAAAATACAAATGCTATAAAAGATAAGAACCCTAATAAGCCATAGCGATATAAAAACAATGAAACCCAAGACTCTAACTCGAGCTCTCTAGCTAGCCCCAAGCCAAAAATAGTATTATTATCAATTAATGAATTAACACTGAATAATATTTGCTCAAGCCTAACAAGTAACGTCCCTGAATTTTCAGTGTTAAACAACAAGGTATTAAGCGACCTCACTGATTTTAACTCTAATGAGAGCAAAACTTTATATAAATACTCAAAACCAAAAAAAAGAAAACTAAAGGCTGCAATCACAAAAACAAGAAACTTAACCTTCCCCGAGCTCCCTTTGGCATTAAAGTAAGCTAACATAAACAAAGACAATATTAATGACAGCCAAATTATTTTACTCTGGGCTGCTATTGTTAAAATCAATGCTCCAGCCGACAGAAGCAAATAAGTAGGCTTCTTTTTGACCAAATAAGTTGAATATGACAATAAAAAGAATACAAGGTAAACGTACCCTGCGTAATAGGTTGTTCCAAAAAAGGTCACTACTGCCCTAGCTATTGCAATCTTCTCTTCTCTTTTATAGAAAAAATATACAGCCCAGTCCCATAAGCCAAAAAGCTCAACAACTGAATATAACAATGACAACACCAAGAAATAGATTAGTAACTTAGAGTCACCATTCAACACGCCCCGAGCTGTAGAATTAAATGTAAGATACATTACATAAAGCAATGTAGGCCTCAAAAATGAAACCACGCCAGAAAACCCTTCCACTCCGCTTTGAATATCATGCCAATAAGATGGTATCAACAAAACCTGAGCAAGTGAGTAATACATAAACACAACAGGGTCTGCTCTTCCCAATCCTTTACCAAACACTAAAGAAAGAAATATTACAATTGAAGCTACAAAGATAACCAGTAAATTGATATGTACCTGGGATGCTCCGAAATAAACTGGGAGTAATGGAAAGACAAGTATCAAAATCATAAAGAAACTAGAAAGCTTCTGGAGTGACAATATATTCACAATTTAAGCATTTCCTTAAAACATAATTGCTCTGAAACCCCTTCATCTAAAAATAGAGCAAGCTCATACAGCCTAGCAGCGGAAGTAACCTTATCCGTACTCAGCAAAGTATTAAACTCACCTAACTCTCGATTAAAAGTAAGATTAAAATGCTCTTTAAGATAGCCATGAATAACCGACAAATCATAACCAGCGGCACTCAGAGCATATGCGATCTCAATACCGGGTGGGTTGTAAGGGTAGGCATAAGGTGATTTTCTTAGCGCATCTATAAAATTTGAACTTAAAGTAACCTCTAGCATTTTTGAATACTTGTTAGATTGGAAAAATTTAAGTTCGGGAAGTTTTTTATATATACGGGCATACGCATATAAATTAAAACCGTGATAACCTACAGATTTTTGGAATAGAGATTTCTTTCTCTTTTTTGAATAGAGAAACTCTATTATAAAATCAATTATTGACTTTAAACCTTTCTTAGACTCTTCTCTAAATTTTTTAATCCTGGAGCCATGATAGATCACACCGTTTGGGTATAATTCAACTGATTCAGCATGTTTTTTAAAAAATATCAGTCCGCAGTCAATAGCACCAGGGGTTCTATCAAGCTCTAAGCTAATCGCAGCAAACCATAATTGATGGTTAAAAGTTACATCTTCAGACATATGACTGCCATCAACGGCCACCCTCAACCAAACCCCCCTTGATTCATCAAAAGGGTGCAATAAAAATACTTGCTCTGCTAGATCATAAGCATCAGGTCTATTGAGGATCTTCGAAGCAATAATTAAGGACTCGATTACCCATGCTTGTCCCATCACACCATTACAAAAATCTTTTTTCGGATTTTTCCTTATATAAAAACTCCCTCCCATAGGCCTAGCAGGCCTACTCATTAAATACTCAAGTGCTTTAAGGGCTGCATCCTTGTAACAGTTTTCACCAGTATATTTGTATAAATAACAAAAAGTGATAAGCCAGTGTGATGTATTCCGGACAGGCGTTTCTTTATCATCGTACGGCCCATTATGACCAGCTGGCATGCCTATTGAAGAGTCAAAATCAATAACTTTCTGAGATGCTTCAACCAGTATATCTAATACTTTGTACATTCTATAAACCTTTAGGTTGAGCGATTAGCTAAATCTAAATATTGCTGAAAAGTTCGGTCCAAATTAAACATTTCAATTGCCATCTCTCGATCACCATCCAACTCAAATTTTGTGGATTCAGAGTCATTACTTACTATTGATGTAAAAACCTGGGATAAAGACGACGAACTTATTTCATCGCAAATTACGGGAGTTTTAAAGCCTAGCTGATGTAAATAATAATAGTTTTTTAGCGGCGATAGGATGTTAACAGTGTTACTCAATAAGCCATAAACAATACTTAGGGACAACTGATCTGTAGAACCAAAACAAATATTATAATCTGCCTGCTCGTACACTTGCACCAAATCATCTCCATCGTACCATTTATCAACTTCTATCAATATATTCGAGTGTTTAACGGCCAGCTTCTGTATTCTATTAAATACTTTATCGTCAATGCCGTAAGCTGCTAGTAATCTTAATTGATACTTCGAATCATTACCAAAAGATTTAATAAAGGCCTCTACTACTAAATCTACGTTATTATAATCATGAAGGGCTCGAGTAGAAATAAAAGTAGTAATATTCGCAGCCTCAGATTTTGCTTTACCTAATGACTTCCAACGACTATTAACACCCCACGGGTTAATTTTAATCTTCGATTTATATTGAGGAAATTCAGCTATAAAGTCATCTGCAACTCCTTTCCAGTTAATCATAATACAATCCACCCTATCAAGAACCTCTATAAACATCTGGCTTTCGATCAAGGAGAATTCATTTAATTTATATTTCCGATAAAAATCACTTCCATAAATATTAACTACGCTTGCAGCACCATTACAGTTAGACAAAACCTTTAAATTAGTTTTAGGTGTATAATTACCTTGCAAAACGACTAAGTCATACTTAGTAAACAAACCCAAAAACTTTAGATACATATCTATCAATATTAATGAGGCAAGTTTACTTCGAACTTTTGATAGAAAAATGCTCCACACATCACCTTTTCCATATGGTGAGAAGACTGGAAACTTCCCCTTCAAAGTTGTCCTTGTTCTTGAAAGGAAGGTTACTTTTAAGTCTGGAATATCAGACTTTATTTTATTAAGATATTCGAACCATAAAGCCGCATTCCCACCCGTTGCCTGACCAAAAATAAGAACCTTCTTCATACTAACCTTCTATATACAAAACAATAATAAATAATTGCGTTTGATATGCCACTAAACCACAGCATAAAAGCAGTACTTGCAACTGCACCATAAACACCAAAATAAGAAATCAAGAAATAAGTTAGAATTAAGCCAAATATAAAATTAAGAACCGCATTAATAACGTTCAAACCTGACTTACCCGCTGCGTAAGTCAAATTCCCAAATAACTGCCTGAGAATAATTCCTCCTGCCACCCCCAACAATAATATTTTAAAAGGTCCTGAGGCGGCGGAGTATTGCTCACCGAATAGAAACTGTACGATAAAAGCTCCCAAGAACATTCCAACAAGTATCATTACAAGAGAAAATAAAACAGCTAGCTTCGCATAATTAACAATATAGTTTTTCACTAAACTTTTATCGGCATAGGTTTTACTTAAATATACAAATTCAGATTTAAGAAACAAATTAGGAATAAATAATAGACTTATAGGTATAAGACTTGCTACCCTATATAACGCCACCTCATAACCACTCCCCATCCAACCAAGCATAACGCCTGCCATTGGCATTTGAAGTTGACTAATCACCGATCCGAATCCAGTATAAACACCAAATTTATAAAAATCAGACCATCCAGACTGATTACTTACCACACCTTCTTTTAGACTTTTAGCAAGAAATATATAAATAAATAAAACTGAAATCAATGGAGAAACGATTAATGCAAAAACATAAGCCCAACCATCTATAATAAATGAAAGACCATAAGCAATAACAAAAACCATCACGGCCCTTAACAAACCACTATAGGCAAATATTTTATTCCTTCCTATTACCCTCGAATAGTTTTGAAATAGTCGATTTAAAAAGTCTAATACAAACAATAAGCTCAATACTTTAATATATAACGATGAATTAGAATTAGAATCAGCCAACGCAATATAGTCTGATAAAAACACCATTAATAAAGTGAGAATAATTGAAATCACACTGCCATGCACAAGAGAAAAAACAAAGAAAGTATTAATTTTTTTCCTATCATCAAGTAGAGATGCATACCTTAAGAATGAAAAGTCTAATCCTAAACTCACAAGAGGCAAAAGAGGAAGTACAACCATTAATGCAAATGAAATCCCACCGTACTCAGATATTGAAATATTACGTATTACGTATATTGACGTCAGTAACGATATAGCTTTTGTAGTAAAACCCGAAGTCAGTACATGAGCCCCACCTCTAGATTTAAATGAATACAAAAACTTAAGAAGATCGTGAAAACTACCTCTCATTATTCATTCTTTTAATTATATCTTCTTGAAATTTCACTACAGATTTTGCAGAAGGACGGCCATCCTGTTTCATAATATCAAAATCTATAGGTGCTTTGTATAACACAGACCTACTTTCACACTTTACAAAATACTCATTAATAGTACATATAACTTTGGCTGGATTACCAGCTACGACGCTCCCAGACTCAACTGATTTAGTCACTACAGCCCCCGCACCAACTATTACATTATCACCAATTGTAACCCCAGCTAAAACAACTGAGTTCGCTCCTAGGAAAACTCTATTACCTATTTTGGTTTTCTCAACTCTATACTTTCCGATATGCTGAAATGGACTTGCATCATGAGAAAGAACTATCGCGCCTGGGGCAGATACAAAATCATCACCAATTTCAATTAAACGAGGCGTTAATGCATCAATTCTTGCGTTATGGTGCTTTAAATTACCAATCTTATATTCAGTTTTTTTATTTTTTTTCTGATACCCTAGTAATTTCAATACACTCAGAATAATTCTTTTTACATATAACATTTAAAAGACCTCTTACTTAAATCGGAGTTAAACCCTAAGTTTAATCACTACCAAATAAATCACGGGTATACACTTTCCCCTGCACATCTTGAATATCATCAGATAGTCTATTGGCGACTATCACGTCAGATGCTTGCTTAAACTCATTTATATCTACCATTACTTTTGAATTAAAAAAATTATCGCCTTCAAAAGTTGGCTCGTAAATTACCACCTCTATACCTTTTGCTTTTATACGCTTCATAATACCTTGAATAGCAGAGGCCCTAAAGTTATCCGAGCCTGTCTTCATAACCAAACGATATATCCCCACAACTTTCGGGTTACGCTTAACAATAGCATCAGCAATAAAGTCTTTCCGAGTGGTATTAGCATCTACAATTGCTCGTACCATATTATTAGGTACGTCTTTGAAGTTTGCTAATAACTGCTTGGTATCTTTCGGCAAACAATAGCCGCCGTAGCCAAAGCTTGGGTTATTGTAATGACTACCAATACGCGGGTCTAAGCCGACCCCCTCGATAATTTGTTTAGCGTCCAAAGCATGAGTTTCAGCATAACTATCAAGCTCATTAAAGTACGCAACACGCATGGCAAGGTAAGTATTGGAGAAAAGCTTAACGGCTTCTGCTTCGGTAGAGTCGGTAAACAGAATATCAATATTCTCTTTCTCGCCGCCTTGCTGAGTTCCTTTAGCACCTTGAGCTAATAATCCTGCAAACACCTCGGCCCGCTTTGATTGCTCACCCACGATAATACGCGATGGGTATAAGTTATCGTGCAAGGCCTTTCCTTCGCGTAAAAATTCAGGCGAGAAGATAATATTCTCACACTGAAATTTTTCCTTAATACGTGCAGTATAACCTACAGGTACGGTAGATTTAATCACCATCACCGCATTAGGGTTAATGCTCATTACATCCTTAATGACTGACTCTACCGTTGAGGTATTAAAGTAGTTATTCTCACTGTCATAATCGGTTGGTGTGGCGATGATCACGTAGTCTGCATTTTCATAGGCGTCGTCTTTATTAAGAGTTGCAATAAAGTTTAATTTTTTATTTTGTAAAAAATCTTCGATCTCAACGTCAACAATCGGTGACTTCTTATTATTTAACAGCTCAATTTTTTCAGCGATAATATCCACAGCGACAACTTCGTTGTGCTGAGCTAATAACATAGCATTTGAAAGGCCTACATATCCTGTACCAGCAATGGCAATTTTCATTTTCTATTAGTCCATTAAAAATTTTGTTTAATATATTAAAATAAGTATTTAACGATGAACTACATTTTAAATACTAGCGATAATATCTAGGCAAGCCTGCTTTGGATCTTCCGCTTGTGTAATCGGTCTCCCAATCACCAAGTAATCCCCACCAATACTTACAGCTTCTTGCGGTGTCATTATTCGTCGTTGATCACCAGCCGCACTTCCTGCTGGGCGGATACCTGGAGTAACAGTAAGGAACTCATTACCACATAAGTTCTTAATCATTTCAATTTCTTGTGCTGAACTTACAACACCATCCATCCCAGACTGCCTAGCTAATTTTGCTAAACGTTCTACTTGCTGTCGTGGACTAATATCTAATCCAATACCGGCAAGATCTGACTGCTCCATCGAGGTTAGTACAGTTACAGCAATAAGTATGGGCTTATTATTTTTGTTCACAATGGCTTCAGCTGCGGCATTCATCATACGCTCACCACCTGAAGCATGTACATTTACCATCCACACTCCCAACTCTGCTGCCGCAGCAACTGCGCCGGCACAAGTATTAGGGATATCGTGGAATTTTAGATCTAAAAAAACATCAAAATCCATCTTATGTAGTTCTTCTAAAACTGCTGGACCTGATGCTGTAAATAACTCCTTGCCCACCTTTACGCGACACTTACTTGGATCGAGTTGCTTAGCCATTTCTATTGCTTGTTTGGGCGTAGGATAATCCAATGCAACAACTATAGGGGATTGATCAGAGTTAGGTAGTTTCATAAATATTCTTCATTTTTCAGATGTCGCAGAATGGGTTCTAGCGATAACAAAACCATTGAACCATCCCATTAAATTACTTTTATTAGCTAGCTGCCATAAAACTTGACCAGTTTTTACACGAAGGGCATCGCCAATGATGCTCCATTGCTTTAAAACCACAACTTCGGCAAATATACTTGAATTCACCCTCAACAATTCGACGCAGAATATCATAAACCGACATAAGCTGCGATGTATTAAGCGCCGCTTTATGATCCACGACCATTTCAACCAAAGCGAAAAAACCCTGATTTGAAGGGTGCTGGAATAGCTCAGTTAATAAAATTTCTATCGCTTGCTGCTCTTGCCCTTGCTCTGCTAGTAACTTAACCCTTTTCACTAGCACTTCGATATCGTGATTTTTCTGCCAATGCATTGATAACTGCTTATCCAAACCAACCAAGTCTTCGAGCTGAATAAAACACTTTGCCAGTTCTGGTAGTACCGATAACATCACATTATTATCTTGCTTCAAAGCTTTCAAATAACAGCGTATGGCCTCATGGTACTCATTCTGGCTAGCGGCTACCTGAGCAAAAATAACATTTGCACGAGCACATAAAGGGTTTACTTTAATAGCAAATTTCAAATATTGGTGACTCGCTAAAAAATCACCATCAGTAAAAAGTTCGTTTGCATATTCACAAGCTGCCTGCGCAACACGGCTACTTATATCAGGGATATCAGGTAGCTTTGAAGCTTTATAAAGCCTCAAAATCGAATTCCATTCTCTCTCCTCTTCATACAATTGCACGAGTAAGCTTGCAGCTTGAGTTCGAGTATGGCTATTCTCTTGTAGCAAGTCGCACAATAAGCGCTCAGCTCTATCAAGTAATCCTGACTTTAGAAAATCTGTTGCTAATTCAAGCTCAACATCAAGCTGTGCTTTATCCGATAAATCTGTACGAGCAAAAAGATTTTGGTGTAACTGAATGGATTTTTCGGTTTGGCCTTTATCACGAAAAATGCGGCCGAGATTGAGATAAAGCTCCACTGCTTCATCACTGATTTCTTCAACATCTAGCAGCCGGTCGAGTGCACGATCATTATTCTCAGCAAGGAGGAAATCAATGCTTGGCAAAGCATCTCGAGACATTCGCAGTGTCGCAGAGCGTCGGCCATGAAAGCGACCCAGAAGCCAGCCACAAGCAATTGCGACTAAAAATAATAGATAGATAACTAGATTAGTATCTGTAAAAAATTGCATTAGTGATTAAGCTTCTCGAGCTTAGTCTTTGCATTCTTTAGTTCTTTTTGCAGTCGCTTATTTTCTATTCCCTGTAGCATTTTTGAAGCAGAACCAATTAATAGCCCTAACATAGTACCCAACATAATAAGCCCGCCAGACCATATGGATAATGGCACAGGGAGCGAATCTAAGAATATAAAATCCAATTCAACATTTTGGTCATTATAGATTGAGAACAAAACTCCATAACCAAAGACAATTAGAATGATCACAAGCGTTAACAAGTTCTTAAGTAACTTCATTAGGCACCTAAACTATCATTCACTTGATCACGTAATTCTTTTCCAGGCTTAAAATGGGGTACGAATTTACCAGATAATTCAACTGAATCACCCGTTTTAGGATTACGCCCCATACGAGGAGATCGGTAATGCAACGAAAAGCTGCCAAAACCTCGAATTTCAATACGCTCACCCGTCGATAGCGACTGTGACATATGATCTAGAATAGTCTTCACCGCCAATTCGACATCCTTCGCCGATAATTGGGGTTGCTTTGTTAACATACGCTCAATCAGTTCTGATTTTGTCATTACGACATCCTTCGCGGAAGCAGATAAAGGTCTTTAGATCAATAACTTACAATCTGTAGTGGTTTATTGCAAGCATAAAAAAACCCCACCTTCTTTACAGAAGATGAGGTTTTCTTAAGCGCTTAGCTTATAAGTCGTTAAACTTATTCGCCTTTCTGGCTCAACTGCTCTTTGATAAGGTCGCCAATTGTAGTTGGTCCCTTGACATCAGCTTCAGATTTAGCACGCTGATCTGCAATTGCTTGCTTGTCTGCTGCTGCGTCTTTTGACTTGATAGATAAGTTGATTACGCGATTCTTACGATCAACGTTAGAAATAATAGCGTCTACAGAGTCGCCTTCTTTCAATACATTGCGAGCATCTTCAACTTTTTCACGGCTAATTTCAGAAGCCTTCAAAGTTGCTTCAACGCCTTCAGCGATCTCAACGATTGCTGCTTTAGCATCTACAGAGATTACCTTACCAGTAACCAAAGTGCCTTTGTCGTTTTCAGAAGCGTATTCAGCGAATGGATCGCTGTCTAGCTGCTTAACGCCCAAAGAGATGCGCTCACGCTCAGGATCGATAGACAAGATAACAGTTTCTAGCTCATCGCCTTTCTTGTATGCACGAACGGCTTCTTCGCCAGAATCGTTCCAAGAAATATCAGACAAGTGAACCAAACCGTCGATGCCACCATCTAGACCGATGAAGATACCAAAGTCAGTGATTGACTTGATCTTACCAGAGATCTTAGCGCCCTTCTCAAACTTAGTACCAAACTCTTCCCATGGATTCATGGTGCACTGTTTGATACCTAGAGAGATACGACGACGTTCTTCGTCAATGTCAAGAACCATAACTTGAACATCATCACCAACCTGAACAACTTTAGATGGGTGTACGTTCTTGTTAGTCCAATCCATTTCAGAAACGTGTACTAGACCTTCAACGCCTTCTTCTAACTCAGCAAAACAACCGTAGTCAGTCAAGTTCGTTACCTTAGCAGTAACGATTGCGTTTTCTGGGTAACGTGCTTTGATCTCAACCCATGGATCTTCACCCAATTGCTTAAGACCTAGAGAAACACGGTTACGCTCGCGATCGAATTTCAATACTTTAACGTCGATTTCGTCACCAACAGCAACGATTTCACTTGGGTGCTTAATGCGCTTCCAAGCCATATCAGTGATGTGTAATAGACCGTCAACACCGCCCAAATCAACGAAAGCACCGTAGTCAGTAAGGTTCTTAACGATACCTTTAACAGACTGACCTTCTTGCAAGTTAGCTAGCAACTCTTCGCGCTCTTGGCTGTTAGCAGCTTCAAGAACAGCACGACGAGAAACAACAACGTTGTTACGCTTAGCATCTAACTTGATTAGTTTGAAATCTAACTCTTTGCCTTCCAAGTGCAATGTATCGCGCACCGGACGGATATCAACCAAAGAACCAGGTAAGAATGCACGGATGTTGAATAATTCAACAGTGAAACCACCTTTAACTTTACCGTTGATAACGCCTTTAACAACAGCGTTTTCTTCGAATGCTTTCTCAAGCTCTTTCCAAGCTTCAGCACGTTTAGCTTTTTCACGAGATAGCTTAGTTTCACCAAAACCATCTTCTACTGCGTCAAGAGCAACTAGAGTCTCATCACCAACCGCTACTTCCAACTCGCCTTTGTCGTCTAAGAACTGGCTGCGTGGAATAATGGCTTCAGATTTAAGACCTGCGTTAACCGTTACCCAATCGCTATCGATATCTACAACTGTACCGGTAACGATAGAACCTGGTTTCATGTCCAGAGTTTGTAACGACTCTTCAAATAACTCAGCAAAATTTTCCATTAATACATCCTATAAAGCTTGGTGTAGGCTACCCCGAGGTTAGTGTCATTTAAAACGATCACAAATTTGGGCCAGACTAATCACCCCCTAAACAGTCAGATATTTAGGGTCATAATAAAAAACTCCGCACATTCCGTACTGCTGTACGCCTGACAATGTGCAGAGTTTTTAAGGTTCTTGGCTACTTTTAAGCTCTAACATTAATGTTTCAGAGCAGGCCATTATTAAAAAATATTAAGCCAACAAACCCACTTTTTTAGCAGCTTGCTGAACCTGATCAAACACGGCTTCTATACTCATACTGGTGCTATCAATAACAATCGCATCATCAGCAGGTTTCAAAGGAGCTACCGTTCGGTTCATGTCACGATCGTCGCGCGCTCGAATATCTTCGATAATCGCCGCAAGACTAGCATTATTTCCACTTTCTAGCAACTGCTTGTAACGGCGCTCACCCCGCTCTTCCGCACTGGCAGTCAGGTATATTTTCAATTCAGCATCAGGAAAAACAACTGTTCCCATATCTCGCCCATCCGCAATCAAGCCAGGCATTTGCTGGAAAGCACGCTGTCTATCCAATAAAGCCGTTCGAACAGCATTGACTGCAGCGACTTGTGAAGCAATCGCCCCTGTTTCTTCTGTTCGTAAGTTAGAAGTCACATCTGTACCTTCTAAAATCACTTGAACTCCCGCCTGCTCAGTCGATACTTGAAACTGAACATCTAAATATGCAGCTATCGCCTCAAGTCCCGCTTCGTTATCAAGGGCAACCGCATGCTGCTTAGCCGCTAGTGCTGTTACGCGGTATAAAGCGCCACTATCTAATAATGCCCAGTTCAATTTAGCCGCCAACATCTGACAAAGCGTCCCTTTACCTGCACCTGACGGACCATCGACAGTAATAACAGGGCCAGTCAGGTTCGTTTCTGGTAAATCTTTAACTTCAATATCACTCATTTTATTTCTCAACCGAAACTTGAATACCAGCACCGCTGGCTAATTCAACAAACCCAGGAAATGATGTTGCTACATTTGCACAGTCTTTAATTAAGATTGGTGCATTGGCACGCAATGAGGCGATAGTGAAACTCATTGCAATACGGTGATCATCAACACTATCAACTTCACCACCATTAAAAGAGCCTTCAACACCAAAGCCTTTAATGATTGCACCATCTTCAGTGCCCACCGCATCAACACCTAAAATTTGCAAGCCATCAACCATAGCCTGAATACGGTCGGATTCTTTAACTCGTAATTCTTCAGCACCCGTTAAAACAGTAGTACCTTCTGCACATGAAGCCGCAATAAAAATCGACGGAAACTCATCAATCGCTAATGGAACTTGATCTTCGGGGATTTGAATGCCTTTTAACTGTGCACTACGAATACGTAAATCAGCTACAGGCTCTCCACCCACTTCGCGCTCATTTAGCATTTCAATGTTGGCACCCATTAAACGCAAAATATTAATCACACCCACTCGCGTTGGGTTAATACCAACGTGCTGTAAAGTAATATCAGAATCTTTAGCAATGCTCGCAGCAACCATGAAGAAAGCGGCTGACGAAATATCTGACGGAACATCAATTTCTGTTGCCGTCAATTTTCCACCTGGGCGAACCGTGACCTTCGGACCATCAACTTCGATAGGATAACCAAATCCTTTTAACATACGCTCAGTATGATCACGCGTCGGTGCAGGTTCAATAACCGTAGTTTCACCTTCGGCGTATAAACCCGCCAAAATCAAACAGCTTTTCACTTGCGCACTGGCCATCGGTAAAACGTAATGAATGCCTTTTAATGGCTGACCACCTTTGATTTTTAGTGGTGGACGACCATTCTCAGCAGAATCGATAATCGCCCCCATCTCACGCAATGGGTCCGCGACTCTATTCATAGGGCGCTTAGATAAGGAAGCATCCCCCGTCATTTCAACATCAAACTCTTGCGCAGCCATCAAACCTGATAGTAAGCGCATAGACGTACCCGAGTTACCTAGATATAAAGCATTCGGCGGCGTTTTCAAACCGTGTAAACCAACACCATGAACTGTTACGCGACCTCTGTGCGGTCCTTCAATAACTACACCCATATCACGGAAAGATTGAAGCGTTGCAAGACTGTCTTCACCCTCCAAGAAACCGCTTACTTCAGTCGTACCTTCAGCCAAAGAACCCAACATAATGGAACGGTGAGAAATTGATTTATCACCGGGAACACGAAATTCACCGGAAAGCTGACCACCGGGTTTTGCTATATAATTTACAATCTGACTTGTCATGGAATCCACATACGCTCTGCGAGCAAGTATTTTAGTAAAATGGTCTCGGGCGGCTTTTGCACGAGTAAAAGTGCCCATCATCTGAGTCTTATCTTCATTCGCAACTACTTCACGCAGCTTTTGCAAATCAGCAGTGAATAAATCCAATGCCTTCAAGACTTCATCTTTATTACCGACAAAAATGTCGCGCCACATAATTGGGCTGCTTGACGCAATACGGGTAAAATCACGAAAACCGCCCGCTGCGTAATTAAAGATGTCATTATTTTCTTCATCATTAGCCAAGGTATCAACCAAGGAGTACGCGAGTAAATGAGGAAGATGACTGGTTGCAGCCAGTACTTCATCATGATGCTGAACTGTCATTAGCTCAACTTTGCCACCTGCTGCTTGCCAAGCATCGCTTACCAAGTCTAACGCAAATTCACTGGTGCGCTTCTCTGGTGTCAAAATAATTTTATGGTTTTTAAATAAACTATCATCAGCTGCAGAAACACCACTACGCTCTGAGCCTGCAATTGGGTGTCCTAGCACAAAGTGTTCAAAACTTTCACCGAAAACAGAAGTAACCGCCTTAGAAATACACCCTTTAACGCTGCCAACATCAGTAAGAATAGTTTTTTCACTAATACCCGGCTTAATTTGCTCAAGAACATCAGCAATCGCCAAAATGGGTACAGAAATAATGACCAAATCAGCATTTTTAACCACATCACAAATGTCGACTGAATAATCGTCGATCAAGCCCACTTGCAAAGCTTGCTGCATCGAGTCTAAATTGCGGTCAAAGCCTGAAATATGATCCACACACTTTGCACTTTTGAGCGCCTTCACCCAAGAACAACCAATCAGGCCTAAACCAATAATTGCTATCTTGGGAATATCCAGACTTCGACCATTGTTGAATGTGCTCAAGAGCGCGCATCCAATAAAATCTTTTTCAGCTTAGTAATAAAGATTTTGTTTTCTGTTGGCGTACCAATAGAAACACGTAAGTGGTTTGGCATCTCATAATTCGCTATCGGACGAATAATGACACCAGCAGCCAATAACTGTGCATCGACCTCAGCAGCAGAAATATTCATAGTCTCTTCATTAATTGAAAGCGGGATTTCAAAACTAATAAAGTTTCCTACTGAAGGAATATAAGGCAAACCCATTTCATCAAATGAATGAGTTAAGTACGCCATACCTTCATTATTAATCGATTTGCTTTTTTCCACATACTCCTCATCATTTAATGTCGCAACGGCAGCTGCTAAAGCAAAAGAATTTACATTAAACGGAGGACGTACACGATTCATTAAGT
>Ga0115572_10001578_pt1 | contig 18449 bp, 26 predicted proteins | sample COGITO_mtgs_1206_FD_88681 | JGI IMG/M metagenome (GOLD analysis project Ga0115572, IMG submission 88681) | Pelagic marine microbial communities from North Sea - COGITO_mtgs_120607 | ecosystem: Environmental > Aquatic > Marine > Epipelagic | place: Germany:Helgoland, sampling site Kabeltonne... | reverse complement strand
GAAGATGTAAAACGTGGCAAGATATACAACCAATTAGATTTTAAGTTTGAAGAAAGCGACCAGATATTAGCAGCACAATATTTAAAAGATAATCGAATTATTTATGGTAATTTAGAACAGCGTTTATATGAAGATGCAGCACAAACAACGTTATTAGATGGCGAAACATTATCTGTTGAAGTTATATTTGAAAATCCAATATTTGAACGCATATTTGACCAGGATGATAATAGTCAAACATCAATACAATACTGTCCGTACATTGATGATAAATTAGATAGTATTACTGGTAATCCGTTTTTATTCTATGCTAATGTGGTTGATGTTGCATCTAATCCTATTGGTTTTGTAAATAGTGATTTAACATATCAAGATATAGGTTCATCTGTTATAATGCCAACACATAGTAGAATAATAAATCAAGATAGTTTTAATCTAAACTTTAACGCAGTAGTTAATGAGTTTACATATCAAGTTTATCAAGATACTATTTACAGTAGATTTTACAGCGACTACATAACAGATATATTTAGCATTAAAAGACGTTTATTTAATTACAGTTCAATATTGCCAGATAGTTTGTTACAAGCATTACAATTAAACGACAGACTTATAATTAAAGGTAAACGATACATCATAAATAAATTAGAAGCTAATCTAATAAATCGAAAAGACAAGTTAGAATTGATTAATGATATTTACAATGCACCGTTAGCATCAGATTTATTAAACACATCAAGGTTTAGAGATGCATCTCAATCAGTTGGTAGTGGTGTACAAAGTAACACAAACATTTATTACGGATTATCTGGTAAAACAATATCATTAGTAGATACTGGTGATGGTACATCGTGGATTACATTAAACACAGCAACAACAACAGATGTAGTTTTTACTGTTTCTTATGATGTATCAGCTAACAATAGTGGTGTACGTTCAGCACAAATACAAGTAACAGATGATTTAAACAATCCGAAGTTCACAGTAATACAATCATCTAACGTAATAACAGTAGATAATAACACAATAACAGTAGATAACAATATAATAACAGCAGATAATGGCTAAACAAACAATAAACATAGGTACAGTAGCAAATGATGGTACTGGTGATGCATTACGTGATGCATTTGATAAAGTAAACGATAATACAACAGAACTTTATAATGTAGGTGGTTGGGGTTTTTATGTGGATGGTGAAACAACAACACCAACGCAAGTAATAACAACAACAACGCAAAAATTATCAATAGATGGTGCTGGTGCAACATCTGAAAGCGGATATTTACCTTATGAAATACGTGGTATATCTGAATTATGGGATACTGCAAACGATAAAATCACACCGATAGGATTGGGTGATAGTTATGATGTGCGTTTAGATTTAGAAATAACAGCAAAAACAGGTTCGCCAAACGTTATAGATTTAGTGTTAGATATTGGTGCAACACCAGATGGTACTGGTGGTGCTGGAAGTATTTTAATCGTTAATAGAATTATAAGCACAGGTAAAACGGCACCATATAAAGTTAGTGTAGGGTTTCCTATATTCTCGCTTGGTACATTTGTTTCTAACGGTGGCAGTTTTTGGTTATCTACTGATGCTGGTACTGTTACAATTGGTAGCAGAGGTATATTTATTAAACGTGATACAAGCGGACAAATATGATAGAATTAATACATCAAATGCTACAATTAGGTGATTTATACAACGTTTCAGAGCGTGTAGATATTGCTAAAGGTAAATACGAACTAACAACAAGTTTTAAAAAAGCTTGGAAACAACGTAAAAGAAAATGAGCGAAATAAAAACAATAACAATAAAAACTAAATTCGATGATACAGGTGTTAAAAACCTCAACAACGAATTAACAGATGTTAATGAAAACCAAAAAAACATTAACGAAACCAGTACTAAATTAACTGGCACATTAGATAAACTTACTGGTGGTGCTATAACTAAATTTAAAAACTTTAAAAGTGGTTTAGGTGGTGTTGCTACTGGATTTAAAAGCGTTGGTGCTGCTATCGCTGCGTCTGGTATAGGATTATTAGTTGTTATTGTTGGTTCATTAATAGCTGCATTTAAAAATTCAGAAGCTGGACAAAATAAGTTTGCTAAATTGATGGGAGTGATTGGTGCTGTTGTTGGTAATGTTGTAGATATTTTTGCAGATTTAGGTGATTTTATCATTGATTTATTTAGTGGTGATGGTGCTGCTATGAAGAAGTTAAAATCTTTTGGTGCATCTATATTTAGTGTCATTGGTTTACCCATAAAGAATGTTATAGATACTGTTAAGTCTTTGGGCAAAGCTTTAGGAGCTTTATTTAGTGGAGATATTAGTGGTGCATTTGATGCTTTAAAACAAGGCGTGTCTGATGTTAAAGATAATTTTAATGAAGCTGCTGATAGTATTAATGGTGCTAAAGATGCTTTAACTGGTTTTATTGAAGAAAATTTAAGAGAAGCAAAAATTGCACAACAAATAGCAGACGATAGAGCAAAAGCAGATATTATTGATAGGGATTTAATAGTAGAAAGAGCAAAAGCAGATAGAAGAATTGCAGAATTAAGAGATAAAGCAGCACAACGTGAAAAATTTAGTGCAGAAGAAAGAAAAAAAGCATTAATAGATGCGTCAAAAATAAGTGAAGATATTACTAATAAAGAAATTTCAGCCGCTAAATTAAGGCGTGATGCGATTATAGAAGAAAACAAATTATCTGGTTCTAATAAAGATGATTTACTAGCAGAAGCAGAAGCAAAAGCAGCAGTTATACAATTAGAAACACAAAGGTTAAAACTACAAAAATCATTAAGTGCCGAACTCGTTACTGTAAGCAGAGAACAAGCAGCATTAGCAAAAGCAGAAAGAGAAAGAAAAGAAAAAGAAGCAGAAGAATTAGCTAAAAGACCAAAAGACTTAAAAGCAGCACCATCATCTGATGATATTAAATCAGACCCAGAAATAATAAGACAAAAAGCGTTATCTGATGCTAAGTTGGGTATTATAGCGTTTGAATCTGTTAAAAAAGCTGCCATACAATCAGAAGAAGCACAAGCAGATGTTCAATTTAAAAAAGATGAATTTATAAGGTCTAAAATATTAGCAGAACAAAAAACAGAATTAGCGAAACAATCATTAGCAAACATATCTAATGTTTTAGGACAAACATCAACAGCTGGTAAAGCAGTTGCAATAGCCACTTCATTGATAAACACATATCAAGGTATCTCAGCAGAATTATCAACTAAAACCGCTACACCTTTTGAATTTGGTTTAAAATTAGCAAACATAGCTAGTGTAGCTGCGATAGGTTTTAAATCTGTTAAAGATATTATATCTACGAAATTACCAAATTTTGGCGGTGGAAGTGGTGCATCTAGTGGTTCTACTGGTGGCGCACAAGCACCATCATTTAATGTTGTAGGTACATCTGGCGTTAATCAATTAGCCGATAGTTTAAATCAAGAACAACAACCAATACAAGCGTTTGTTGTAGGTAGTGAAGTAACATCACAACAAGAACTAGATAATCAAACACAAGCAACTGCGACAGTAGGATAAAAAAAACACCAAACAAATTAATGCTTGGTGTTTTCTAACTAAAATCAAATATTATGAAAAATATAATAAAAAGTGAAAGATGCCCAAATCAATCACAAATATAAATCAAATATAAGAAATTTATTTCAATTTTAAACAAATAATTTAAAAAATTGTTATATTAATATGATACCAGTTTACGAAGCAGTATTTAAAGAGGGTGAAACAGAGGGTGTTTATGGCATTTCTTTAGTTGAAAACCCAGCAATGGAAGATGAATTTATAGCACTTTCAGAGCAAAAGAAAATAGTGGAATTTTCTGCTATTGATGAAAAAAAGAAATTACTTTTAGGTGCTGTGCTTATTCCAAATAAAAAGATTTATCGCAATATAGATGGTAATGAATTTTACATAACGTTTACAGATGAAACGATTGGAAAGTTAGCACATAATTTTATTAAAGGAGGTAATCAAAATAATAGTAGTGCAGAGCATGAGGTTCAGCTTTCTGATGTTTCATTTGTTGAAAGTTGGCAAGTAGAAGATGAGAAAATAGATAAGTCTGCATTATACGGTAAAAAATATTCAAAAGGTACATGGGTTGCAATGGCTAAAGTATCAGATGAAATATACGAACAAGCAACAAACGGAACTTTTAAAGGGTTTTCTATTGATGCTTTATTGGGTTTAGAACAATTAACATTAAATAAACAACAAATGACTGAAGAAGTTAAAAAAAGCGTATTGGAAGAAATACGTGATACTTTTAAATCTTTACTAAATACAGATGCGACAGATGAAGTTGCTAATGTTGAAGTTAAAGAAGCTGTTGAATTAGCAGAAGAAGTAAAACAAGTTGAAACTGTCGAACTTATGGAAGATGACAAAGAAGAAGAAGTTAAAGAAGATGCTGCATTTGATGTAGATGCTTTAAAAGCTGAAATTCTTGAAGAACTACGTAAAGAACTGGGTCTTTATGAAGAAGAAATGTCTAAACAATTATCTGCAAAAGATGAAACTATTACAGAGTTAAAGGCACAACTAAACAAACAACCAGAAACTGAAAGTGTAAGCGTTACACCAGAAACTAAACAAACAACAAACAATAACTACAATTACGGTAAGAACAGACCAGCATCAATAGCTGAACGTGTTTTTGCTAATTTTAACAACTAGAAAAATGGAAAAAACAAAAATTGAATTAGCAACAACTGAAACAATCAGTTCTAACTATGCTGGTGCTGATGCTGGTAGATTTATTTCTGCTGCTTTACTTGCACCAACTACTATTGAAAACGGTGGTGTTGAAGTAGTACAAACTGTACCTTACAAATGGAACGTACCAAACGTAAATTTATCTGGTATTGTACAAGATGCAACTTGTGATTTTACTGATAACGGTACTATTACTATTGCTGATAGAGTACTGACAACTGAAAAGTTTGAAGTAAACATGAAACTATGTAAAAAGACTTACAGACCAGTTTGGCAATCACTTTATAGTGCTGGAAGATTTACAGGTTCTTTTGAAAGCTATTTAGGTGCATTAGTAGCATCTAACGTTGCTGCATCAAGAGAAAATGTTATTTGGCAAGGTGCTAACGGTACTGGTGGTGAATTTGATGGTTTTGAAGCATTATTAACTGCTGATGCTAACTTACCAGCAGCTAACGAAGTAGCTGGTACTACATTAAGTGCAGCTAATATTGTTGCTGAATTAGGTAAAGTATTATCTGCATCTGGAAAAGTTATTTATAATATGCCAGGTTTTGCAATCAGAATATCAACAGCAGCTAAGAAATTCTATATCCAAGCACAAGCGGCTTTAGGTGCAGCAGATTTATACAACGAAAGAGAAGCACAAATGACTTTTCAAGGTGTTCCACTTATCGAATGTGCTGGTTTATCTGATGATGTTATGGTAGCAACAGGTAGCGGTGTTCTTTGGTACGGTATCGAAGATTTATCTTTAGGTTCACAAGTTCGTTTACTTGACCAATCAATGATTGATGGTTCTGATAACGTGCATGTAGTAATGGAATGGGGTGATGGTATTCAGTACGGTAACGTTTCTGATATAATTACTTACGGTATTACAAACGTAGCTAACTAAGAATAATTAATTAACCAATAACTAAGGTGGTACGTTTAAAAGCAAACTACCACCTTTTTTATTTTAAAAACATAATAATAATATGGCGTGTGCATTAACAAGCGGAAGAACAGAACCATGTAGAGATGCAATCGGTGGCATAAAAGCTATCTATTTAGCAGACTACTTGGAAGATGCTTTTACCGTAGCAGCTGGTGAAGCAACAGCAATAGACGTGGCTTTAACAGAGGTGTTTAAATACGAACTTTTAGCAGATGGTAATACATTTGTTGAAACATTTACAGCAGACCAGAACGCTGGTACATCTGTATATGAACAAGTGCTAACAGTAGCATTAAAAAAACAAACAACCGCTAGTTCTAATGAATTGGCATTAATAGTGAAATCAAGACCATTGGTTATAATCCAATTTCGTGATGGTAGACGTGTAATACAAGGTATTTCTGATGGTACAGTAGCAACTGGTGACATACAATCTGGTGGTGCTAAAGCTGAATTTAACGGTTATAATCTTACTTTAACAAGTACAGAAGTGTTACCAGCACCATCATTAGATGCAGCAACTATAACAGCATTAGATGCTATTGTAAGTGCAACTAACGTTAATCCGTAGTGTTTATATTTTCATATTGATTTAATTGATGAAAAACCCTGTTTTATTATAGGGTTTTTTTGTACTTATTAAACAAAAAATTGATTATATTGTTATATTATTATGAGAGTTCTAACATTAACAGGAAGTAGAAATATAAACGTTGTTTTACGTGACTATGGCGTTACTGATGATTATGATGTTATATTAACAAACGAAAATTATAATACATCTAGTACAATTAGTGTTACTAAAACACTATCACAGATTAAAGCTAATATGAACCAATTACAAATACCTATTAGCGCAGATTATAAACAAGGTGATGAATATACATACAAAGTTGTAGATAGTGCGTTAAACGTGTTATTTAGAGGTAAAATATACTTTACAAATGAGTAAAATGAATAGTAATATACAGTTATTTCAATTATCTAATTACGTTAAACCAGATATTCAAGAAAATTATGGTCGTAAATGGGTAACAAATGGAAAAGATAACAGCTTTTTTAATTACGTTATCGACAGATATAACGGATCGCCAACTAATGAAAGCATAATAAATGTTTATAGCAACCTATTATTCGGTCAAGGTATCGTAAAAAAAGGTGAAACAGATTTATATGATGAATTAAACGAACTATTCAGTAAACAAGAACAACGCAAAACACTAAAAGATTGTAAACTATTCGGAATGTTTGCAATTAAATTAGTGCGTTCTGTTGGTGGTGGTATTGCGATGATGAAACATTTTCCTGTTGATAAGTTAGCAATGGAAAAAGCTAACGACAAAGGCGAAATAGATAATGTTTATTATTCTTTTGATTGGTCTAACACACAAAAATACAGACCACAACCAATGCCTATTTTTAAAGGTAAAATGACTGAAAAAGAAATGATACTTTTATACAAACCGTATCAGAGTGGTAGTTTTTATTTTAGTTATCCAGATTACATGGCTGGGTTGCAATATGCAGAAATAGAAGAAGAAATATCTAACTTTAGTATTAATCACATACAGAACGGTCTTAGTTTTGGTTATGTAATTAATATGAACAATGGCGGTGCATTATCAGAAGAACAAAAAGCTGATATTGAATTTCGTATTAAACAAAAATTAACTGGTTCACCAAACGCTGGTAAATTCATATTATCATTTAACGATGGTAAAGATGCAGAAGTAACAATAGAAAAATTAGATGTTAATGATGCACATAATCAATGGGAAAGTTTACGTGAAGATGCAAAATATCAATTAATAACTGCACATGGTGTAACAAGTCCGTTACTATTCGGTATGTCTAGTGCTACTGGTTTTGGTTCTAATGCAGATGAATTAAATGTAGCATCTAAGTTATTACAAGATTATCAGATTTCACCAAAACAAGAACAATTTTTAGATGCTATTAAACCAGCTTTAGAATTAGCGAGTTTAGAAACAGATTTAGAGTTTTTACCTTTACGTGATAGTTATGTAGATGCAACAGAAGAAGTAGAACAAGAAATAGTTGTAGAAGATAACGCAGTTGAAGATTTAGAAGAAGAAGTAGAATTATCACAACATATTTGTTTAGCTGATGAAAACGAAGCTACGCCAGAGTTAGCAGAACACTTAATAACATTTGGTGAAGATTTGCCAGAACGTGATTGGTTTTTATTAGCTGTTAATGAAGTTGATTATGAAACTGATGATTTAATTTATGAAAGCATACAGTTTGCAACATCTACTGGTGTTGCTAGACCAAACGCAAAAAGTGAACAAGATAGTGAAGATATTGCTATACGTTATAGATACGTTGGTAATCCATTACCAGAGCGTGAGTTTTGTCGTAAAATGATGTTTGCAAACAAGTTGTATCGTAAAGAAGATATACTACAAATGGAACGTAGCGGTATAAATGATGGCTTTGGTAAAGGTGGTTCTAATTCTTATTCAATATGGCTTTGGAAAGGTGGCGGTAAAATGAGTGCGAGTTATCCAAACGGAACTTGTAAACATCAATGGCAACGTGAAATTTACTTAAAACGTGGTGGTGGTGTTGATGTTAATAGTCCATTGGCTAAGAAAATCAGTACATCAGATGCAAGGCGTAAAGGCTATAAAGTACCAACTAATAATACAAACGTTAGTGTAAAACCACACAATAATAGATAATATGGGTTTAATAACAGCATACGAAATAAAGCAAAATACGTCAATGGGTGGCAATGTTGATGTAGATAAATTTATACATTTACTTACTGATGTTGAGGTTTTAATATTAGAGCCATCGTTAGGTACTGCATTATATGAAAAAATAGTAACAGACTATAACGAGGGTGGCACAAATAACTTAGCTGATGATTATTTAGAGTTATACAACAAGTATATCAAACCTGTATTATGGCATAGTGTATTTGCACAATATTTACGTGATAGTGTAGTATTAGCTATGAATACTGGAAGTTTCACAAACAGCCCAGAAAATGCATCACCATCTAATTTAGAAGATATACAATATTCAGCAAAGAACGCACAAAGCAAAGCTGATGTTTACATTGAACGCATGGAACGTTATTTGTGTGATAAAAACATTCCAGAATACGACGATAGTCAACCTAATGATTACGATGTAGACCCTAGAGAAATTTCAACAATAAGCGGTTGGTATTTACCATTAAGCGAAAGACCTAAACGCGGTATGTATGCTGGTGGTGGTTCTGGTACAAACGGTGAATATTTAGAATTAGAATAGATGGATAAAACAGAATATAAGATTAAAGAAGAACACAAACAAAAATTAGAAATCTATTTAAAACAGATTGATGAGCGTATTAACAAGCGGAAGAAAAGAAATACTTTGCAGAAATAATATAGGCGGTGTAAAAAACGTTTATATTTTTTCCTATGATGCTAGTGTGCAATTTCTTTTAGATGGGCAAAATTTAATTAGTACAGATAATACTAAAACGTTGTATAAATTCGATGTTACAAACGGTAATTTTAGCGAAAACATTACAAACGATGAAAACGGTGTTTTATTTAATCAAAGTTTAAGTTTTAGATTATTAAAACAAAATGTATTTACAACAAATGAATTAAACGCATTAACAAATTTTGATTTTAGGTATATTGTCGAATTTAACGATGGTTCTTTAAAATTAGGTGGTTTATATAATGGTGCTAAAGTAAGTTCGTTAAATATAAATAGTGGTGGTGCAAAACAAGATTTTACTGGTTACGATTTAACGTTTGAAAGTGCAGAAGAAATAGAAAGCATTTACGTTAGTAGTTTAGATTTATTAACAAATACAGAAATACTATTATTAGAAGATGGTTTTTCATTATTATTAGAAAATGGTGATTTAATAACATTAGAATAAAATGGCAAATAAAAAATTAAGCGAATTAACCGAAGTTACTGAAATTACTAACGATAACACGTTAGTTTATTTGGTTGACCCAACTAGGGCAGCTGGTGACAAATCAGTAGGAATAAATAAAACTAATCTACAAACCGCTATTGGTGGTGGTGGTGCATTAGTATCTAAAACTGGCACATCAATAGTATTTACAGAAGATGCTTTGTATAATGAAATCACTTTTTTAACAAGTGGTAATTTAACATTAGATTTAACTGGTGCTATCAAGGGAACTGTTGTAAATGTTTATTGTGATAGATATATTCCAACAATAACTGGGACTAATTATATTTCATCTGGTGAAGCTGATGCAACAAAATTAAATATATTTTCTTTCTTTTATGATGGAACTAGCACATATTTAAACATTGGTGTTGTGGAATATGTAGCTGAAATTACGCCAGTTATAACCATTGGTAATACGGAATTAATATTAAATTGGTCTTCTATTACAAACGCTGATACTTATGTTATAGAACGTTCTTTAGATAATTTCGCAACTGCTGGAACAGAAGTATATAGTGGTTCTTTATTGACATTTACTGATACAGGATTAACAAACGGCACTACATATTATTACAGAGGTAAAACACAAGGAAATGGATTTTTAGATAGTGATTTTGGAACTATTACAAGTGCAACACCAGCAGTTAGTGTTTACCTAGCTAATTTAGTAGCAGAATACCAATATAACAATGACTTATTAGATAGTAGTGGTAATGGATATAACGGAACTGGTGTTGGTACAATAGCATACACAACAGGACTTATTAATAATGCCTTACAACTCCAAAACAACGATAGCTACTTGACTGTTTCAGATGTAGATGATTTAACTTTCGGTAGTGGTGATTTTTCGTATGTTACTTTGGTAAGATGGCAGAGCATACCAACACAGGGTAACGCTTTAGCATCAAAACGTGGTGCTGGTGCAAATGACAAAGAATATTATATATTTTTGAATGGTACTGGTACTACAAGATACCAAGTTGTTTTATATACAGATGGTGCTAATTTTGTTAATATAGAATATAACAATACACCAACTTTAAATCAATGGTATGTTGTAGGTGTTACAAGTGATGGAACTGCTGCTGGTACTAGATTATATATTGATGGTGTAGAGGTTGAAACAGGAACAGGTTTTGAAACAGGTACATATACAGGTATGCCAAACACTACTAATGATTTATTCATAGGTGCTGATAGCCAATCACCCACAGGAACAGATATAGATGCTGAATTAAACAGAACTTATTTTTGGAAAGGTAGAGAGATGTCAGCAGCAGAAATGTTAGATATTTCAGATGAATTATTAGCTGGTAACGATATATTATAATGAGTATTAAACGATTTCATAACAGTATAGGAAATAATAAAATAGATTTCGATACCTCTGTTACGTGGGGTGAAAATCTAGTTGGTGCTTATCAAGATTTACCAAATTTAGCTAGTAGTAGACAAATAAACTATGGTACGGTTTTAGGTGTAGACACGTATCAACACGTGCCATTTATAAAAAGAATATATACTGATTTAGTTATAACTTGGCAAGAGGGTTTACAAGATGAAGATACTGCTGGGCAATCTATAAAAATGAAGTATATAAATAGTTTAAATGTAATATCTTCTAAGTTTACAATATTTGAAGCGTTATCTAATTCTGGCAGTACTGATGAAATTATAGTAGTAAATTCTGAAATTTTAGAATATGATGGTGCTTTTTATTATATATGTTCAGTTTATAACACTAACGGAATACCAGACCCTAAAAGCTGGACTGCTTTAGGTGTTTTGGCTTCTGAAAGATTAACCGCTACAACAAATGGAACACCTTTTTGGGTTTATACAGCAGATGGTAATGCGATAACGCCTCAATCTGGTTTTACTGCATATTCATTTAATGAGCCATTAAGCACAAATATAGCGAATGAAATTAGGTCAGACAGATACCAAATATTAACATATTTAGATAATAACGTTAGTTTATTCGATGGAGAATTAACAGATAGTACTGATGTATTTACTGAAATATCAGCTACAAAAGTAAGAAATCAATTTATAAGATTAAGCAGAAATTTTAATTTTGCAAGTCCACCACAAAGACAATATTTTGATTTTGGTGATGGTATTCCAATTATATCAGAAATACCATCTAGTGATGCAAGAAGCTCATTAATTACTTTAAATAATAATAAAGTTGGTTTATGTGGTGGTACTGGTGACGCTTTAAGTGAAAGATTAGAATTATTTTTTGCCTTTGCTGATTTAAACACTTTAAATTTTCAACAATCAAATATTTACAGGGTTGTTTCTGGTAGTGCTACTGGACAAGTTTTTGCTGGTGCATTTAAAAATGGATTGTGGAGTTATCCAAATATGATACATGACATAGATAATAAAATTAAAATAGTTTGTTCAAAATATAAAGAAGGTATATTTTTATTTGAATTTAATTATTCTGATATAGATTAAAATATGAGATTTCTAACATACATATTTCAAACAGCACCACAAGATGTAAAAACGTTGATGTGGATATTATTAGGTGGTGCTTCTGGTGTAATAGGTTATCTGTACATATCAAAAGAACGTCAAAAAGAAAAAGAGCAAGAGCGTTACGATAGACTTTTAAGCGACTTTAACAACTACAAGGATAAAACTATTGATGAACGTGTAGAAATGGCTGAAAAAATGATTGTAGCCGTAAATGCTTTTAAACAAGGTTTAGAAGATATGCCAGAAAAAGTAGTCAGTAAATCATTAGATAGATGTAGAGTTAATTTAGAACGTTTAATATCTAAAGAACGTGATGGAAAAAATTAACAAACTACTTAAAAAATGGCTATTTTATGAGGATAGTGTTTATCTACCTTATAAAATGATGGTTAATGAATTTAGTGATGAAACTGAACGTGATGCTGGGCAATCTAAAACGCTGCAAAAAGTATATTTAGATGATGATAAATTAATAATAAAATTTACAATGCCAAAAGGCGGTGTTTTTAAAGCAAACCACCACGATTGTAAGGAAGTTATAAACGTTGTTTACGGTAAAATAAAGTGGTTAGAACGCACTATGTATTACGGAACATCCGATAAAATAACAATTCCAAAAGATATAAAACATTCTTTTGTAGCATTAGAAGATACATTAGCATACGCTATATTATATAAGCCAAGTGAAAAATAAAAACAAAATAACGTTTAATGATTTAGTAATACCATTTTGTGTGGCATATCTATTCATGAACATTATTTATAATGTGTTTTATGATAACATATCTTCTGATTTTATTAGTATGATAACAATAACATCATTATCTTTTATATTAATGTATGGTTTATTTGCGTTTTTTCGTGACTTTTCAAACGTTTTAAAAGACTTTAGTATAAAACTATATAAACTATTAAAAGATGTCGTAAAAAATAGATTTTAAATGAAAAAAATAAAAGCAACATTAGATTTATGGCTTGGAAAGTTTATATCTCGAAAATTATTAGTATTTTTAGTGTGTACTATTGCATTATTCTGGGAAAAAGTAAGTGGTTCAGAATGGATAAACGTTGCTGTGGTTTACATAGGCAGTCAAGCTGTGATAGATGCGATTGTAAAACTAAGAAAATGAGAATAACAGAAAACTTTAGTAAATCAGAATTTGATAGTAAAGATGGTGCTGAAATGCCAGAAGAAGTTTATTTTAACATTGTAAAACTTGCAAATCAGTTACAATACGTTAGAGATTATTTAAACAAGCCAATTAAAATAAATAGTGGTTATCGTTCACCAGGACATAACAAATCAATAGGTGGTGTTAAAAACAGTCAACACGTACTTGGCAAAGCTGCTGATATTGTTGTATCTGATTTAACACCAAAGATAGTTTATCAATTACTTGATGATTTAATGAGTAAAGGCGAAATTTTACAAGGTGGTTTAGGTTTGTATAAAACGTTTGTACACTATGATATAAGAAAAACAAAAGCACGTTGGGATTACTCAAATAAATAACATTATGGAAGATGAATACTACATTGATATAACAGAAGAAGAATTAGAAGAACTTTCTAGTGTTTCAGAGTTTAGAAGATTTTTCAACACATTAACAGAAATGCATGAATTAACAGATTTAACTAATTTAAAACAATATTTGTTAGATGTTGGTAGGAATGAATGTTATTTAATAGTTCAACAATATGAAAATAGATAAAATTGTATGGTATTTAGCTGCTATGGTGATTTTATTCGCAGTTATAAAGCAATGCGAAAAAGAACCCAAGATAATAACGAAAACAGAAACAAAAACTATTGTTGTGAAAGATACTATAACAGAAACGGTAATAAAAGAAGTGCCAAAAACTGTTTATGTAGAAAAGATAATCAATCAAAAAGGTGATACAGAAATTGTATTTGTTAAAGATAGCACATCTACATCTATAAAATCAAAACAATATGATACAACATTAAAATCTAATGATGCATCAGCAGAACTTAAAATAACAACATCTGGCGAACTTTTAGATGTTTCTGGTATAATCACATACCCAAAGAAAGAAACAACAACTACGATAACTAAAATAAAGCCACAAAGCGGTTTATTCTTATCAGCACAAGTACCAATACAAAAAAACTTTAATAGTGTTGGTTTAGGTTTAGATTATCAATTTAAAAACACATTATTAATCGGTGTTGTTGGTTCTTATGATAACATTTCTAATACCGTAAATTTATCTGCTAGGTTGGGTGTAAAAATTTTTTAGTATATTTGACAAAACTTTAAAATTATTATTATGGCAGAAAACAGATACAGTACACGTCTAAGATTACGTGATGATGAATTAGATGTTGTTGAAAATTACAGAAGATTAAAAGAAGAAGCAAAAAAACAAGGCATACCAGTTAATGAAATAAAACATGGTTGGGTTAAATCTAAAAACAGTTCTTTGTTTTTTAAAAATCCACGTTTTCAATCAATAGAAAAAGATGCTTTTGTTAATAGTTTATTAAAGGATTTAAAACAATATTCACCAAAGTTTCCTAAAGTAAAAAGAACAAAATCAAAAGAAAGTTATTGTTTAGTATTAGACCCAGCAGATATACATGTCGGTAAATTATGTACTGCATTTGAAACTGGCACACAATACAATCAACAAATAGCTGTAAAACGTGTTTTAGATGGTGTTAAAGGCATTTTAAATAAATCACAAGGGTTTCACATAGATAAAATTATTTTTATTGGTGGTAACGATATTTTACACACCGATACGCCACACAGAAAAACAACAAGTGGAACGCCACAAGATACAGATGGTATGTGGTATGATAATTTTCTAATGGCAAAACAATTATATGTTGATGTTTTAGAATTATTAATAAGTGTTGCTGATGTTCATTTTGTATTTAATCCAAGTAACCACGATTATACAAATGGTTTCTTTTTAGCTGATGTTATACAAACATATTTTAGAAACTGTAAAAACATTACTTTTGATTGTGGTATTGCACACAGAAAATACAGTACTTATGGAAACAGTTTAATCGGCACTACTCATGGCGATGGTGCTAAACAAGCTGATTTAGGTCAACTAATGAGTATCGAAGCTAAAGAGTTTTGGGCTAATAGTGAATATAGATATTTTTACACGCATCACGTACATCATAAAACTGCAAAAGATTATATTAACGTGACTGTTGAAAGTTTACGCAGTCCATCACCAGCAGATAGTTGGCATCATAGAAACGGTTATATTAACCAAGCTGCAATAGAGGGTTTTTTACATTCTAAAAAAAACGGACAAATAGCACGTTTAACGCATTACTTTTAAAAAGGGCAATATTCCCTTTTTGGTTTAGATTTTAATTCTTTGTATTCTCTATTAATCTTTTCTTTAATAGCTTTTCGGATAAATTCAGAAACATCAACATTGTACGATTTCATTTTAATAAGCGTATTGTGTTGTGTTTCTGTTATCTTAATTGTTTTTACTTTTGTATATTTTATAGGCTTACCCATTTATAAGTAATACTTTTATTGTGTTTATACAGTTGTTATAAACAATAAAAACTATTCTTCATCGTCTATTTCAGCCTTTATTTCTTCTATGCTTTTTGCGTATTTCATATAAGCATCACAGTCATTTAAGTTTGTTGCTTCATAATATCCTACTGCATAATCAGATTTTCTTATTTGCCAATTTTTGTAAACTTCCATAGTTTTTACAGATTTATAACAATGGCTATAAATAAAAGCCTTTGTTAAGGTTATTTTTTTTAATTGAACATTTGTTATACGGCTTCAATTCATAGCCGAGTACGTTACCCACAATATTTTTAAAAAGGGCAACCACTCTTATGTTCTTACTCTTGCATTTGAAATATCGCAAAAATCTGAATTGATTTCACTACCTATCCATTTTCTTTTCAACTCTTTACAAACTTTAGCAGTTGTTCCACTTCCCATAAAAGGGTCGTAAACAATATCATTTTCATTTGTACTGCAAAGTATAGGTGTCTTTATTAATTCTTCTGGATAAACTGCAAAGTGTTTTTCTTTACTTGGCTTTGTGTTAATACTCCAAACACATCTTTTTATCCTACCTTTATTTGCGTTTTTGTTTATGTCATCATATTCGTAATCAATAGTCATTAATCCTAAATCTATTTTATGAAAATCATCACTCCAATCATTAACAAAATCTTTTACTTTATTCCAATCATCTAATTTAGGGTAACTAAAACCACCTACGTCTTTTCTGAACCAATGCTCAATAGTAGATAGTTTGATATCACTAACATTACTAAATAAATCTTTTGCACTTGTTCTACTTCTTAAAAAATTAACAAAAAACAAATGTTCTGGTAAGTGGTTTCTTTTCTCCAATAACTTTAAACCTCTTTTTTTATTCATTCCTTGCCTTACTTGTTTCTCTTGCTCGTCATTCAAGTATTTACTTTCTTGTCTTTTATTTGTCTTACTACTTACTTTTGTTTTACGTTCTTCATATTGCGTATTAAATTTATATTTTTCATTCTTTGTAAACATAAAAACACGCTCGTAATCATTAACAAATCTATCTTTTGCACTACTTGGTATTGCGTTCGGTTTGTGCCAAATTATATCACTTCTGCAAATCCATCCATTATCAATCATCATTATTTTAAACCTATCTGGTATTCCTATCAATGTTTTTCTTTTAATGTTACCTACTTTTTTACTTGCGTAAGTATCACCAATATTTACAAATAAAATACCATCATCTTTTAAAACTCTGTAGGCATTATTAAACACCTCTAATAAATTATTAAGATAATCACTAAAACTGTTTTCAATACCTATCTGTTTATTGTGTCCATAATCTCTTAAATTAAAATATGGTGGTGATGTTATTATGCTTTGAATAAAATTATCATCCATTTTACTCATTGTAACGTTGCAATTCTCGTTATGTGTTTTGTTTATCATTTTCTTTACTTTTAGTTCGTTCCTCACTAATTGTCCTTTTTAAAAATACAGATGGGTAACAACGTATAAAGTGCATTAAAACGCACCTTATACAAACCGTTGGTAAACATTAATTCAAACTTTTCCAACTTTCAGTCCTACGATTAAAAAAGTTATTATCATTACTACTAAGAAAAATATTCTGTTAAATTTTGTATTTCTAGTTATCATAATCTTGTTTATTAAAGTAATAAATTATACATACGCAAATAAAAGCAAATATGCAGCCATAACCAAGTAGTATTAAATCCATTGTTTTAGTTTATTTACAGCATACGTTAATACGCTAATTGTTGTTGGTTCTTCGTCTTTATGATATGGTGAAGATACACAAATCATATTATCTTTTTCGTCAAACGTTACTATAACGCCAGTATTTAGTTTTTTAGTTCTCATAATTATTAATTTTTATTTATTATCGTAATTGTGGCAAGATTTAGAACAGTAGCCATGATATGATACATCTGGTGCGTCACAATGTGTACAGTTTTCTTGAATATCGCTTTCGCCTATTGGGTCAATTTCTTCGTAGTACATATCTATTTAATTATTAATTATTGTTTAGTTACAGTTAATTCTTTTAGCTTCAGTAGATAATTCAAAGCAAACCTCAACACCACTACCTTTTGGTCTTGTTTCATTTACTTGTAATTCGTATGCACGATTATAGTCTGAAAAACTTATCTGACCTCTACTTCCATCAAGAAAGTAAACAAAAGCTTTTATTATTCTACATCCTTCATCATTACCAGAATAAACATCTTCTTTTTGTACTTTGTCATATTCTCCACATGCTAAGTTTTCATTTATTTCATCTTTACTGCAACTAATCATTCCTAACGTAGCAATCGCTACTAATAATACTTTTTTCATAATTTCTAATTGTTTAATTGTTGTTTAAAGTTCGTATAAGTTTTTGATATAGTCCATTCCAGCGATGTAATTTGCCGTTTGCGTTTCGAAGTATGTGGTGGAAAATTTTTCCGCTAGTTCATACTCTTTTTTTACTAGCAATTCATTATGCAATGCCTTGAATTGACTATTTAATTTTTCGATATTTGATTTTTGTTCTGCTGCCATTTCTAATTGTTTTTAATTGTTATTTTAAAAGTTGATAAATCCATAGTTAATTACGTTGTAGATAAAAGCCGAAGCAATTAAGATTATTAATATCACAACTGTAATTACTTGTGCTTTCTTGATTGTGTTTTGTGTTTTCATAATTTCTATTTGTTTTATGGGGGCTTTTACACCCCCATTTGATTTTATAGTCTTTTTAAATATTTATT
>Ga0115572_10001576_pt1 | contig 18452 bp, 7 predicted proteins | sample COGITO_mtgs_1206_FD_88681 | JGI IMG/M metagenome (GOLD analysis project Ga0115572, IMG submission 88681) | Pelagic marine microbial communities from North Sea - COGITO_mtgs_120607 | ecosystem: Environmental > Aquatic > Marine > Epipelagic | place: Germany:Helgoland, sampling site Kabeltonne... | reverse complement strand
TTTAGCTGGGTTGTGAGATTGTCCAGTCACATGGGAGCTGAAAAACATCCCACCGTTGGCAGCAGTGGAGAATATTGGTCAATAAGCAAAAGCTTGAACCAGCATTACGCGTAAGATGAAAGATCTAATCATTGATCGTGAAGACTATGAGAGTTGTAAAATCTGTCCGCAGACTAAAATGATGACATTATGTTTGTTAGAACCCCGGGCTAAAAAGGTGCCAGCAGCTGCGGTAATACCTTGACGGGGGAGCGTTACTGGCCTTTACTGAGCGTAAAGTATGGCTAGACTGTTTAAGAAGTTATAGGATAAAACCAAAAACTAATGTATTCACTTATAAAACCTTAATACTAGAGTTAAAAGGAAGTTTACAATACCTATAATATAGAGATAAAATATTATGATATTATCAGGGATTCTCGGAGGCCTCGGCGGTATTCTACTTTTAACTGACGTCGAACCATTTAAGTACGAGTATCGAATAGGATTGGAGACCCTAGTAGTTCGTACCTTGAATCAATGGGCATTACATGTAAAAATAATTAAATTTTGCGCGTACGTTAACGCTTAAATGCCTCGCTTGGGGAGTAAGGCTGCAAAGGTTAAACTTAAACAGATTGGCGGGAGTTTGTTTGAACGGTGGAGCGTGTGGATTAATTCGACAATCCGCGCCAAATCTTACCAACATATTGAAGAATTTTATTGCATTGTCTAATGGCAAAAAACGGTAAATTTTTAATTGGCACTGCATGGCTGTCGTCAGCTCGTGTTGTAGAATGTTCTATTTATTTACTCAACGAACGAAACCTTTAATTTAAATCTCAACTTCTTTCTCTGTTAAAGACACTTGGTTAGCCACGCTTAATAGAAAAGAATTTTATTTATCTTATGGCAAAGCTAATAATCAAAATTTTCATAAGTAACCTTATTTAAATAATCGGCTTTGAGGAAGTGAAGGAGAAGTCAAGTCATTATGGTCTATATATGTTGGGCTTCACATGCGCTACAAGGGCAGAAACAAAAGGAAGCGACAATTAATATTAGAGCAAAACCTTAAAAACTGTCAAAGTTCGGATTGTAAGCTGAAACTCGCTTGCATGAAGTCGGAATCGTTAGTAATCGTGAATCAGCACGTCACGGTGAATGATCTGTCAAACTTTGCACACACCGCCCATCACGCTCGAAGAGTCATGTCGGCTAGACACTTACTTTAATTTTTTGAGGAAGTAAATGAGGTTTACTAGCTAGTTGTTTATTTTTTGCTTAAGAGACGCAATGAACTTTTAAACGCACGTTACTTAATTAAGTCGTACTATGTGTTAACTAAGTACGAGCACTTAAATATTCTGGGAGTTAAGGAGGATACGGCAATTTGAGCGAAGTTGAAACAAGGTAATGGTAGGGGAACCTGTTGTTGGAGTACACATATTTACAAAAATACAAACTAATTTTGTGCCATAAATTTGGTAAATTTTAAAAAAAATAATAAACCCGCTGCATTAAGGGGATACCTTGATATTAAGTGATTACCGGTTTCAAAGGCCGATATCTGCATAAAGTCCTGTTAAAGATGTTGACATGCAGAATAAATTAATAATTTAGTAGTGAATAGAAACATCTTATTATCTACAAATAACAATATCAACTGAAATTAGGAAAGTAGCGGTGAGCGAAATCCAAATAGCTTATAACGACAAAAAGCACTAATACATTACACCGGTCCGAACATTGTTAGGTGGAGTTAATATTTTTTGAAAAAGTAACCAAAGTAGGTAAAAGTCCTGTAAGTGCTATACTTTTATTTTCGAATAAAAGTACTAAAAGAGATATAGTTTAATGGTAGAACAATGGTCTTCAAAACCATTTGCGTGGGTTCGATTCCTGCTATCTTTGTTTTATCTTACCTTTAAAATTATTTTTTAAGTTAGTTAAACCTAGTGTAAAAATAAACATAATTAAAAATCAAAAAAGCAAGAAATCAACAAATCATCAAAAACAATTTTTAACCCCCTCACAAGAATCACAAACGACTAATTTACCATCTTCGTCGTTAAATAGTATCAATGTAATCGTTCGTTCTACTAAAAGAGGTTTAAGGCGAAAACGGCAGTTAAAAAAGTTACAATACGGCCACAACTTGGCCCCGAAACCAATGCTCAGAGTTTTAAAAAGCTGAAGACTACGTTTATTAAAGCATTCGTTGGGCTCCTCAGCTTTTAAATTCAATAGGTCTAGGCCGGCCCTGCCCATTACAAACCTTAACTTAAGTACACATATTCATACAAACTCTCAATATACAAACTCTGACAGCACAAAAGCTGCGAATCAGAGTTTATTGAATCGTTTGTGGTCAAAAAAGACGAAAACTCTTAATTACGTACAATTACGTTATACTTCAAAATCCATCAACCAACAAAACGCGTCCACAATGTTTCAAAAAAATACGAACATTGACTCCACACTTTCGGCATATTTAGGTACTATGTACCAAACTAAAAAAACCACGACTAAACTAAACTTAGTCAAATTTCTTGTTCGTCTAGTTTCAAAATCACCCCCGAATTACTTTAGTTTAGACTACATTCATCCGTTCCGTGAGCACACAAATTCATGGTTTATCTCACCTACTCATTTTACAAATATGAATTTCATGAAAACTTCAAAAACTCCATTAAAGCAATTATTTGGTTCTGTTATCAAGCAGTACAGCCCTAGTTTAACAAACCTTAATTTATCTTGCCCAACTACTTTTAAAGTGAATTTACATCCAGTAGCCTCATCAACGCCTTGGTTACACCGACTAAAGCTACTACTTCATATTCTTATAGAAAATAGTTTCATAGACATGCGAAAACAGAGCGCCCTCAAACCTAGTAAAGTTTTATCTAAAGCACCGTTTTATAAGTTAGACGATTCATCCGCAATCACCGCTGATCGTTATAGGGGTAATTTTTACTCTCGTTGAGGTTTTTTTCAACCCTCAACTTCTCTCACAACCTGTAACCTCACCCATAGTTCTTCAATTTATAGATTATTACGTTCTACTGGTCGGGACAAGTGCGTGTCTCCAAACACCCGTTGGGCTAGTTATCTAATCCGAGGTAAAAATTTATTCCGTTCGTACTTTCATAACTCTAACTTAACACCACTTTATTCAACAACTGGCTTGTTTACCCGGACAATTTTAACTCGTTTACCTCAAACAACTGAACAATCATTAAACAAACTCAAATTACTAACGCTTATTGGGGCAAGACTCAGTAGTCGCAACGTCTATAAACGTAGTATTTATACTGACCGGCGCATCACTAACCGATCAGTTCATGCGAAAAAAACCGCGAAAATCTTGTTTTTAATTCGGAGGCAGGGTGCGCAAAAAAATCAATTTGTTAACTTACTTGCTCGAAACTTATCGCTCGGGTCCAAGCAACACACTCTCAGAAACTCCAATACCTGGTACGCAAGTGCGGCTAAAAAACACGCAGAATATATTTTAAACACCCTACAGTGGAAATTAAGTAAAAAACTAAATATATTCACCTCCGTGAAACGCTTAAACCGTAAAAGGCGCTTCTATTTAAGCAACTTTGCTCGCGTAGGATTAATACCTACTCGTGGGGTGTATTTTACACATAACCAAACTAAACGCACATCCCTAAAAAATTGACATTTTCAACACAACGCTTTTAACAAAGTTCAATTTTTTAACCAGACGACTAAGGACGTAAACGTTCTTCCATTTTCGTCGCCTCAAATAGTTTTAAGCTTGATTAACAAGCCGATTTTATTAAAACAGCTTATTATAACGTCGGGCGGGGCCACGTCTTCTGTTGTCAACGTATTAAGCAACGCCCTAAATAAGCGACTTTTGCTACCGTACAATTTAGATACTAATTTATTACCTCATACGTCGTTCCGAAAAAATCTGAACAAAAAAGTTTTAAATTCGTTTACTAATAAAAGTTTTGATGAAAATTTAGTACCCTGATATTATCACACCCTTATACGATTTATGGAGCATTGTTCGGGGAAGAAAATCTTTTTCCAATTTTACCCTTTTGTAAATCAATCTGTTTCTGCTGACCACGCAGCGCGTTATAAACGGTGACTACCTAGAATGTCTTTTTATGAGCGTAAGCTCGGGCACCGCTTTTTCCTAGAAGAAGCATTGCACATTATGCACCTCAGTTTCATTTTACGTGATCCTAAAATTTTGACTAGTTGACTTAAGGCAATGATTTTGCGTATTAGCTTCTGAAAAACGAGATCAATTTTTCGATTCTTGAAGTATCTATTCAATAATTACTTTAGGTACGTTTTTGCGGACATAGGCGTTAAGGGTTTAAAAATCAAACTTAAGGGTAAGATTAGTGCAGCAGGAAATTCAAGAAAGAGAACTATTTTATACCGCGTGGGAAAGACTTCACATTCCGAAACACAGGTAAGAGTCCTTAGTGAATCAACAACTATTAATACCTTTACTGGTGTTATGGGGTTAAACGTTTGGTTATTTTATTAACTTACTTTTAGCATACACCAAATTAAATAATGAGGTCTTTAAACTCTTTTATTGAATCTAGTTGACTACAAACTTATAAAGCAACCGACCAAGCATGGCTATCTGACGCCTTGAACTGGGAAAAAACCTCTACGCTAGTCGCTTCCGACTGGTCACTTATTTCTTTTGTGTTCCAATCATCATTTATTAATCAACATATGACAATTGACGCTGTTTCCAAAACGTCTCACCTAGATGTTATTTTACTTAACAGTAATTCATCTAAAAATTTTAGCGAATATTTATTTTCCAGCACTATGAATGACATATTATTGGAAACAAACACGTTGTTCTTCCCTCTTTCTTCCCTACTACAATCTGAGTACCAAGATACTTATAGTACTACGCTTTTAATTGCACCAGAATTATCTCTAGTTTTAAAAGATTATACGTCGACCTACTGACTCGCATCTACAATTAATTCTGCCCCAGCAGCAGTTTTTGACTCTTATACAAATAATTTGAACTACTTCCCCGGTGAAGGTATGATTAGTTTTTTGTTATTTGGGTTATTTGCATGGTTCTTAGTGCATTTTTTTACTACAGTTCTTGTTCTAAAATGAACAACACCTGTTAGTGCCCACTTCACACGATGATATTATTATTTCTTTTCCATGTCTCGCGAAACTCGAGTTCAATTTGAGGCAGTTTTACAAACCCTGCTTTTCATTTTACTTTACTGGGCTATGACTATCATGGCATTCGATGACGATCAAGAAGAGGTAATTGAGTTTATCGATACTGCTTTTTTTTATATGTTCTCCTTTATCATTTTCTATTTATGTTACAAACATTCTATACATTACTTCGCATTTCTAGCAGCTTCTAAATCCGAGACGCGCTCTGTAAAATTCGTCGCAAATCAATTCTTTGCTGATTTCTTAGATACCTTTTCTTTAATGCTGCGGTTTTATATTTTATTATTCCGTATGAATGTTTACGATAATTTAGACGATTTCTTTGATTCATATTATATTTTCGTAGGTGACTTCGACGACGATGAATACTTAAATGAGCTTTTCCTTTCTATTCACGGTACCATACTCTTTACTTTAGACAATGGGGATGATCGTTCTTTTTTACTTGAAGACGAGAATGATTTTTCAAACGACCTATTCTACACCTATTTCGTTTTATGAGGTAAACTATACTTATTTGTTTTCTTCATTGCAGAGTTAGCTGCTCGTTTAGGTTTAGCATTTTATATTTTCTACCTAATTATCTTTGAGGTACATTCAGTCAACTGTTCTTACCGCGAAGATACTTTCATGAACGCTAAGAAGACTTCTTAGTTTCTATTTTATATAATGGTTTTAGGTGATATTAACTTTATGTTTATTTTATTTTTTGTTATGTTAACAAGTATCGTTTTGAATATAAATACCGCTCTACACTTACTATTAACAGCCGAGCTCTTATGAATCACTTTATATGTAATGTGTCTTTTCGTTGGTTTAATTTTTGATAATTTAAACATTCTTTCACTTACGTTTTTTTTTCTAATTTTATCCGCAGTGGAATTCGGTTTAGGGTTAATTATTATGTTGGTGCAACACATTATCTTTCGTTCAATAAATCTTAATGACAGTAACGCAAATACTTTAAAACTTTCCTCGCGCTTTTCAGCTAAACTTAAGCACCAATCTCACAAATTATTTTAAAACACATGCCTTTTAATTTATGTTTTTTGCAACACCTGAATCACTAGATTCTCAATTCTGATGCTTTTCTAATTTATCTTTTAGCTTTTTATTGGCCATCATTACTTATTCTTATATGAGATTACCTTCAACATTAGGCTCTTACATCATTAACCAAAGAGTCCTATTCTTCCGCAAAGATACATGGTTCACTAATGAACAAAACATCGACTACTTAAAGAAAAATGTCGAAAACAATGAAAGTTGGTTCACCGTCGTCTGGTCGACTTTATTATTAAGATGGGGTAAAGCGCGAATTTCGTATACAACAAATAGTTGAATTTATACGACAAATCATAAACGTATCGCGATTAATTACTTTATTTTCGTTTTAGTCGCCGGTACAGCAGGTATGAGTCTTGCGTCCGTAATTCGTCTAGAGTTTGCCTACCCAGGTGTCGGTATTCTCGCTGGAGATAGTCTACAGTACCTAAGTATTGCTACTGCTCACGGTGTTATTATGGTCTTTTTTATGATTATGCCCGTCGTTTTCGGTGCTTTCGGTAACTTCTTACTCCCAACACAGTTAGGAGTTCATGATGTTGCATTTCCACGCTTAAATAGTGCAGCTTTTTGGTTTTTACCAGGGGGTTTAATTATGTTAATGCAATTAGTTTGTGTAGATCGTCGTTACCAACGTATGAACTGTTTCAATATTAGAGAGTTACAAGGTGTATTAAAGCGCAAGTTCTTTACCGACTTAGTTAATACCAATGATCACCGAGACTTCTTAAATCAATCTATGGTCGGTCTTCGTTTTAAGTCAAATAACAGTTTGTCAATTACTCCCGACCTAGAATCCTTTTTTAATTTCGGTACAACAACAAATTCCAAATCCAAAACACTCAATTTTACTAATAATTATTTTCCTCAACAATTGACTCTTCTTACTGATCGGTTTGCAGGCTTTGAATTAACAAGTTTATATGCTCCAAATACTATCATGTCTTTTATTATGAACTTATTTAACATATTTACTTCGGTAAACGTCACCTCGTTATTCACATTCCTACAACCTTCTGTAATTTTCACATCCGTTCTTGCTTTAAATACTTCGTTTGTTACTAACACTAATATCATTTCATCCACCCAACCAACCCTTCAAGAAACACAAGTCGGTGCTGCCACCGTATTTTCTACAGAAAATCTCAATCTCAACAATGCTCATGAAGGTACTAACGCTCTTTTCTCTGAAACGTCTAATAACGCACGATTCACGCGATTTAATAACCCACTAATCAGTTACGATTACAAGTGTGGTCATTATTTAGGTATTTGAGAATCACTTTATCCTTCACTTATGACCTCGTATATTGAAGTTGCTCGCGGTATTCGTAAAGCCCCTTGGTTTTTATCAGATCAATTTACTGAGTTATTAAAAAATAATCATCAAAATTTCATGAAAAAATTTACAACCCAATCTAATTTAAAGTTAGCGGATGTGGACAATTGGTATTCATCACACGTTGCACCCGTAGACAACTTTTTCAACATAACTTACATTTTTAAACAAAATAATAACTTCATCAATTCGCGTTGGGTTTCTCTAAATGCTATGGATCAGAAGTTTTATAAAATGTTTGATTCAAGCTCAACTCAGCAACGAGTACTCGCAAATTGACGACAACTCAAGTTCTCTCGAGAAGCATGAAGGTGTAAATTACTAGCCGCTCGTCATCAAAATACGATGTATCGTAGGTTTACCGGTGAGGACGGCTTAGTTTATTCCATCGAACGTAATGCTAAAGATTTACTTCCTGGTTGAGCTATGGTCACGCCTTTTTCAGCCCGAACTCGTTTTACTGCAATTGGTAAAGTTGACGTAGGTTTAATGGGTGTTTTCTTAGCAATTAATGCATCAATTGTCAGTTCCGCAAATTTCTTAGTTACATACCGTTATTTATCAACCTTAAATAATCGTAAGATGCGAGATGCTCGATCTTTCTTTTCTGAAGGTTTAATTACTGCGTCTTGAATGATGATTGCTGCAAATCCTATGCTAGCTATAGGTATTTTAATGCTTTTATCTGACCGTCATTGACAAACTTCATTCTTCGACTATTCGGGTGGTGGGGACACCGTCTTGTTCCAACACATGTTTTGGTTCTTTGGTCACCCCGAAGTTTACATTATTATGTTACCCGTTTTCGGTTTCACTAACACTATGATGTCGTTTTACTTACGTAAACGTGTCTCGGCTCGAGCCAGTTTATTGTATTCGATGTATACTATTGCATTCTTAGGTTTCTTCGTTTGGGGTCACCATATGTATATGGTCGGACTTTCTCACACCACCAGAATGCTATTTAGTACACTTACAGTCATGATTTCGGTTCCTGCTGCTACAAAACTTATGCATTGAAGTGTTACACTTGTTAATAGTGCGCTAGTTATGGAGTTACCCTTTTTATTCACTTTTACGTTTGTATTCTTTTTTGTTTCTGGTGGTGTATCTGGTATGGCCGTTGCTCATACTGGAATGGACATCTTATTTCATGATACGTTTTACGTAATCGGTCATTTCCACGTAATGTTTGCAGGTGCTGCTATGCTTGGTATTTTCGGAGCTTTCTACTTTTATTTCCCCGCAATCTACGGTGTTAAATATAGTCGAATCTTCGCGTATATTCATTATGTATATTATTTATTCGGTCAATTATTAACAGTCATCCCTATGCTTTGGTTAGGTTATTGTGGTATGCCACGTCGTGTACTTGATTACCCATCATCGTTAGGTGGGTGACACAGTATCTCTTCAGCAGGTCATCTATTAAGTGTTGCTGCCTTACTTTCATTCTTTATGATGATGTATGATAGTATTCGTCAAGCAAAACCTTCAATTAGAAACAATTTCGGTGTGGGTCGATTTAATACTCGTTTGAACTTCTATTTATTCGAAATAAATCGACTTTCTTTTATTCAGCGTAAAAGTTTCCATAATCATAGATTTATCTCTGGCACAGGAAATACAAAATTAAGCGTTAACTTATTGACCTTATCCTCGCTAGATTCAACGTTATTTTCATACCAATTCACTCGGTAAATTAACTTAACTTACGGTTAGGTCATTGCGTTTCCAAGAACGGTTATCTAATTTCTTCGCGTCAGCTTATTCAAATAATTCAAAATATAACTCCAGTTATCTACTTTACCTACGCCTCCTATTTGAGCGTAATAATAAATTTAAATCCACCTTTGACAAATTAGGTAACGTGTTTCGTAATTCGAAGTGGAACGACCTTAAGGTTCAGAACATTAAAAACTCATTAATCAATTCGTGGTTCTCAACGGGATTAAGTATTGTTTTAATTACGTTATTCCTTTTTTCTTTCTTTGGTTTCACTAATAATACAGGTACCATTTTTATTCCTGCGTTTTTATCCGAAATAAAAAGCTTAAGTTTCTTCCTTGTAGCACAAGCAACAAACGCCTTAACATTAACTTTAATTAAGTTAGGGTTCTTAATCCTCGCAACCAAACTTTATTTAATTAGGCTCGTCGGCTTCAATACTGGCTTTGTCTTCGAAACTTTCTCACAAACACCTTCAAATACTAAATCTACTAAATCCGAAAGATTTTTAAGTAATACAAATTATACTCTAACCTCTACAGCAAACTACGATATCGGTACGCTTGAATTAGTTCGTAATCTTAGTCGCTCGACGCACGCGTTAGCTCGATTACAACAAACAAAAACTTTTCAGAATTTTTTAGATTCCACACAGCGTCAGCCTATAACTCTAATTGAGTTTTTGTTACACGAAACTCTCGATTTTGGTTACGCCGAACCTTGTTCGTATAAACCCCGCCAGTTATACCACGGCGTTAATAGTTACAAACCCGACTTTGGCTTTAAAAATAAGTCCATCACCCTTGATCTTAAAACCCTTAACACACTAAACAATACTTCATTGATGAAGAATTTATCGAACTTAAACGTTTATACAAACCTAAACCAGTCAAAGCAAAATAGGTGACTTTTAAAAAACTCATTATTAGCAAATACCAGTACTACAGACTTGTTTAAGTTTACTCAAGCAAAAAGTTTAGTAGGTAACACATTATTTGACTCATCTTCAACCTCTCACAACATGTGAAATTCGTCTAAACTAACCCAATTATCTAAAACTAGTGAACTCGTAAACTTGGCTCTTTTTCAAAACGTAAATTTAGGTAAAGAGTTCTTCACTTTTGGTAATAACCTCAGCTTATTAAGTGCTACCCCTGCAAACTTACAAAATTTTGATTTTTTTGAAGAAAGTCGACTTTGGACCACTAAAAAATACTTTTTTACTAACCAGCTTAAAGCAAATACGTTGACTCTAACAAATACTATAGACTCCAGCTTGATTAATTTAGCTGGTTCTAACTCATCGAATGCTAAGCTAAACTTGCTTTTAAGTATTAAAAATACATCTCTTGAGCAACAAATAATTTTGTTGAGCTTCGCGACAAATTCGAACGTGTCAGAAAACATTAAAACAAGTTTTTTAAACACAGGGGGCGTTGGTGTTAGTGGTGACTTCGACCATTTACGCAACTTAAGTGGCGGTTTCGTTTCTGCCTTAACCTCAACAACAGCAGTCTCAAATACAAGTGTTAACTTGTTGGCACAAACCTCTAATAAATTACTTAACGAAAAAGCATTACGCTTTACCGCACTTAAGTAATTTTCTAAATATAAAAGTGTTATCGTCACTTCAGCAAACTTCTCCTTCAAGTGCTTTTGTTTCTAACGCTAAGATCCAACCATTAAACTACAATGTCTTCAACGAATTATTTTCTTTAGAAAGTATTATTGAATTTTTTGGATTTAATGAAAACGAAATTTTTTTCCTACGCATTCAGGAGTTTCTTGTTCAAGAAACGTCCGATATTATTAAAAACCTAGAGGTTTTCAACCTCTTTAGCTCTCAAAATAATGACATCTTTAGTATTTTTAATGATTGTAGCTTTTTCTCCGTTTCGGATTTACAAAGCTCAAACCTCTTTCAAATCAACAAAACACTACTCAAAAATATCGAAACTGCCGGCCTTGAATGTGGTGAAAACACCACAGGACTACGAGCAGTATACCCCAACTTTTATGACTTAATTACTGATTATGAACTTGCTACTGTTGAAGATGATGGGTCTATGATTGACGCTCTTTCAACCCCAGATACTAAACTCCACTACCCAGAACCTTTTGTCGCTTCCCCCTCATTTGTTCATGAGGATTTATGATTTATTCACATCTTACACTATCAACATTGACTATGGTTCATGTTCATTTCATTAATCATGTTCTATTTTATTACGTTTATTAACGTTGTTCGTTGGTGTAATTTAAGAACGAAACCTCGTCGCGAAACGCGGGGTGTTAGTCGTTCTAAGTGTGCTGATTTAATCACAGCATGTGTGCCTGTCACTTGGGCAGCTTCTATCATCATTTCGGAAACGGTTGATGCAGCAGATTATTATGACGGTTTTGGTTCGGGCGAAATCGTTATTGGTATTCGTGCTTATCAGTGAGGTTGAGAGTATTTTTACCCAAAAGGTATCGACCTTAATTACAACGTTAATCCTTCGTATTCTTCCATGGTAGGTAACTCTTTAAAGTATACAACCACTAATTCTAATTCTCTAAAATCCAATACGCTTTGGAAATATTACCAAAACCAAAACAATAACAAAACTACATCAACCCCAGCTCACTTAATTTTAGCACCTAGCGACAGTGACAAAGTTTTAAATTTTATGAAATTTTCGGACATGGGAGTCGATAACTTAAAAGACTCTACGACTTTTAAAAAAATTCAATATTTTTCGAAATCAAATCCACAAAAATTATACAGTAACGTTGACGAGTTCAATCTTAAATACAAAAAACTATCCGATTTATATTTAAGTGACTACGAAACTACATCAACACCTAATTATGGCATCAAACGTCAACATAACTACGCGTCACGACAATCTTTATTAAATAATTCTAACACGTTCATGGATTCAAAAAGCCTAAATACTTTTATGAGTTACAATCACGGTACTGCCGCAGAGTCTCAAAATACTCCATTAACAAATTCCTTAAAATTTCATAACCATTCACCTGCGTTAGGTGCAACGACCTCAAGTAATTCATTAAATAAAAAACTCAATTCTACAAACCAATCCACGCAAGGGTTATCTTTAACGAATTATTTATCCTTCTTAGACAAAACAACTTTGATTTCCGCTGAAACGGATAGTGCCCAAACCTCTAATCCGTTAAAATTCGCACTTAACAACAAGTGGAATAAAAAAAACTTCATTAATGCTAAGTGAGCAAATACACTCTTATTAGAGGATGAGATCACTGGTACATCACCAACTTCCAACTTTTCCACCAAGTTACTGAATGAGGAAGTTTCGCCCCGATTCAAAGACTTAAAATCTGCCGGAACATCGTTTCTACCAAGTGAACGTAATACTCGACTAGTTAATAACCTAAGCGGTAGTAAGTCAACCTTAAACTACGGCTCTGCTGATAATAACCTTAACACGTTAGTCGCTACGTCCCATTTGTCATCACCTAGTACATTACAAGAGACTCTTTTCGCCGGGGCTAACACTCAGTGAGTAAGTACTAACTCCTTATCTCGTTTATTAAATAACAATACATTATCGCCTATGTCCCACACCCCAATTCAAACTTCTGGGGCTTCGAACTACGCCCTGGCTTTTGATAAATTTCTAAAAAACGAAGACGATTTAACTCCTAACCTTCTAAAAAGCAAGGAAGAGTCTGCACCTAATCACATATTCAATACCTATTGGTTAACTCATTGGGCTGCATCTAACAGCACTCATAGGTATACTAACTTATTTGACCTCAATCAATACTTTGATACGGCTTACCTTCCAACTTTCCACGAATATGCAGAGTACGACTTCAAAAATTGACAAGCCCTCGAGTTACTTGAGGACGCTTTTTGGGAATCAACTTACTCGGCTTTCTCTCATGAAGATTACTTGAATATTCTACAAAGTGCGAAAGATCATACTTATTTTAAAAAACAAGAGGAGCTATTTAATTTATCGAACCGTCACAAAAAATTTAAAGCAGGTCTTTTATCAAAACCTTCTTTTAAAGATTTAACAGCTCAATCTACGACTAATTCCTTACCTATATTCTCTGAAGAATCTATCATTGACCCGTCATTGTTAAACTTATCTAGCTTTTTCAATTTTTCAAACGAAACAACAGTTGACTCGTTCGAGGACAGTTATGAAAGTTTTAAATACATAAATTATATTTATCATCTAAATTATACGTCTTTATCTCAATCCAACAGCTCAGCTATACACCCACTATCCTATACGCAAATTATAGACAATTTCAGGGCTGACTATGAGGATAATTCGTGGTACTCGAGCGTCGACACGTCTCACGATAACGATTATAATACATCTGCTTTGTCGACTGACTCTGATTTACGTGTTACAAACACAATGAAGCTCAGGAGTTCTGCGCGTAGTGCCATTGTCACTTACAATGCTATTCAAAAAGTATTTAAATCTCGTTTTGACGAAGGTCGATCGAACGCTCGTTTACAGGATTTCTCCAATTCCTACGTGTCGCACCCATTCATAACCGAGAAAAAATCTCCATACGAAAGTATGTTAGCTAAAAACACCGATAGTTTCTTCAATGTAAATAGTTACAAAAACTCATTAGTATCGAACTTCAATCAAAACACAGCAATCTGAAATTCATTAAATACTTACTTCGTTGACGTACCTTTTCTACTTTCTATGAAAAGTGACCCTTCACGTTATTTATGATTTGATTGACAGTCGCGTTGATCTTCATTAGAGGTACAACCCTCTTCAACAGCACGTTATTCGTTACTAGGGTTACCTTATACGTCTAAGTCATTTGAATATTCAACAGGTGCCGGTGATGAAATTAATGATAGTGAAAATTATTTAATCAAGTTGGCCAGGGCACGTAAGAACTACTTATCCAGTTGAGCACGCACACCTTACTTTTATTCACGTGTGTCTAATTGGTACCAAACCCCTAAACAGTTACAAACTCTTTATACTCATAATTCGATCAGTAATTTAAAAACTTCGTTATTTAATGCACGTAATTACTGATCTTCGGTTCAGTATGTTGGCTTCACTACATCACAGTCTACCCCAACATTTTCAGGGGTTAATACACCTCTTAGATCCGCGTGACGACCATCGGCTTCAATTCAATCGTATTACTACAATGCGAGTATTTTAACCGATTTACTATCTAAACGCGAGTACATTTATAGGCAGTATTTTACTCAAAAAGGACTAACCACCGCTATACCTAAGTACTTTACCGCCGCACCTAATAATCCTTTATTAGAGGAGGTTAAAGCTGCTTACCCTTTGATTGACCCAACTTCCTTTAGCTCAGAAACCTCACGAGATTTGTTTTACTCGAACACAAACTTTATTAAGTTTATTGTCTTAAAAGACATTCTTAACTTAACGAACTCTAAAATCCAAAACTCGTCAATCAACTTAAGTTCGATAAATAATTATTTATTCTTTTACTTATTCAATACCGACAACAACTCGTCGGATTTAGGTAAGAATCGTACGCTATTTAAGTCTCAATTTAGGCCTATGAAAAAAGGAGTAACTAATATGATAAGACTTCACGCCACAAGCGCAATCGCAATGCCTATCGAAATTCGCCTCCACATATTAGCTTCGTCTAAAGATATCATCCATTCTTGATCAATTCCATCTGCGGGAATTAAGATCGATTGTGTGCCTGGATATTCATCCCACCGTATTGCTATATTCTTAGTTACGGGTATCTTTTGGGGTCAATGTATGGAGATTTGCGGTCGTTTTCATCACTGGATGCCAATTATCGTTTACTTTATGAAGCGTGATTTATTCTTCTTATGGTGTACACACTTCATGCATTATTCAAGCCTTGAAAACACCTTTAATATGACTGATCGTCAATTTACTGACCACGTAAAGTTAGTCTCTTACGACAAATCAACTTGGGTACATGAATTCACTAAGTCGTTCTAAATATTAAAAATGTTATTTACTAAAACAAAGTCGAGTTTTCATAAGATGATGGTCTCGTCCACTACGCAATTAAAACCTAAAAGGTTACTTTCAGGGCCTGTAAAACTCGCTAACTTTTTTAATTACCATTTCTTATCAAAGTACTCATCCTGTAATTCAATGTCAAATTTGTTGGGTATTTACTCTCATCACTTTTTATACAGACTCAGCCTATGTGCGTGTTCAAGCGCGACTTTACCTAAACGTAGGTTGGTCGTTAGAAAAGCACCTGTCGGCTCGTATTTAAACTTACTATAAGTTTAAGGCACGTTATGGTCGTGGGTTTACCGGTTTACGTGTTTAAGGGGGTATAGCTCAATGGTAGAGCAGTAGGCTTTTAACCTATTTGTTATGGGTTCGAATCCCATTACCCTCAACACTAAATAAATAATGAGACAACCAAACCACATCATTCTTGATTTTGAACATAATTCCTCCGGTAACTCCAACTGTTATTGGGCACTTAATCTGCTTTCATTAAAACAAACACCTTTATTTATGGATTACGTAAATGTATCCCGTAAGTACACCAACGAAGCAACTTCATTAGGCTCGAAAAATTTTATAGGAGCTTCACAAACCAACACGGTTAAATCTAGTGATTCACATAAAGCATCGTTTTTGCAAGACTGAGAAAAGCGTGGGTTATCACATATTTACAAGTCAGCAAAAACAGCGGATTCTCAAGATTACGATATGTTTGATTATTTAAATTCTAGCCCTAAAAATTATCAAGAGCGTAAGTTAAACACTTTATTGAAAAAGTATAACCAATCAAGCGCTGCAACTTTTGTTAACACGACCCTTAATACTGACTCGACTTTGATAAACGTGAATTTTTTACGTAAAGAGCGTCTGTATACTAAACTGAAGTACTCACGATCTCCTGCTTACGATATCGTATCTGGTGGTGCTGCCGCATTACTAGCAGGGTTTATTGGTTTCTTAATCTCTGAAAAATTCGGGTACGAATTAGTCGATTCCGGGGATTTTTATTATGCGTTTATGTATGTAGTTTTTGCAGTTTTCTCAATAAAACCACTACTTACAGTGTCGGACTCTACCAAAGGTTTTATTCAGTGCCTTTCACTACGCTCATTAATTTTATTTTACACTACTCTCTGTAAGTTAGTTCTAAGTAAATTTAAGTAAGTCTTTTAGGTTTTTCGTGATACATCAACCATTTATAGTGTTTTATTATGTTTTAGAGTAGGTCGCAGAATGTAATTATGCGTCTGAACAAAGGAGAGTCAACTTCTAAAGCTCATACACTTAATTTCGATAGTGAACAGTAATGTGAGAGAGGGGGTGAAAATTTATCAACATGAGAAGTGAAATATTATTGAAACTTAATGTATAAACTGTTAAAGCTTAAGCTATAACGTACCTTTTGCATAATGGGCTAGCAAGTTAATATATGTAGCAAGCTTAAACTTAAGTAGGCGTAGATAATTCGATATAAAGTTACATTTATTAGACCCGAAACTAATCGATCTAATTATGGGCAGGCTAAAAAGAAATTTGAGGGCCGAACTCGTGAATGTTGCATTATTCTGAGACGACCTGTAATTAGGGGTGAAAGGCCAATCAAGATTAGTGATAGCTGGTTCTCCACGAAAATTATCTTAGTAACGATAACATGATTATTACTTTAAGGTAAAGTTATTTTTAAGTACAGTGATTGAATATTTGACTATATTTCGAGAAACTAATAATGTAAAGTATATAAATATGTTAATTTAGACGTGTTCGCGCAAAGGTGATACGTCAAGAGGGAAACAGCCCAGACCGGTAGATAAGGTGCCTAATAGTAGTTAAGTAAAAAGGTTTAAATAAAATAAGTTACTTAGGGGATAGGCTTGGAAGCAGCCATTCATTAAAGAAAGAGTAAAAGCTCACTAAGTTAATAACGCGTCACGATTTGATATGTGTTATTTTATTTTTTCCGATAATGTAGAGGCATTAAAATTACTAACCGAAGCTCCGGAAAGTAAACTTTGGTAGTGGAGTTTTCTGTAAATCAATGACGATTAATTGCGAGATTAGTTTGAGATATCAGTTTTAATTATGCTAGCGATAGTAACGTAAAGCTGTGAATATATATCATGGCCGTCAAAAATTCTAGAATTTCATTTAAACGGATAACGTAAATGTAAAATACGTCCTCTTAGAAAAAGGCCAGCGCCGTAAGTTCAAAGAGCCGACTTTTAATTCGACGCCTTAACCTAACACCTTTCGATCGCAGTAGTTTAGAGTCTGGTCGTTAGCGCAAAGCCTAGAAAAATATTAAAGGCGCTCGGTTTCCGAACTGAGTGAGTTTTTTTACTCCGCACAACGTATTAAATCTGACACTAGTGAATAGGTAGAACATACTAAGACGATAGAAGAATGTAGTTGAAGGAACTCGGCAAATTAACCCTGTAACGTCTGGAGAAGGGGGACCTTTTTCAATGAAGGTATTTAAAAAGAGAGGGCGGCGACTGTTTATCAAAAACACAGGACTTTGCTAAATTTAATTATGATGTATAAGGTCTGACACCTGCCCGGTTCCTTTAAGTAAAAAGTTATAAGTATTGCTTATTGACTTAAGCTGAGGTAAACGGCGGCTGTAACTCTGACGGTCCGAAGGTAGCGAAATTCATTGGCGGGTAAGTTCCGTCCTGCATGAATGGTGTAACGACTGCCCTACTGTCTCCAACTACAATCTAGTGAACCCGAATACTAGGTGAAAATGCCTCGACTGAACAGCGGGACGGAAAGACCCCGTGCACCTTTACTAGAACCTTATACTACTTTTGCATTTTCATAAATTATAGTAGAATTTTTTTCTTTAACTATGACTATTAAAATCTTAAGTTTAAAGTTACATAAACGAAAAAACTTCAAACTGTAAGGATGCTAGTTTCACTGGGGCGGTGACCTCCTAAAAAGTAACGGGGGTGTGCAATGACTTTGTAAAGCATGTGAATTATGCGAGCATTATAATGAATTAAACTTAGTCTGATTAACTAACTGATAAGTTAGCTAAGGGTAAAACTTTTATTATTTACCTGCCATAGTGACCCGATAAATTTAATTGACAAATCTATCGATTAACGGAT
>Ga0115572_10001574_pt1 | contig 18465 bp, 23 predicted proteins | sample COGITO_mtgs_1206_FD_88681 | JGI IMG/M metagenome (GOLD analysis project Ga0115572, IMG submission 88681) | Pelagic marine microbial communities from North Sea - COGITO_mtgs_120607 | ecosystem: Environmental > Aquatic > Marine > Epipelagic | place: Germany:Helgoland, sampling site Kabeltonne... | reverse complement strand
TTATAAAACCAACAAATATAAGAGAACGTATTCAGAAACTTGGATTTAATATTATATATGAAGAAACATCTGATAAATTTGCTGTATATAAACAATTTAAACCTAGTGTTTGTAGAATGATTTTAACTAAATCAATTGCATATTTATCTAAAAATCACGAACAGCAACACATGACTGTGGCACAACAATTCTTATTAGTAATGAAATCAAAAAAACTGAGTTGAACTCTAAGATAATTGATCCTATAATTAAAATCTTTTGCAGTAAGAGGAAAAGAGTTTGGTTTAAAAATGTAAATAATTGTACAACTATAGTTGAAAATCCAAATACTTACATTTTTTATACTAAAAATGGCGAAAAAAAAATATTACCTGGAGTTGATTATGTAGGTCCTGATTTATTTGATAACCCTGCAGGTCCTGATTTATTTGATAACCCTGTAGTAATCTAGGAACCCCTTTACAATTAAAGTTTTTTTATAATAATTATCCTTATAAAAATTGCTTTAATTGTAAAGGGGTTCCTAGACATATAAAATTTGAATGTAATATAGTTTGGTTTTTAAAAATTTGACCTTCACTTATCATTTCTTTTATCACACCACTTGTATAAAATTATGATTTTTGAGTTATATTTTCTTCAATCATTTTTGATGTATACTTTTTTAATTCATTAATTGAACTGAATCCATAAGCACCCGTACAAGCATTAGTTGAAATTTTCTCCTTTTCTTTTATATCTATTATGTGATTATTTTCATTCGTTTTTACATAGGAATATATTGGATTTTCATTTTCATCTTGAAATGAAAAAACACAATTGTCACCATTCCATTTTGAAATTATGTCACAAGTATAAAAATTATCGCTATCTAAACATAATACTGGAATATCTCTTTCTTCATTAAGGTTATTTATACCAATATTAATTGTTTCTGCCGCACCTTTAGTATTATTTTCAAGACAAAAAAATCTAAAATTTATTTTAGGATAATTCTTAATCAATAAATCTTCAAATCTATATTTCTAATTCTATCAAAACAATTATGAATTAATTTATTTTGTCCTTTTAGATTTTTATAGTATTTACAATCAACTAATACAGATTTATATATTTCATTAAGAGAATTATTAAATTTTGTTGTATAACTATTTATACTTACTCTCATACGAATATTTTTTTTTTCTAAATTTTTTATAAATTTCATATGTGATAATGCCGCGTTAATTTGTTGATCATATGATTTATTACTACCTATATTTCGATTACCTTGTTCTCCTAATCTAAATGATTCTCCAAATAGTATTAGTAATGAATTAATTTCATTATTTGAATGTGCACCTAATAAAGATAAAAATCTTTATGCATGCATATATATATATTAATTAATAAATTAATAAAAATATCTAAATAATGAAAGATATTTTAATATAGTTGTAAAATATCCAGGATTAAATATATTATAAATTTGTTTTGCCCAACTATAACCATCTGGTTTTGCAAACATATATTCCCATAAATATACGCCACCAAAATTATCACCATATTTGTTATGTACCTGAGTTACAACATCGAAAACATTTGGATTTATTGATCCCATAACAATCATTTTTGAATCATAACCATTGTTAATAACTTTATTATACGCATTTAAAGAATAATCAGTATAAAATTGTGTATTAAAGTAATTTATATGATGGCCTTCTTTGCTTTTTAAAAGTGTTTTATAACAAAATCCACCCATACCGTCGCCATCTTCCTGCAAAGATGATTCAATTGGTGCCATTGATATTATAAAATCTTCTCCAAAATCTTTTACTAAACTATTTATTAATTTTTGTACATCTTCGATATTTGTTGTCTCTTCAATATCTAAATCGACCCCTTTAATGCATGGTTTATTTTTTATAAGATTATAAAGAACATCATAGTAGATTGGATAATTTTTAAATAATGAAGAATATCCACCACCAGCACCACCAATCATTAATATTATTTTTATTCCTAGTTTATTTGCTTTTTCTATTTCATACCAAACATTATCAAATTTTGAATCATATGGAGAGTCATCGTTTAAATGTATATATTGTTGCATATTATCATCTACTCCAAAATGAATAGATGATAAATGTATATGTGTTACTGGTGTATTTTTAACTAAAATTTTATCCAATCCACAGAATGTTTGATAATAATAAATTATTCTTGACATATATATATTTAAAGTAAATAAAAATATAATAATTATTAAATTAAATGGAACTTATATGTGATTGTAGAGAAACTCATATCAACAGTATTTTAACAAAAAAACAAATACCTTTTAAAAGTGAAAATTTACCCATTGGCGATTTTAAAATTGTATACAACGAAACAGTAAAAACAATTATTGAAAGAAAAACAATTAATGATCTTGTATCTAGTATTATTGATGGTAGATATAAAGAACAATCTCTTAGATTGAGTAGTCTTGAAAACTTACACGCACATAATATTTTCTATATTATTGAGGGAGATTTAGAAACATATAAACCAAAAACGCGAATTAATTGTGATTCTATTAAAAGTGCAATGTTTGCGCTTTCTTATTACAAGGGGTTTATTGTAGTAAATACAAAATCTAGAGAAGAAACAGCTGATTATATTAAATATATTTATGATAAAATTAGTAAACATCCAAAAGATTCACCATATTCTGAGAATAATTGTAAAGAAGATTATGTTAACGTTGTAAAGAAAGTAAAAAGAGACAATATTAATAAAGAAAATATTAATATTTTAATGTTATCACAAATACCGGGAATTAGTGCAAATATTGCAAAATCAATATTAAAAAAAATAACATTTAAAGACCTAGTAAATGGAACATTTAAACCATGTGATATAACTTATTTAGATTCGAAAAGGAAAATTCCAAAAAAATCTTTAGTAACTATTAGAGATTTTCTATCTAGTATATAATGATAAATCTAAATAAATTAATTATATCAGGATTATTTATTATTTTAATTATATTTTTATTTCATACACATATAAAGGAGGGGTTTGTTCAAGAAAATGAAGGAACAAATAAAATGTTTGAAGACGAATATGCATCTTTACATAGAAAACGAAAAAATGGATCTTCTTATTTGACAAAAAATTTGTTACATACTGTATCATCGCATTTACAAAATATGCACATAGAAAAAACAGTAGACTTAATAAGAAAAAATACAGTGATATCTGATGGTGAAAATTCGGAGGGAAAAGTTAGTTTTTCGCCTTCAAATACAAAACAAGTGGGGACATTAGATGAAATAGAACACATAAAAAGAGTAAATAACGCGGTACAAGATTCTATTAAATATCATAAAAGTAATCCAACCAGAGAAAACTTATTGAAAGGTATATTTGGAAATAATTAATTATATTGCATATTTAATTATAAAAATGTTTATACCATTGAAACTTTAAAATGCCAAACGGGTTAAAAGATATATTTCATTATATCATAATTTTCATATAATCGTCGCGTTAAATATGGAACAGAATCATTCCATTTACCATAAGGAATATATTTGTAAACGTCATTATTTTTTTCTAATAAATAACTACTTAATTTATCATTCATACCAAGTAACTGAGCATACTTAAATTTCCTTTGAAGAGATATAGCTATTTCACATGATTCCTTATTGTGTGTAGCTACGAATACATCATTTTTATATGTAGATAATAATCTAATAGCATCATTATAATCACTATCTGTGTCTGTTTTTTGTAAATGTAATAATCCTGTATTTTTATCTTGATTATGATATGCACCTCTTACTAATTTTATTCCATAATTATTAAATTTCAACAAATCATTTTCTAACAGTTTTAAACTATCATTCCTATACATTTGATATGTTTTATAAAATATACCATAATTATAAGTTTTTATACAATGATTTGTATAATTATTTATCATTTCTTGATTTTTAACATCTTCTGCATCTATTAGTATCTTATTATTATTTTTTACGGATAATGAATGATATTCATCTAAATATTTTTTTAAATTGTTGTTATATAGTGATGTAAGTTTTATTGCATGTATTGAATTTTTTGTTTTCTTTAATGCAAAAACATTTAATTCGTGATTATTTTTATGATCTTTAGAATTGCCTTCTTTTACATAATCATAAATTTTTTTATATGGTATATTTAGTTTTTTTGCTGCTATTATTGAATTACCGCCAATAAATCTAGACATTAACATATTATATATATTAGTTAATATTGTTCGTTAAATTACAAAATAATAGTTAATATTCCTTAAACTGTGTATAAAATATTCATATCTTATGGTATATACAAAAATATTTTTAAAAGTCCAAATTTTTGAGTTAAACTGATTAAAGAATATATATATTATATGAATAAAACTATTTATATGACATATAAAAAAAAATATACCAGATAAAGTAAAAAACTGATGGATTAAATATAACAATGATTATAAAATACATCTTAGTTTTATAGATACATAATATATATATATATATATATATATATGTTAAATTTCATATAGTAATTTACCATAATAACTTTTCGGGAAAGTAATAATCAAGTAAAACATCATAATATTTTTTTACTTTATCTGTGATTTCTATTTTTTCTTTTTTTGAATATAAATCATATTTATTAAATTTTTTTATATTATCTAGTAAAACATTATCATATTGGTTTTCAAAATATTTATAATCACCATCTGTATGCCAAGCATAAAAAGAATGAAATCTAATAATATTCATCATATCTCTGCTTAATTTATGATTATTTTCTTGTAGTTTTAAAACTCTATAAAGATATTCATCGTGACCATAACTCATATGTAAATTACTTAAACCACAATTCTTATTATAGATACCATATTTACTATTAAGTTTTTCGTTTGAACTATCCGGATTATTTTTAAAAAATTTACTACAAATTATTTTATTACTAAATTTACATCCAACCGGATATGTATCTCCTACAACAGACCAATGTTTATCATAAAAATAACAAAATATGTTTATTCTTTTACCAATATCATGTATAAGTCCTGTAACTTGTAATTCTAAATCCAGTGGATAATCATTTCTAATCATTTCTGCTGTTTCGTATGCATGATGTATGTTATTTTCATTAACATCTGGGTCACTTGGATCAACAAAATTATTTAATTCATTTAAAACATCTTTAATGTTTTTTTTAACTTTTGGTAATTTATTTACATAATCTTTTGTTTTAATAACATAATCTAATGTTTGTTCTGTATGCATAGTTTTATAAAGTTTTTCTTGAGGTGAATTTTCATCAATTTTTCTCAGCATATATAATATATGGATCAATTAAATTTTCTAATGAAAAAACCTATTCCAAAGAAAAAAAAAGCAGTAAAGGTTTCATTTGTTGTAAAAGGACCTGAAATTGTTGAACAATTAGATTCAGATATTGATGTTAAATCTTTTCAGGATTTAATTGGAAAAGTTAATGTGAAAAGAACTGTTCCTAAATCAATAATTTTAAAACCAAAAAAAAAAATAGTTTTAAAACCAGGTGTTAAAAAAACGAAAAGAAAAATTAAGATGGTACAAGATATACCAAAATTAGACGAAAGAGTTGTTTTGGCATTAGAAGTTCTTGGAAAAAATATACAAGATAGACTACCACCAAAACAACCTGCAACAACTATTATTGAAAGTTCTTATTTTAAAGAGAATAGACAAATTTTTATGAATTTCATAAATTCCACATTTCAACCGTATTTAGAAAAAATAAAATCACAAGGCGAAGAAACGTGTGATACTCTTATCGGAGATGAGTTTTCTCTTTTAACTCATCAAGAAATAGTAAGAGATTATATAAATTTGTACACACCATATACTGGATTACTTTTATATCATGGTTTAGGATCAGGTAAAACATGTTCTTCTATTGCCATCGCAGAAGGTATTAAATCTCATAATATTCCAAATCATAAAATAATAGTAATGACCCCAGCCTCTCTTGAAAAAAATTATATTGAGGAATTAAAATTTTGTGGAGATTTTATGTACAAAAAGACACAGCATTGGGAATTTGTAAGGTTTAAACGTAATTCTAAAATTGCTGTTTCTGTTTCCGAATCATTAAGTATTCCAATTGATTATGCCAATAAAAAAAAAGGAACAATGGGAATAGGTCTTTGGATTATGGATAAAGATAAACCATCAAATTATGATACTTTAAGTGGAGAAGAACAACAATTACTTGATGCACAAATTAACGAAATGATTAAGAGTAGATATATGTTTGTTCATTACAATGGTATTACTCGTAGAAATTTAACAGCATTAAAAAAGGAACGAAAACAAGAAAATTTATTTGATAACTCCGTTGTTATTATTGATGAAGCCCATAACTTTGTAAGTAGAATAGTAAATAAATTAGGTAGAAATGATACTCTTACAATTGAACTTTATGAAATGCTTTTAAACGCGACAAATTGTAGAAAGGTATTTTTAACGGGAACACCTATTATTAATTATCCAAATGAAATTGCTGTTATGTTCAACTTATTAAGAGGATATATAAAAACATACGTTTTCAATATTTCTGTTATGTCAAGCAAAAAAATTAATAATGAATATATGAACGAAATTCTTAAAGGAATTAAACAAATTGATACTATTGAATATATTGTATCAAGAAATTTAATTAAAATAACATTAAACCCATTTGGATTTGCTTCTGTATATACAGAAGCAATATATAAAGGGGTAAGTTCTTTAAATGATGAACCAATTATGGATGATAAGTCGTTTTTAAGTATTATGAAAGATAAATTAAGACCACATAAAATAAATGTTGAAAAAATGACAATTGAAAAAGACTTGGCATTACCTCATAATTTAGATGAATTTAAACACAAGTTTATTGAAATGACCAGTGGAGAATTAATTAATCAAGAATTATTTAAAAAAAGGATAGTAGGTCTGGCATCCTATTTAAAAGACAAAGAGGAACTAATGCCAAGGTTTGATGAAGAAACAGATTTTCATATTGAACATATACCTATGAGTGATTACCAATTTGGTGTTTATGAAACAGCTAGAAGCGATGAACGTAAACTTGAAAGACTTAGAAGTAAAAGAAAAAAAATACCTGGTCGGGATGGCGTATATTCTGATACTGTGTCAACGTATAGAATTTTTTCACGGGCATTTTGTAACTTTGTTTTTCCAGAAGATATTCCCAGACCATTTCCTAGCGAAGATGATTCTAAAGATAAAGGTAAATTAATTGATAAATTAGATGAAGATGCTCTTGATGGTGTATCTATGGAAGATAGGGTTCAAAATGTAGATGGTGTGTTTACAGAAGACGATGATAAACAAATTAAAAAAATAGATGAAATTGTTTCCCAAGATTATTCTGTAAGAATAAAGGATGCACTTCAAAAACTAAATGAACGTGCTAGTGAATTTTTAACCCCATTTGCACTTGAAACATATTCTCCTAAATTTAAAAAAATATTAGATACAATTAACAGTGTAAGTTTAATAGGAAAACATTTAATTTATTCACAATTTAGAACACTCGAAGGAATAGGAATTCTTAAACTTGTTTTACTCGCAAATGGATATGCTGAATTTAAACTTAAATTTACAGGCGGAATACCCGAAATAGATATTTTGCCTGAGGATAAAGACAAACCCAAATTTGTTTTATATACAGGTACTGAAACAGCAGAATATAAAGAGCTTGTGAGAAATATATACAATGGAAACTGGAAAAATGTACCTGAGACAATTAAACGCGAATTACCTTTATTAGATAATACCTTTGGAGAAGTAATAAAAGTTATAATGATTACTGCGAGCGGAGCTGAAGGTATATCGCTTATGAGCACTAAATATGTTCATATCGTAGAACCATATTGGCATCCGGTTCGTATAGATCAAGTAATTGGTCGTGCTAGACGTATTTGTAGTCATAAAAATTTACCAGAAGAAGATAAAACTGTCGATGTATTTTTATATTTAATGACATTTACAGATGAACAATTAGCGAGTGATGCTTCTGTTGATCTTAAGCACAATGATTCGAGTAAATTAGATCCAACAAAATACTTGACAAGTGATGAAGCACTTTTTGAAATTGCTAATATTAAACGAGAAATAACAAAAAGAATATTAAATGCTGTTAAAGAAACTGCAATAGATTGTAATTTGTATAAATATGACGATGTTACATGTTTTTCTTTTGCAACAACAGATCCTAAAAGGTTGTCTTATAATGCATCAATCTCATCTGAACAAAGCGATAGAGTTGCTGTCATTAATAAGAAAGAAGTAAAATTAATCGCAAGTAAAATTTCTTTAGATGGTAAAGATTATGCATTTGTTAAAGATGATAAACTTCTTAAAAAATACAGTAAAAAAAAAGTTGTTCAAACTGGTAATTTATATGATTACGACACTTATTTACGTTCACAGAACGGTTTAGGAACTGCTGTTAATATCGGTAAATTACTTATTTTTGATACAGGAAAATATAATATAGAAAAAATAAGATAATATATATATATATAATGAAAATAACAAAATTTTTTAGATTTAGTAATTATACAAAAATCGTTAATAATAGATTAATAAATAAACATTTACCATTATTAAAAAATACTAATAAAGATAAAGAAAAGGATAAAGAAAAAGATAAAGAAAAAGAAAGTATTAACAAAGATAACCCAGACTTTTCAAAATTAGGATTTCCGTGGGAATAATAATATATAAATAAAGGTGTTACAGTGTTTAATTTGTAATTTATATATATATTATAATGGAGATAAATAAAATAGTTGATAAATTATTAAAAAATATGGAGTCAATTTAAATATGATTAAGAAAAGAATACAGATCTGTATTTAAATATATCATCATCGCTAACACGATTATTTTCAAAATGTTCATAATCGTGTTTATTTGTCAAAAGTGAAGCAATAAAATAAAGACAATACACTCCACATTCAGAATGTTTTTTTTGATGGATATTTCTTAGTTTTATAAATTCTAATTCACAATCACACTCAAATCCCTGAGATACAATCATATTACCAAATTTATTCATATTTGGATGTATGGATTTTCCATAACTATCAAAATAATATAAATGATTTCTTCTTAAATCTAAAAACATAGCACACCAATGTGAACCACCTTGTGTATGCTTATCTAAATTAAATATAAATCCTATATATTTAACATTTTTTTTTAGATGATTAATAAGTGAAAATTGACATAGTTCCGGCCAAACACATACACTATTATTATCATAATAATCTTTAGATTCATAGTCTATTGGTGAAGGACCTATAAATTTGAAATAATCATATGCTTTTTCATATTGTTTCATTACCTTTTTTATATCATTTGAATTTAACCAGGTATTAGGTTTTTTTTTCCACGATAATGGTTTTTCGGGAGCAAATGTATAATTTAATATGTCTCTGTCTAATCCGGTATTTAACGCTTCTTGTTTTAACCAACACGATTCTATATCACACACACTTTTAAATTTTTCTTTTAATAATTTCCATATTTTTATCGGTTCTTCAGTTTCAATTAAATCATCGGTATTTCTTTTATTCCAATTGTTTCTTAACAATAATAATGATTTACTATCATAACATGTATGATTTAAATTATACTCTTTTTTTGGTGAACAAGTTCCTTTCATATTATATATTTCTTTTTTTTTTATTTTTTTCAGTTTTTAAATTATATATTTTTTCCTTTGGCATAAAAGGTTTTTTTTCCTTTTTTAAATTTGTTATTTTCATACAATCTTCTATTTTTATTTGTTTTGATTCCATTTGTAAATTATCCATATCATAATCAAGTAAGTTTAAAGATTCTTCTTTGTTGTTATCTATTTTATTTAACTCTGCGAATTTATCGTATTCGTTTTTTCTTTCTTCATTTAAATCAGAATCCTTAAAGATTTGTATCATATCATTAACATAAGTTTCAAAAACTAATTGCGTTGATTTAGGAGATTTATTCAAATTGTCTTCTTTAAAAAGTAATTTAGTTACTGCTAATAACCTTTTTTTATAAAATTTTTTATCTTTTTTATTTAATTTTATATCATTTAAATTAGCATCATTACTATTTTCATTATTTAGTGATAAATCATTATTTACTAAATATTTTAATGTATCAAATTTAATGTCCATTATATTATCTTTATATATATTATAATGAGTGTTTGGTTAGATCATGTTAAAGAGACAAGAAAAAAATGTCCGGGTATGTCCTTCAAAGATGTTCTCAAAGAAGCAAAAAAAACATATGATAAAAAAACAAAAACAGCTGGACCTGTAGTATGCAAATCTACTAAATCTACTAAATCTAAACCAAAGAGACCAAAAAGAAATACAAAAAAAAAAAGAAAAAGAAAAAGAAAGACAATGGGAAAAGGTAGGGGGAGAAAAGGTAAAGCTAAAACATTAAAAAAAACTTCAAGAAAAATACCAAAAAAATTTAAATGTAAAATGTTTCCAAATGCACCAAACTGCTAACAATTTTCTACGTCTGAATTAGATTCGTAAACAGGATTATTATGTACATCAGTTCTTGTGTGTGTTGTTTCGTTAAATCCATATATCTCATTATTGTGTATACGATTTGTATTTTGTCTATTATTTCTATTTAATCTATCATAATATGATACATTTTCTTGCTGTTGAGAGTCTCCGTTGTTTACGCTAACCATAGTTGGTTTAGGATAAATTTTTTTGTCTTTATTTTTTTTTATTATTATTAATAATATAGTCAAACAAATACATAAAATTAAACTTGCACAAAATATAATTAAGATAAACAATTTATCGTGTTTTTTTTTTCCTTTGGATATATTTGTTTTATTTTTATTATCAATTACGCCAAATACTGTTGGTGTAATTGATGATATATTTTTTAAGCTAGACGTATGCGTTGTATAAGTAGTAAACGTTTTTGTTGAAGAATACAATGATACTTTTGACGTTGATGACGTCGTTGATGACAATTTATTAGTATTTGGTAACGAAATTGTTGAATTATATTTAATAGTTCGACTTTGTGTTTTAGATGAAGATACAGATGTGTCTGTTGAACTTTTTGTTGGCAATGGTGGTGCTGGTAGCCTTGTACTTGTTGATGTACTTGTTGATGTACTTGTTGATGTTGATGTAGTTGTGTAAAATATACTATCAGAAATACCTATGATATTTGTATCATTTGATATAATTAATATTTTATATTTTCCATTTAAATTATTACTATTCCACGAAGTCATACCATTATTTGTATTGTTCCAGAAACCAATCAATTTTATTGGTATTTTATCTTTATAATTATAACTTGTTGTTTCATAATCATAAAAATAACTACTATAATCACCTAAATAGTTTGAACTCCACGTAAGATGAGAATTATATGCATTTATATTTATACCAAACATTGTAAAATAAATAGAATGAATTTCTGGATTTTTTATTCCTATATTTTTTATATCTATCTTAAATTTTTTATCCCAAAGATTAGAAAAATAATAAGGTAAAAATATATTGTAATTATTATTTTTACAACAATTAATTGAATCAGTTGTTACTGAAAATAAATGATGATTTTCAATATATGTTTTCCATGTATTATTTTTATCAATAAACATTTGAATATTTACATATTGACTATTATTTATATTGTTCCACTGTAGATTTAATGTATTTCCAGGAAAATAAATACTATTATTTTGAGGAATAATAATATTTGACATAGATAGTAAAAATATTGATGACAATAACATTTATACATATATTCGTATGTCTTTCTTTATATAATTTAACTATTTTTTAATTGCTGTCTTGTATGATTGTTAAAAAATTTAGAACTTATATCTGTTTTAATTCCACCACTCGTTTTAAATGTTTCTATAGAGAGATCGGTATTATAGCTTTCTAAATACAAATCACTATTTGAATTAGGAACATACGAATTAAAAATATTAGAATCACTTTCTAAATGTTTATCTATATTTTTTAGTTCACTATCGACGTCAATATTAGATGCATATTTAACATAAATATTTTTAGAATCATTTCCAGGAATAAAAACTTCTTCCTTTAAACACTCAATTCTTTCGGTATTATTTTGTTTAATTGGCACAGGCATTGTTATTCTTGTATTAACACTTCTAAATGATAATGGTAATGTCAAATTTGTTGATGGATTATTTCTAGAATAAATACGTTTATTTAAGTCTTCCGTTCTTGAAAATTGAGTAAAATAAGTTTTGTATTTACTTAACATATTATATTATATAGAGATATAATTTAGAAAATATACTTATAATTCTAATATAAAGTATGTGCGGGATATATTGGTTATTACACACCAAAAACTTTACAGAATATACTGATAATAATATAAAAAAACATTTTGAAAAAGGATCGGGCAGAGGACCAGATTATTCTGTATTAAAACAAAAATATAATAGTTATATTGGGTTTCATAGATTATCAATTAATGATCTAACAGAAAAAGGCAATCAACCTTTTGAAATTAATTCTTGTGTATTAGTATGTAACGGAGAAATATATAATCATAAAGAACTTATTGATGAATATAACTTAGATGTTAAAAGTGAATCTGACTGTGAAGTTATTATTCATCTGTATAAAAAGTTTGGAATATCAAAAACTATAAATTTACTTGATGGTGTTTTTGCATTTGTATTATATGATATTGAACAACAAACATTAATGGTTGCTAGAGATTTTTTTGGTGTAAGACCTTTATTTATATCTCACAATGATGAAACACTAGAAATATCATCTGAATTAAAAATGTGTTCGATTGATCAAAGTAAATGTATACAATTTAATCCAGGGAAATGTATGATTTTTAATATTGTTGATAGTAAAATATTAAAAACATCGTGTTTTAGTTATTACAACTTAAATTTAAAAACTCCTATTACAAAAAATATATATCAAAAGGTTTATGAATATTTAAATGAATCAGTTAAAAAACGGGTAGATAATACTGAAAGACCACTTGGTTGTTTGTTATCTGGTGGATTGGATAGTAGTATTATTGCATCTCTCGTTAAAAAAAATTTAAATCATAACCAAAATTTAAAAACATTTTCTATTGGTTTAGAAAATTCAGTTGATATTCATTTTAGTAGAATAATGGCTAAATATCTAGATAGTGACCACAGTGAATTTATTGTAACTGAAGAAGAAATGTTAAGTTGCATTCCGGAAGTAATACATACGATCGAATCGTATGACACAACAACTGTTAGGGCAAGTGTTGGAAACTGGTTGGTAGGTAAAAAGATAAAAGAAACAAGCGATTGTAAAGTCATATTTAATGGAGATGGTGCAGATGAAGTTGCAGGTGGATATCTCTATTTTAGAGAAGCTCCAAACAATGAAGAATTTGATTTAGAATGCAAACGTTTATTAAGTCATATTCATTATTTTGATGTACTGCGTTCAGATAGATGTGTATCTTGTCATGGGTTGGAAGCAAGAACACCATTTCTAGATAGATCATTTGTTGAAATGTATCTTAGAATTAATATGGATGAAAGAGTATCTAAAAATAAACAAGATAAACATATATTTAGAAAAACATTTAAAGATATATTGCCCCAAGAAATACTTGAAAGAAAAAAAGAAGCATTTAGTGATCGTGTATCATCAAAGCAAAATTCATGGTATGAAATAATTCAAAAACATACAAAAAATAAAAAAATAATTAATTATAACAATAATAACCCAAAAACTCCTGAACAATCATACTATAGAAGTTTATTTTCGTTATATTATAAAAATTCTAGTCATATTATACCGTATTTTTGGATGCCTAAATTTATTGAGGCCGAAGATTCAAGTGCAAGAACCTTAAAAATATATGACTAATATATGAACGCAATTGTGTTTGACTATGATAAAACACTGGGATATTTTGAACAATTGCATAAAATATATATTTTATGCAATGATAAAATATCAATTAATTTATTATTATTGCTTTTTCCAAAAGTTTTTAGACCATATTTTTTTGAAATATTAAAATTTCTAATAAATAATAATAAAGACAATTATTCAATCATATTATACACAAATAATAATGGTCCAAGATATATATTAGATAGTGTTATCTATTACTTAGATAATAAATTTAATTGTAAAGTATTTGATCACATTATATATGGTTACAAAACTAGTGATGGAAAAATTGAAACTTGTAGACAAAATTCAAAAAAAAGATTTGATGATTTATTTCCATGTACTGGAAAAAAATTTAATAATGTATTATTTTTAGATGATAGTTTACATATTGATATGATAGATGAAAAGGTAGAATATTTACAAATTGAACCTTACTATTATTCGTGTGTTGATGAACTAAATAAGTTATCAAAGTTCCTAACAAAAAATGAACTACAATATTTAGAAAATATTTTAAAAAATGATAGTATTCCTAAATCTTGTAGCAATAATGAAAATGTTCAAATATTAAAAGCTATTGTTTTATTTGTTTCCAATTTAAAATAATGATGCATATGATCTAGCAGATCTGGCAGCTCTTGAACGTCTAGATCTTGAACGCCTAGATCTTGAACGGGCAGATCTTGAACGCCTAGATCTTGAACGCCTAAATCTTGAACGGGCAGCTTTTGAACGTCTAGATCTTGAACGGGGTGCTCTTGACCGTCTAGATCTTGAACGGGCCGCTCTTGAACGAGACCCTTTTGAACGTGAACGTGAACGTTTTCCTCCAACTAAAGTTGATAACATTATATTATTAATTTAGAAAAAAAATCGAAATACAAATATTGTTAAAATACATAAATAATAAAATATAAATACAAATATACTTATATATTTTCTATTTCTATTATTAATTTTAACTTCAATCATATTTAATACAGGATCAACAACATTTAAATCTCTTAAATGTTGATAATTTTTTAAAAGTTCATTTTCAATAATAGAAATAAAACAATTATTATAGTATTTATACAAAATACTAACAATAGTTACATAAATTAACGAAATTATAGCATATTTTTTTTGAAAAAATGATATTACAAATAAACACATACCAGGCAAATTAAAATGTATTGATTTAATTAATATTCCTAAATATAAATTATCTATCTTTAAATTATCTAATTTATCGTAAATTAGTTTTAAAAATTTTTCTTTTATCATTTAAATAATATGAACATAGATTTATTATTGAAAAATATAACAATTAATACTCCTTTTTATATTATTTTGATTATCTGTTTGTTTTTAATTTCTTCAATAAAAAATAAAAATTTTTATATTACTTTATTTTCTTTTATATTTGTAACTTTTATTGGATATGTTGTGCATATATTTTCACACATTATTGATTTTAGAATTCTACTGAATATAAAACATAATTTTATTCAAAATAAGTACTTTAAAAAATATTATAATATATTTGTTTCACTTATAGAATTACATAGTGTTACACACCACGAAAGTAAAAATAATAAATCAGGAATAAATATTGCTAAAGAAGCATGTAATAATTTATTGTTTCAGGGTGTTGGGTTATATTTAATTGCACTTATTATTAAAAAAATGGATATTAATATTTTTATATTATGGGCAATTTTATATACAACAATTCATCTGATTAATTATAATTTAGTTCCTTGCAAAGAGCATATAAACCATCATAAGGACCCAGATACAAACTATGGTATAGAAATTTATGATATATTATTTGATACAAAAAACAAAAATGATGAATCTGTTGAAAATTATAATCATTACTCAATTAATTTAATAATTCTTACTATCATTTATCTTATTTTCAGTAAATTTTCTCGTTAAAATATATAATGAAAAATTATAAAGGTGAAAATGTAAAAAAAAAGGTTTCAAAAAAAATGATAGATATATTAAAAATTGGTAAAAAGGATAAAAATTTAGGTTATACAGGATTGTGTGTACCAACTAATAAAATAAAAGAATTAACACATTATTTAGATACTTTAAATGAGTGTTATGACGAAAATAATTTAAAAATTACTCAATATATAAATACATATGATAAACAATTTAAATTTGTACTAAATGTATTATTTTATATTAGAGACAAAATATCTAACGAATTCGTTGAAAAAAATAGAAAAATAAATGAGACATATGAATTTGCAGAAAGTAAATATAATAAGTGTGAACCTAATAATACATTTGATTCTTTTGATAATTCATTAAAAATTATTCCATTTTTAAAAAATAATAATTCATACGAGAACATTTTATTTAATTTGTTAGTTTTTAACTGTCACATAAACTTAATATATTCGGGAGCATTACATCATAAAAATTGTTTGTTTAACCCGGATGTAGATGGAAATAATTATTACCTAGAAATTGATGAATTTAAAACAATTATGCTTGATTCAATTTCTATTAGAACAACTTTGATTTTTATTAGACTAATTCTTAATAACAAACTAAAAAGACAATCGACATTTTTAATTGATATTGAAAACTTTATTACAAAATCCAATCTTAATCTTAGATTTGAAAGGTACAACGATTATTTTATTAATTTTTTAACAACCGAAAAAAAATATTTTGGTTTATTATATAATTCAATCAATATACTAAATATTATTCCAATCGTTGTTAAGGTATTAATAAGAACATTTGAACATGAATTTTTAAAAAATACACCAGACAGTAAATTTATTTTACTAAAACAAACACTACATACTGATTTTCATAAAACATGGTTTACGGTTTTATCGTATATTGGTGGTATTTAAAATTATAATTTTAAATATTTTATAGCATCTAAAATAATTGTCTCGTCTGTTGTTAGTTTTTGGAATATAATTGCCTTTGAAAATGATACAGTAAATAACCTATTTCTTTGATTTTTACAAATAATTAATATATCTTTGTCTCCTTTTTTTATATTAATTATTATTCCTCCATTTTGAAGTTTCATTAAAAATTTTCCTTCTAAAGGAATATATCTTATATATCTTCCAACTGTTAAATTAGAAACATCTGGAGAAAATCTATATTCTTTTAAAATTTTAATTGTCTCTTTAACATTTGGGTAACTAATTTTCTGCAAAACATCGTTTATTTCGCTTCTTATCTCACCATAATTCGTATCAGAAAGATCAGATTCTTCTATAGATTTTAAAATATCGTTTATAAGATCCATATATCATACTTTCATACTTTTTCCAAGAAGTTTTTACAAAAATCGAAAATGGACATTTTGACAAAATGTCCAAATCTGAAAAGTGGAAAAAACTTTTGGAAAAAGTATGAAAGTGTGAAATTAAGACGTAAATGCTCTAAAATGTGTGTTTTTAAAAAAAAATATGCTTTAAATTAAAGTAAGGGGTTTTGGCAAAAAAAATATAAAAAAAAATTGATTTAGTGCTACTTTCTGTTATCATTATAATGATAACGAAAAGTAGCAATTCAAAAGATGGATTTTATGAATGCAAATTTTGTGACTATATTACGTGTAAAAAATATAATTATGTCAAACATTTAACCACACTTAAACACAAAAAACAAGAAAATGATAACAAAAGTAGCAAAAATTTTTCATGTGAAATTTGTGGAAAAAAATATAAGTTTAGTAGTGGATTATCTAGACACAAATTAAAGTGTGGTATAAGTGTTTGTTCTAATAATGACATTGATAAAAAGTTTAATATGTTGATGAATCAAAATCAAGAATTAAGAGAACAATTAATCCAGATATCAAACCAACCAAATAATTCAACAATTATTAATAACAAAATGACAATTAATTTATTTTTAAATCAAGTTTGTGGATCTGCTGTTAATTTATCGGATTTTATAAATAAATTAAATATATCTCATGGTGATTTAAATTATACTCTTGATAATGGTTATGTTAAGGGTATTAATAATATATTTATTAAAAATTTAGAAACACTTAAACCGTCAGAACGACCAATATATTGTACAGATAAAAAAAGACTTAGATTTTATATTAAAGAAGATGACGAATGGTTAAGAGACAATCAAAATATTGAAAAATCAATAGATAAAATAACCGTAAAACAAATCCAAAAAATAAAAGAATGGGAAAATGAAAATCCAAATTGGAAGAACTGTGATAAATTAACTGAAAAATACCTCAAAATGGTTCAGGAAGTTATTATTAATAGTTCCGATAAAGAAAAAAATATAGAAAGTATTATTAAAAGTTTATCAAATAATACAGAAATAAAAGATATTATGCTATAAAAAAAATATATTAGATATATATAATGGATAAAAATAAAAATGATATGGAACATATGTATAAATATATTTTTGGAATATTGGGTGTAACTTCAACTTCACTCGTCGTGTATAATATGTTA
>Ga0115572_10001571_pt1 | contig 18484 bp, 17 predicted proteins | sample COGITO_mtgs_1206_FD_88681 | JGI IMG/M metagenome (GOLD analysis project Ga0115572, IMG submission 88681) | Pelagic marine microbial communities from North Sea - COGITO_mtgs_120607 | ecosystem: Environmental > Aquatic > Marine > Epipelagic | place: Germany:Helgoland, sampling site Kabeltonne... | reverse complement strand
TGGCTTTTTTCTGGATGAAATTGAGTTCCAATTATGTGATCTGAGTAGATAGCAGATGTAAAATCAATACCATAATTTGAAGTTGTCAATATATTATCTTCACTCTCACATTCAAAATAAAAGCTATGCACAAAGTAAAAACCAAATTCATTATCTATACCTTTAAATAAACTGTGATTTTGAATATCTTTAATTGTATTCCACCCCATATGCGGTAATTTGGGCTTAGATTCAATTTTATTTATATTGAATTTTTTTACTCTTCCTGGAATCCATCCAAGACCTGGAAAATCACCTTCATCACTTCCAAAACCCATTACTTGTAGACCAACACAAATCCCTAAAATAGGAACTTTTTTTCTTATTACTAAATCATTTAATTCATCTCTTAACCCCGAATCAATCAATTGTTGCATTGTCGCATCAAACGCTCCAACTCCAGGTAAAATAAGTTTATCGGCTTTTTTTAAGTCACTTTTATTGGATATTATTTCATAATCGATATTTAAGTTTTTGTAAATAGTCGCAATGGCCTGAACATTTCCTGAACCATAATCAATTATTCCTATCATCTTTTACCACCTTTTTCTAACCCAAGAAAACGCATTACTTTAGCGCCAATATTATATATACTATCTTGGGATTTATAATCTTTATATGTTTTATTTGGAGCGTCCATATAGGATTGTAATTCTTCTACAGAAATTCCAAGCTTAGTCGCTATATATTCAAAATCTTGATGAATTATTTTAGGATCGTATGCAGGGTACTTTAATTTCTCCAACGCATCTTCACGAGTCATTTGATTTGTTAGTATCAAACTAGAATATTGAACTTTTCTAGTATCAAACCCAAATTTTTTAGGCAACCAATAACTTTCATAAAACCTTGTAAATCTCGATTCAAAGTGTTTTTGAGGATACTCTTGATAACCAAACTTGTCAACTAATGTTTTCATGGCTTCAATTTTGTTATAAGGAAAAAAATCTAAAGGTCTAATTAATTTTATTTTTTTAAAGTATGGTAAAAAAATCTTGTGCCATAAAATGTTTGTTACTGGATATTCTTTAAGTTTTCCTGTTCCATGTTTTTTATAGACATCTTTTAATTGTATTGAATCAGACTGATAGTACATCCACTCTAAAGGATTTCTCACACATTCTGTGGAGTAATTCCCTCCAGTTAAAATATGTTTGATATTATGTTTCGAAGCAAATTTATACATCGTTGCAAAAAAGGAGTGATCTTGTGGCGTATCTATGTGTGAAACACCTGACTTAAAAAAAGCCAATTGTAAATCTTTCATTTCCTCCCAATTAATTACTTCTGTATATAAATCAAGATCAAGACCATCAACGAGTCTTTCAATATTATTAACAGCAATCTGAGAATTCCAGCCGGCATCAACGTGAAAGACTAAAGGACGTAAACCATACTTCTTAACCATAATATATAATAAATAGGAACTATCTATACCACCACTCATACCCATTAAGCAGTCAAAATCTTTACCTTCTCCTTCTTTTTTGAGTTTTTTAACAATCTTTTTTAAGGCTTTGTCACCTCTATCATCAGTGTGCCATTTTGGTAAGATATCTGAATAAAACGTATTGCAATGATCACAAACTCCATTTTGATCAAAGGTAATTTTTGAGTCAGTAGTATCCATTACGCAATTCGCACAAATTTTAACTTTATCCCTCATTATTTGTGTAAATTTTTGTTTTATTAGTTTTTTCAATAGCGTCTATAAAACCTTGAGTCATATTTTCTATAGTACAATACTTGGTATAATAATCAAATGCATTCTTTCCTAATTTTTTTGAAAATTCAATATCTAAACACAATTTGATTAAACTAGTTTCAAGTGATTTTTGATTGTCTTCACAAAAAATACCATTAAAATCATTAATAATATTAGTTTTCTCACCACCACTTACAGAGTTTTTTTTTGTTAAAAAAGGGACTCCATAGCCTAAACTTTGGAGAACAGAAAGACCCGATTGACCAAAAGAAACAGAAACGATTGCTCTTTTATAAAAATCTTTTAATTTATTTACATCTTCAATTCTACCGTAAAACTTAACTCTACTTTGAATTTGGTAGGATTTAACTTGATTAGATAAGTTGAGTAATTGATCTCCATCACCAATAAAAGATAGACATATGTTTTTAGGAATTTTATTAATGATATTATTAAATGAAGAAATAAGAATATCATTCTCTTTTCTGGTATTCAAAGTTCCAACAAATAAAATAGTATCTTTAATCCTCATATTGTAGGATTGTACTCTCTCACCCACATCAAAAGTATTGTTTGCTACATATGAGTTAGATTTATTAATTCCTAAATTAATAAAATCTAATCTTGATTTATTAGTATAAAAGACATTAGCATAAACCTTTTTAGATATCCAGGATCTTATATTATTGGTAACTTTATTATTTGTTAACCAAGCTCCCCATAAAATTATATTCTTTGTTTTTCTAAATCTAAAAACAGAAACAATAGTATTAACCCACCTAACGTCAAATAGTAAAATTATAAAATCATACTCATTATTTTTTATTTCATTTATTAAACCTTCTTGAAAAAAAAAGGGGCCACTTTTTTTAGCAGTGGAAATTAATTCTTGATATTTATCATTTTTATTGTTTATACTTTTACCAGAATGTAGGACAGTAACATCATATTTTTCTGATAACAGATTAAACATTGGTTTTCGATAATGAAGTATGTAATTATAACCTATTAAGATTTTTTTTTTCATTTTTTAAATATTCTTTAATAAATATCTTTGGTTTTTTAATATAAGTAGCATAAAATTCTAATTTATCTTCAGGAAAATCCCACCACTTTATTCTTAGTAGATTCTCAATTATTTGATTATCAAATCTTTTTCTAATTTCTTTTCCTGGAACTCCAGCGACAACTGAATAATCATCAACATCTTTCGTTATTACGGAACCCATTCCAATTACTGCACCATCTCCAATCTTAACTCCTTGTTTAATAATCACATTATTCCCTATCCAAACATCACTACCAATTGTAGTATTTAATGGATTAGGTCTTGAAAATTTTGAGAATTTTTTTTTAATACTATCTCTCCCATTATAAAATACAGGAGACATCCCTACCCATTCCATCGGATGAACTCCTCCTCCAATAATTACATTATTCGCTATAGAAACAAAAGAACCTATTTGACAATCCGAAATATCACAATTGTAGCCGCAAAATGAATATTTATTTAGAAATGAATTGACAAAACTTGAGTTTGCTTCAATTTTAGAAGTTTTATGAATTTCAGAATTTTTTATTGAACTAATTTTACTCTTTTTGAGAATTTTAGATAGTATGTATATAATTTTTTTCATATCCTTTTTTATTAAAATAAATAATGTAAAATATTAAACTCCAAAGTAAAATTCCATCTGCCCAACCTAAAGCAATTCTTCCAAATAGCATTAAAATCATTAATAAAATAAAAGGATAATATTTAATGAAATTTTTTGTGCTTAGAAATGATATGTACAAAATAGGAACTAAATAAATTAAAAAACCAATTAACCCTGTTTCAGCAAACAATGTAAGCCAGGTATTCTCAGATCCATTACCTACTTTATCGCCAACAAAACTACCTTTTCCAATAAAAAATTCCACAAAATTATAGTTTTGAAAATAGTTAATATATTGATTATGATAGTAGATTCTATCTAAATGACCAGAGCTTTGAAAATCAAATGATTGCATTATTCTGTTATAAATTATAAAATTATCAATAAAGTATAAATTAAAAAAAACAACTATTGGTGGCAAAAATAGAAAAGAATAGAAAAAATATTTAATTGTTTGTTTTGCAAATATTATTTTAAAGTCAATTTTCAAAAGAAAATCAATAACTAAAATAAAAACAATAAAAATTATAGAAGTCCTAGATCCTGTAAAAATACTTGATATTAAAAAAAATAATTTCATACTTAAAGATGTGCCTAAATGTCTAAAAAGAAGAAAAGATATAACTAAGAAATAACTTGCTTCTTTTGAATATGAAAATAATCCTTGATAACGTCCTATCTCAAATTTATTTGCCGAAACAATATTTATGAAATATTCAAATTTAAAAATCTCATAAATCATTATAAGTAAATTAATAATAATAACCCAAGACATTATCTTTTTTAAATAAAAAATATTATCTGAAATTAAAATTCCTAAAATTAAGCAGTAAAAATATGCATTATCAGTGTAAGAGTTTATTAAAATATAATATTTGCTATTAAATAATAATAATGTTAGAATTAATATTAAAATGTAAATTAAAATTTTAGACCTGCCGAATGTTAAAGTTTTATAACTACCTAAAATTAGAGTACTTGATATGAATAATGTCCTTAATTCTGGAAAAAATTGAGTTAAAGTAGCGTTACATATAAATCCTAAAACAATAGAAAGGGTTATTAAATTATTTATTAACTCTTTACTCATTATACTAAATATTTTATAATCTCGTCAAGTTTTTTGTCCATGGACCAAATAAGTTTATTTTTCTTTATATTGGATGAAATTATTTTATAATTTTCTGGATTAGATAATTTTATAATTTTATTTTTTAAATCCTCGACGTTATTCCCAACATATCCAAATTTATTATCAATTATAATTTCTTTTGCCTGACCTTTTATATAGCCGAGTATCGGTAATTCAAGGTTTATGTAGTCATAAAGTTTTGAAGGAACACAATATTCAGAAAGATCATTAGTTAGGGATAAGAAACCAGAGTCTGCATTTTTATTTAAATATTCTAAATATTTATCATGAGTCATCTTATCTAACAGATTTATACGCCCTTTCAAAGAGCATAATTTCTTATTTTTTTTATAATCTCCAATAAAAGTAGCCTTAACATTTGGAAGATCTTTTACGGCATACGCTAGAATTTCTGGTGATTGTGAAGACCCCATATTGCCTCCATAGATAATTTCAAATTCCTTTTTTTTAATCTTTTGTGAAGTCCGTTTAAATTCTTTTATAAATCCAAAATTATTGTTTATAATATTATTTAATTTTGGATATTTAAATTCTAATGCTGTTTTATATTTTGACGAGGATGTAATTATTAAGTCAGCACTCTTTAAAAGCTTTTTCTCTAGTTTTTCTCTACTCACATGGGGAATATTATATTTTTTTATAGATAATTTTTGATTATAGATTTTTGATTTATATAAAGGATCTCTGTGATTAATAATAAACTTACATCCAATTTCAATTTTTAATTTATAACCTAGAATTATAGTGCCATACTCATCTCCAGATGTACAAAACAATATATCATCTCTGGTTATTTTATCCTTTAAATAATTAAAGGTTAATTCAACCCATTTATCTAAATAGTCATTATAAGTTCCGATATGCTGAAGGACTAATGAAATTTTATTTTCTTTAAATGGTGTAATTAAATAATTCTCATTATCAATTACGTTTGAGTTATAATAATTAGGTGCTATAACTTTAATTTTAAAACCTTTTTGTTTTAAATTTAAGACAGCAGCTTCTCTCATCAAAGAACCTCCTTTGTTATAAGGAGTAATCTCAGGAAATGATCTAGTTATGTAATAAATCAAAAAATTTTACTTATTAATTTTGTTTAAATAATCTTTAGCAAAAAAATAAAAAATACTTTTTGCTTTAGTTTTTGAGGCATATTTTTTCTGAAACTCTTCTAAATTTTCATATTGTAGTGAAAAGGTTCCAAATCTACTTAGTCCATAATCTTGTTTAATGGATAACTGTAATCTTTTTCTAAAAAAACTAAAAAGGTAATATTCAATAACGTTTTTTATTTTATAGAATAAGCTACTTTTTAATAGGTTTACAATTTTGTTTTTTTTTGTTTTTTTTATGCAGTAATTATTAAAATAATCAGGAAACAATTCTCCTAAACTATTCAAACATAAATTCCTTTTATATTTGTATTCTAATGGGATTTGATTAAATAACTCTAGATAATCATTTTCCCAATATGGAATGTGCCAAGAGTGTCCGTAAAACTCATATACGCGTAATGTATTAACTATAAAAGTAGACTGCCTTTCTTTCCAATCAAAAAAATCAAAACAATCCGATCCTTTTAAATTTCCACACTCTTGAGATATTTTTTTTTTAATACTATTCCTTATTTCAGGTTTCATTGAGAAAAGATTAAAATGTTGTCTTAATATAGAATCATATACAGATTCTATATTTTTGCTATTTTCTAAAAGATCCTTACTGTAATGAGAGCCAGAAATAACATCCAAAGTATGACCTGGAATAAACAAATAATCCTCATCATCGCTAAATAGTTCTTTTACGGCAAAGCTCTCCATTACATTAGGAATTGATTTGTGGTTTCCAACATATTTTAATAATTCAATTGAAGTATTATAACCTTCACTCCAAGTTTTTTGAGTGTATGGCATAAATCGCCATTCAAAATTCAATCTTTTCGAAATATTTCGGCTTGTTTTAACTTCATCATGATTATCATTACCGAAAGTGTAGCATATAGCATTTTTAACACCCACTTTATTGAGCATAATTGCTATTAATCTTGAGTCAATCCCCCCACTTAAAGGAACTACTGGTATAAAATTATTTTTTTCAATATACTCTTTTAATCTTGTAAATGATTTAAATAAGATATCATTAAAAGAAGCACTAAACTCACACTTTTTGAAATGTTCTTTTGGAAAATGTCCAAACCTGTAATAATAATACTTTTGTAGTTTATTATATTTTTTTGAGATTTTAAGAATACAAGCAGCATTGACACTTTTTACATCTTTTGAAAGCGTATTATCACCAATAACTGAACCACCATGCAAAAATTCCTGAATACCGTCTTCATTATCAATATTTAATCCAAACTTTGAAAATTGATCTGAAATATTAATTTTCTCGGAACTAATAAAATAAAACAAAGGGTTAGAACTAACTTTATCAGTTATTAGAAAAACATGATTGTCAGTTTCTATTACAATAGAAAAAAATCCATCGATTTTTGATAATAATTTAATTAAGCTATCCACTGTAAGTTTTTTGGAAGTTATATTAAGTTCTAAAAAGTCCAGTATAGGCGTAAATCTTTCTGATGATAGAATTTGTCCTTTCGCATATAATTTGAATGAATGTTTTTTTAAACATTGATAATCTTCTAAGCATAAAGTTGTTTCCATAATTCTTATTTATTAACAAGTTTCTTATATAGATCACTTATATCTTGATAACTAAAAATTTTAAGTTTTAAAGAGCCTATGATTAGTAGTGGAAATATAATTATAAATTTTATGAAGATATTTACTACAATGGAGACTGAACTTATTAATGGGAACAAAAAGTAAAAAATAATATAAGTTGCAAAAAAAACAACATAAGTATTAAAAATTTTATTCCAATTTACTTTAATCGGTTCGAGTTTATAAAACCAAATACCACACCATAATGTTAAAAACAACAATGACCCAAATGTTGTCCATGCGGCTGCAGATGAACCAAAAACTGGAATAAACAAAAAATTCAATATCAAATTAATGAAAGCTGCTAAAAAATAACCAATGGTTGATAAATAAATTTTTTCCTTTAACCCAAAAATCGCGCCAAGATATTTTTGATGTGAACTAATATAATACCCAAAAACAATGATTGGAATTAACGAGTATGCTTGATTAAATGATTCATCAACTAATAACTCCACAATTTCTTTTGCACATAATGAAATTATGAAAGCAAAACAGAAAATAATCCAATTAAAAATAGGAATAAAATCAGTTAAACTTTTTCTATATTTCACAATATTAACTGTGTACATGGAGGTTAGCATTGGAGAAAAAACCTGAAATACTGACTCAGTAAAAACTCTTACGATTAATGCGCCTTTATAAGCGACATCATATATTCCAGTATCTGTAGCAGAGCCATAATAAGTTATTATTAGGCGGTCACTTAGGAGGGTAATCCAAGAAGAAATAGCCAGGGGTATTAGAGGCAACGAATAAATTAGAGCATTTTTTATAATTTTAAAATTTATCTTAAATATCAATAAATTACCCCTTATCAAAATTATTATAAAATAAAGACTAGCTAGTGTGAAGCCTGAGAAAATACCAATAAAACGTCCAATAAACCCTAAATCATAAAAATATAGAAGAGATACACTAAGTATTGAGTTTACAATAAAAAATATGAAGTTTGGAAAAATTATTCTTTTTATTTCTAGTCTGTTGCGTAATAACATTTGACCAATTAATCCAAGCTGTTGGATTAATGGACTAATACAAATCATTAAAAGCAGCGGAAAATAAGTAATTTTCAATAAACCATCATAAGAATTTACTACTATGAAAATGATAGTAGTAACAAAAAATCCCCAAATAAGGATAAACCAAAAAAAGCTACTAATGTACTCTCCTAATTCATTTTTAGTTTTGTTATTATTAAAATAATATCTATTAAATGAACTATCTAAATATAAGGAAACAAAAACTGCACTAAACCCAATTACAGCCTCTATATTTGATAAGACACCATAATCTTTTGGAGTTAAAAGCCTTGTCATTATTGGTAACAACAGTAAATTTGCCCCCTTAGTTAATAGTGATATTAAAAAATATAGAGATGAATTTTTAAATATTGTCTTAGGTATACTACCTGAATGAATATATTTCAAATTTTGATATTATTTATAATAATCTTTTAACTTTAAAAGAAATTCTTTGTACTGAATATCAAATAATTCTGGCTCATAATAATTTCTCATATTACTAGTTTTAGGAATATTTGGGAGAAATTTATTATTATACATAAATCTATTTAACCATCCCTTAAAATAAATTTTCAAGTCTAATTTACCTTTGGGGTAGTTTGACTTATTTAAATTATCATTTATATAATTTGCGATCTTTATTGAAGGTTTTGACTTTATATCGCCAATGTTATTTATGATTACTTCCTTTCTTATATTAGATTTATTATTAAATTCTTTTATTTCACCAGATGTAAAATATTCATCAAGTAAACATATTAACTGTTTACTTGTCTCTGGCACTATACTACCTTCTCTAATATCATCAATACCTGTTGAAGAATCACTATATAATTTAGCTTTACCATCAAAAAGATTAAATGTCGGTTTACCAGAAAGCCAGGCATCAATGGTAGTAGAAGATTCAAAAGAGATCAGGACATCAGAAATTAAAATAAGTTTATGTATAGAAATCTCATCTTTTAAAATTAACACATTTTTAAAATGATTAAAATAGGTTGATATTTCTGTCTCTTGAGTGTTGTTAGTTGCAGGATGGTATTTTAAAATCAAAAGTTTATTCGGATATTTGACTGCTATTTTTGTTAAACATTCAATAACATATTTTTTGTATTTTTCAGCAACTATTTGCATTTTTTCATCCAAGTAATTTTTTAAAACACCAAAATTCCAAGCAGTATAGAGTATTACAGATTCGTATTTATCAGATATTAAATTCAGCTTACTTATATCAGATTTATTAAATATTAGATACTTCTCGAAACCAGTCGCACCTGAATATTCAACTACATTCTTTAAATAGGGATAATACTTTAAAGTATAATTTAAGGCTCTATTACTCCATAAAAACCATTTATCTACAGTAGTTTTTTTCTCAATATTATTGCCCCAAAATTCATTTTTAACCCATTTTTCTCTAAACATCCCTTCAGCATGCAAGGAAACAACATGTATGCCTCGATTTTTCGCATACTTTGTAATTTTATATGTTTCAGTTGAGCCAATACATCCATTTGTTAATAATATTTTAGGCTGTAATTTATCAATAGCGCAATAATCAAATATACTTTTGACTTGTACTTTAAGTTTATATTTTTCTTTTAATAAGTAAATAACTGGTATTAAAGCTTGCGGATCGCGCCCAACCATTCCCCAAATCATAACTAATACATCACATTTTTTAGTTTTCATAAGAAATTTTAAATTAATAAACGAATAATTGTAAAAACTTCTGCGAATTTATTACCTACAATTAATCCTCTATGCTGAGCTAGTATTTTTAATGCTTCTGGAGATCTTGGATGAGGGCATTCTCTTTTTTCAAATTGATAAGATTCCATTCCCTTAATTTTTGCTGTAAGATTATCTTCACTAACATCTATAAATAAGTTAGGTGTAAATTTCATAGGATCTAATGACGTTATCTATTCAGTTCCTGAAGGTGTTTCATTAGTTATAACCGCTTTTATAATCTCATCATCCAGTGGCCTTATTTATATAGCTTTTGAATGGAATTACCACCAGTTAAAAATAGCACAGTTTTGTATTTGATTTTTTTGAATTAACTAACCTCTAATTCAAAATAAACCATAAATCATCAATTATTTTAACTGTCATTAATCATGATTTGATATAAAATCTAAAGACATAGGAGTTCCTCTCTGAAAATCACTATTAAATTTCTTTCCAATTATTTCCGTTAAATATTTGGGATGTATTCCAAATCCAGGACGAATACTTCTTACATTTTCTTTGGTGATTTTATCTCCAGATTTTACATCCTCTACAATAAATAAAGATCTTGAGAATTGACGACTTTTCTTCTTCTTTTCTGAACTTTCGTAATCTACCTTACCCATCATTTGATCAGCTATACGAACAGCTTTAACCATCTCAGCAAACTCTTTTTCATCTAGTGAAAAATGTGCATCCGCACCACCAATTGATTTATCTAATATAAAATGTTTTTCAATAACAGTTGCACCTAAAGTAGTGGCAACAACTGGCCCTTCAATTCCCATTGTATGATCTGACAAACCTACTTTAACATCAAACCTGTTCTTTATATCTGGAATTGTTAAAAGATTTGCATCTTTAGGATCTGCAGGATAAGCAGATGTACATTTTAATATTGTAATATCATCATTCCCTACCTTTTTACAGGTCTCAATTGCCAACTCTATGTCTTCTATTTCAGCAATTCCTGTAGAAATAATCATAGGTTTTCCCTTGCTTGCTGCATGTTCAATTAATGGGATATCTTGAATCTCAAAAGAAGCGATTTTATAAATTGGGTTATTTAAACTTTCCAATAAATCAACTGCAGTATTATCAAAGGGAGAAGAAAAACAAATTAACCCTTCCTTTTTAGCTAAACTAAATATTTCTTCATGCCATTCCCACGGTGTGTAGGCCCTTTTATATAAATCATATAAAAACTCACCATCCCACTCTGTTCCATGATTGATTTTAAAATAATCATTTTTACAATCTATTGTTAAGGTATCAGCTCTATAAGTTTGTAATTTTATAGCATCTGCTCCAACTCTTTTTGCTGCTCTTACAGTATCTAAAGCAATATTTATATCTCCGTTATGATTTGCAGATAACTCTGCTATGATGAATGTTCTGTCTTTTCTCATTTCAATTTAATTTATCACCCACAGATAATTCTATATTATTTCTTATTTTTTTTAGTTCTAAAGCACCATTAACAGTTTTTATGATTATTGAAGGATTAACTTTTAATATTAAACCATTTTCGTCTTTAAAATTAAAACCATGTGATGAAAATTTAATTTCATCTATAATAATCTTATTATTGTTAAAAAAAGAAAAAGCTCCAGGGTATGGATATGATTGAGCTCTTACCCAATTTCTAATTCTTTCTTTTTGCCAATTCCAATTTATTCTTCCATCTTCAGGAGTTCGTTTACCAAAATAGGTAGCTAGTTTTTCATCTTGCTTTATCAATTCTAGTTTTCCTGAATTTAATTTCTTAAAAACACCAAGTATTAAATTATAATATTCTAGTTTATACTTATTTAATACATCAGCTCCTGTATCAATCTTATTTATTGGAATTTTAATTTGAGAGATAATATCTCCAGTATCACAACCTTCGTCTATAACATGAGCAGTAATTCCAGCCTCTTTCTCATTATTAATTATTGACCACACGTGAGGTGTTCTCCCTCTATACTTTGGCAATAATGAACCATGTACATTAAAAGTGAGTTGTTTAGAGTGTTGAATTATGTCTTTCTCAATTAAAAATAAATAATTAATTGAAACTATGATATCGACTTCAATTTTTTTAATAAAATTATAGCCAATACTGTTCCTTGGATTTCCTTTGAAATAAGGAATTTTATTGTCTTCACAAAGAGACAAAATATCTTGAGAATTACTATCTGTTAATACAAATACTACATTAAAATTGAGAATGATTTTCTCAAGAGTATCTTTACCTAAATTTCCACTTGAAAGAATTCCTAGCTTCATGAATTTAATTTGGAATGAATAACTACATCAATAAATCCATTATCAAAAAAGCAATGCTCCTTTAAAATTGCGTCTCTAAAATAATTTGAATCAAGTAAAACTTTATATAAATGAGGCCTTAAATCAAATGCATATATATAAAGTTTATAAAAACCCAGTTCCTCAAAAGCTAAGGATTCTATCATTTTTAAATATGTTGACCAATGAAAATGAAAATGGTCTTCCTCTAGATCAGTGTTCATTATAAAAGAAATTTCAGCATTCTTATCTATCCAATTAATATGAACTAAACCTCCGTAACCAATGCACTTATCATTTTTGAGGTAGGAAAATAAAATTTGATTTGGTTCTTCCTGATCAAATAGTCTAGCAACAGTTCCCTTAAAATAATTATCTTGTGATTTTTCTGTTAGTTGTTTATCTTGTCTTAAATGATACATTTGTTCGTTTCTCCACTTCATTATAGTTAACCTATCTTCATAACGTACAGGTACTAATTTGTAGTCCTCAACAACAAATTCATTTTGGTTTAAACAATTATACTTAGTTGGAAACTGCATTATTTTAATTGATGTTTTAATTCTGCTAAATTCCAATCTCTAATGGTATCGATGTCTTGTGCATCCAGTTCTGAAATCTCAATACCTCCAGAGTTAGAGGTTATTAATTTCTTACTAATTAATAGCTGATTCGTATTGCCCCAATAAAATTGTCCTGCATCATGAAATGACTTTTCTAAATCTTGAGATCTAATATTTAAATTATCTTTAAGAATCATTGATACTTTACCTTGATTAACTTTGAGCGCTCTTTGGATTGGAGAGCTATATGAAATAATTGGGAATACGGAATCAAACTTTTTTTCAATTAATTGATTATAAGCTTTCAATAAAATCTTAGAAGTAACAAAAGGAGCACAAGAATACAAACAACATAGATTATTAAATTCTACAGACTGATCCTTATAATATTTGATTACCTCCTCAATTACATCAAAAGTAGTGGCAAAATCATCTGAGTTATTCGCAGATCTCATAAATGGCACCTTCGCTCCGAATTTTTTGGCTATATCAGCGATCTCTACATCATCAGTTGAAACCATTACTTCATCAAATAACCCAGAATCAAGTGCGGCTTTTATCGAATATGCAATAATTGGTTTACCCAGAAACTCTTTAATATTTTTTCTAGGGATTCTTTTACTTCCTCCTCTGGCCGGTATGATACAAATATTACCCATTAACAAATTGATTTATTTGTTCAATTACAAAATCTTGCTCTTCATTTGAAAGCGTTGGATACATTGGTAAACTGATACATCTAGAATAATATTTTTCTGCATGTATGAGACTAGCATCTGTATATCCTATATTTTTATAATAAGGCATTTTATGAACTGGTACATAATGAATTTGTGCCAAGATGCCTTTAGAGTGAAGGAAGTCATACACTTCTTTTCTGTTTTCAACCTCTATAATAAAAAGATGATGCGCATTATAAGCCCTGGCAGGTAAGTTTTGGAATTTTATTTTACCTTCAAAAGCTTTTTTATAAGCTAAAGCGATTTCATTTCTTCGCTCTATTCCTTTATTATTTTTTGCTAATTGAGTAATTCCCAATGCAGATTGAAAATCCGTTAGTCTATAATTAAAGCCAAGCGTTATCATTTCATAATACCAGTTCCCATGGTTTTCCTCCATATTTTCTTTGGTAATTCCATGAGTTCTTAGCAATATTAATTTTTCGTACAATTCTTTGGAATTGGTAGTAAGCATTCCTCCCTCACCACAAGCAATATGTTTTACAGGGTGAAAAGAAAAAACTCCAATATCAGCATATCTGCCATTTCCACAAAAGTTTTGATCTTCTTTGCTATCGATAAAATACCCACCAGGTGCATGACTAGCATCTTCTATTATCCAAAGATTATGAGCGTTTGCCAAAGCTCTAAACTCTTCCATATTAACTGGAAGGCCTGCAAAGTCTACAGGGATTATTCCTTTAAAAAACCCTTTCGGTTTTGATTCAATTAATTCTTTCACTGAATTAATATCTAATAGATACGTATTGGGGTCAATGTCTGCAAACCAAACCTCTGCTCCTGCATAACGAATACAGTTTGCCGAGGCAGCAAAAGTGATTGGGGTTGTAATTACTCTGTAACCTTTTATAAGACCTAAGGCTAAGACAGATAAGTGTAACCCTGCAGTTGCATTATTAACTGCTACCGCATAATCAGCTCCTACATATTCAGCAAATTTTGATTCAAACTCTCTGACCTTAGGTCCTTGAGTAAGGTAATCAGATTGAAGAGTTAAAACAACCGCATCAATATCATTTTGATCTATGTTTTGTCTCCCGTAAGGTATCTTATTCATTATGCTTCAAAGTTTGGATCTACATGAATTTTTATTAATTCTCTTAGTGATTCTATAGTTTCCCAGTCAGTATTATTACCGGAATTATATGAAAAACTATTCGAGACACTTTTACCATTAAAAGCTTTCATATAATCTTCCTTAGTATACTGAGAGTATGGAGATTTTTGAGGTAAAATTGCATAGTACTTCCCTAAATCAACGGTATTGTAAGAATCAGAAGCTGTTATCATCTCTTCATGTAATTTTTCTCCGGGACGAATTCCTACTAATTTTTGATCTAATCCAGGAGCTATAGCAGTAGCAATGTCAGAAATCTTATAAGAAGGAATTTTCGGAACAAAAACTTCTCCCCCCCGAGCTTTTTCAATCGCATAGAACACCATTTCACAAGCGTCTTGCAAAGAAATGTTAAAACGAGTCATTTGATCATGTGTAATTGGAAGAAATTTTTCTCCTTTGTTCTTTTTATCTAAGAAAAAAGGGATAACAGATCCGTTAGACCCCATTACATTTCCATATCTGACAACAGAAAATCGAATATCTCTTTTACCTTTCATATTGTTAGCTGCCACAAATAATTTATCCGAAGTTAATTTTGTAGCACCATACAAATTAATTGGTGCAGCAGCTTTATCCGTTGAGAGAGCTACTACTTCTCTAACTCCAGATTCTAATGCTGCATCAATAACATTTTCCGCACCATTAACATTAGTTTTTATACATTCCATAGGATTATATTCCGCTAAATGAACATGTTTCATTGCTGCTGCATGAATCACTATATCAATTCCTTCAAAAGCTTTTTTCAACCTTGACTTATCTCTGACATCTCCAATAAAATAACGTATTGCTTGATATTTATCTTCTGGGAATTCTTGAGCCATCTGAAAATGCTTTTGTTCATCTCTTGATAAAATAACCAGTTTTTTTACATCAGGGTTTCTTTCTAAAATTAATTTAGTAAACATTTTACCAAAAGACCCAGTACCTCCTGTTATTAAAATTGATTTATTATTTAAATCTAGCATATTTCCTTTATTTTTTAGTTCCACAAAAATCTAATATTATTTTTTCATTACTAATACTTAAATCTAGAAACTCTTTATGCGCTACTAAAAATACAACAATATCAGCTTTATTGATTGCTTGTTTATAATCTGTTAGTTTATATACGGAATGAGAATCAATATTTGGTTCAACAATATAGTGCTGTTCATTATTTGAATTTTGCAAAACTTTTTGAACTATATATTTAGCTGGAGATTCTCTCAAATCATCAATGTTTGGTTTGAAAGCTAATCCCATTAGCGCCACTTGTGGTTTTCTGCCGTGTTCTAGTTCAAACTTAAGTTTCTCGGTTTGTATTTTCTCTGCACACCAAAAAGATTTATAATTATTTACTTCTCTTGCTGTACCAATAATTTTTGATTCTAAAGGAAAATCAGAAGTAATAAAATAAGGATCCACAGCAATACAATGTCCTCCAACGCCACAACCTGGTTGCAAAATATTTACTCTTGGATGTTTATTAGCAAGATTGATTAGTTCCCATACATTAATATCTGCTTTATCGCATATTAAAGAAAGTTCATTAGCAAATGCTATTTGGATATCTCGAGATGAGTTTTCTACTAATTTACACATCTCAGCAGTCCGAGCATTCGTACCATGCAATTCGCCTTTTACATGCTTGCTATAAAATGAGATTGCTTTTTGAGTAGAAGCTTCGTTTACACCACCAATAACACGATCATTTTCTACGAGTTCATGCATGACATTTCCTGGAAGTACTCTTTCAGGACAATAAGCTATATGAATTGCTCCTTCAAGTTCTGGTCTGGACTCAAATATGAGTTTTTGCATTTTTTCAGTTGTACCAATGGGAGAAGTAGATTCGATAATATATAAATCTCCTTTTTTAAGCAGTGGAATAATTCCTTTTGTTGCAGCCTCTACAAAAGAAATATCTGGCTCATGATTTCCTTTAAAAGGTGTTGGGACAACTATTAAATAGACCTCAGCGGAACATGCCTTAGTTGAAGCTTTTAAGTTTCCTTTTGAAACAGCTTTTGAAACAATGTTTTCTAAATCCGGCTCAACAATATGAATTTTCCCTTCATTAATCGTGTCAACAACACTTTGATTTATATCTACACCTAAAACATTTGTTCCGTGTGATGCTATTAATGCTGAAGTTGGTAATCCTATATATCCTAAACCTATGGTAACTACTTCTGGATTCATTATTTTATATTTTTAATAAAGTCTACAATTCTTTTTGATGCCAGCCCGTCTCCATAGGGATTATGAAGCTTTGACATTTTTTCAAAGTTTTCGGTATTGTTTAATAAGTCCAATGCTTTAGAAACGATCAAATCTTCATTCGTTCCAACTAGCAAAACTGTTCTTGCTTCTACAGCTTCTGGTCTTTCAGTTGTATCTCTCATCACTAAAACTGGTTTCCCTAGACTTGGTGCTTCTTCTTGAACGCCGCCGCTATCAGTAATAATAATTTTAGATCGATTCATAAGCCAAATAAAATCTTGATACGCTAAAGGATCTATTAAAATTACATTACTAACTCCGGATAAGATTCTATTTACAGGCTCCTTTACTTTTGGGTTTAGATGAACAGGATAGATAATTAAACGATTTGTGTCATCTTCAGCAATTCGTTTTAAAGCTTTACAAATTCTTTCAAATCCACCACCATGATTCTCTCTTCGATGTCCTGTTACTAAAACTACTTCTTGATTTCCTATTTGTTTTGAGAGGTCCTGAATTAATTGACTGGGATTTTCATTTACTTTTTCAACAGATTTAATCAAAGCATCAATCACTGTATTTCCAGTCACTAAAATTGAACTATCAGAAATATTTTCTTTTAGTAAATTACTCTTTGAAGTTTCTGTAGGAGCAAAATGAAAGTCACAAATTCTTCCTGTTATTTGACGATTTATTTCCTCAGGAAAAGGAGATAGTTTATTATTTGTTCTAAGTCCTGCCTCTACGTGGCATACTTTTGCTCCAGAGTAAAAACTTGCTATGGAACCTGCCATAGTTGTTGTTGTATCTCCGTGAACAAATACATAATCGGGGTTAAATTCTTCTAGAATTGGCTTTAAAGACTCAATAATAGTAGCTGTTAATCCATATAAATTTTGCCCTGGCTTCATTAAATCTAAATCGTAATCAGGTTTGATTTCAAAAAAATCTAATACCTGATCTAGCATTTCTCGGTGTTGGGCTGTTACACAAACTCTCGTGTCAAAAACTTCTGGATGTTTTTGAAATTCTTTAACCAGTGGAGCCATTTTAATTGCTTCTGGGCGTGTTCCAAATATTAACAATATCTTTTTCATTAACTCTTTGTATATTTTTCTCGACTACCACCGGTAGTCAGTTATATTGTTTTTTATGATTTTAAGTTTGTGTTGTACTGGTTAAGCTCCACATTAAAAAAGTGAAAATTAAAGTCTTCTAAAGAGCTTGAAATTATTTAGAGCTTACAAAGTTTGATTAATAAAATCATGCCCATAGTTTAGAATTAAAAAATATTATTGGTGGTTTTCCACGGCTCCGCCCTTTCCTGTTACAGGAACAATGATATTTAATAACATAAAACGGTGTAGGGTTATGTTATACAGCCCTATTTTTTAGTTTTATTATTATGTTCGTTTTAAGAACTTCTGCCCAAACAGTATTCAAACCTGTTTTACTTACAATTGTATTTATTCCTAATTCTTCCAATAGAAGATGATCTCCAGCCTGAACGGTTTTTGAATTGCTTAT
>Ga0115572_10001568_pt1 | contig 18502 bp, 17 predicted proteins | sample COGITO_mtgs_1206_FD_88681 | JGI IMG/M metagenome (GOLD analysis project Ga0115572, IMG submission 88681) | Pelagic marine microbial communities from North Sea - COGITO_mtgs_120607 | ecosystem: Environmental > Aquatic > Marine > Epipelagic | place: Germany:Helgoland, sampling site Kabeltonne... | reverse complement strand
TGTTTCTGAAGGCGTAATAAATGATCTTAACGAACAGATCGAACAACAGATCGTATCAAGAAATGAGTTTGAAAATAGACAAAAGGCGGTGCTTAGACAGGAAACAAATAAAAACGTAGCAAACGCAGTGCTTCAGATTCAAAACGGAGATCCAGTAGAACCTTTCTCTATTAAACTTTTTAATGGGGAAGATCTGGAAGTTAATACTGACGGTGTAACTTCTGCCAAAGATTTATACGAGCGACTTGCTAAGACTGTTTACAGTTCTGAGATGGCTTCGGACGCGGACAAAGCCGTTTACTCAACTGAGTTCCTTTCTGCGGCAAATGAAATAGCCCTGAAAGAAGAGACTCGAAATACCTCTCTCGGTGTGGATAGCGCAGTAAAAGAAGTTACAAGAGCACTTGAAGCTAATATCGCTGGAGTTAATATGTTTGACCTAGACGCCGTCGGAATTCAAGAGCAAGCTGATGAATTTAACGAACAGTTAAGAGAAGGTATAGATTCTATCTATGCTGATCCTTCTTTAAATGACGGGCAGAAAGTAAACAGATCTGCTTCGTTTATAAGGCAGCAGACTGCAGAACGATTAAGAGATCTGGAAGCGCGTGTTACTGAAGAGAAAATGACACAATTTGTAGATAACGCTGTCAGCGACGCTCGGTTAAAACCGAATCAAGCTTTTGTTAACGGTTTGGAGCGTGATATCCTTGAAGGGATTTCTCTAGGTTTTACGCCTGACGCATCTCAAATAGAATTCTCCAAGAATCAAGCTAAGGATTTAGTCGCACCTATCAGGGAAGAAGCGCTGTCTATATTGAGAGCACCTTTTACCCCCGAAGAGAAAGCAAACATCAGTCAGGCTTGGATTGATAGACAAGCTAAGGTTGAAGAGCTTAAGAACTCTGTGAGCTATAAAACAGCGATTGACGCGTATAACACACAACAAGAAGAGGCAACTAAGGTAGCTGAGGAGGCTAAAACAGATAAGGAAGCTCCTGCTGCTCCTGTATTGGTTGTTAATCCTGATATCGATCTAGGCGCTGTTGTTACTCCAAAAAGGAGAAGAACAGGAGGGCAGTCTTTAGTGGAAAAAGCATACTACAAACGAAACTCCGTGATGCGTCGCTTGAATCGACGCAATGATAAAATCAATGATGAACTTCAATCAGCGCAGGAAACGCACAGGACTTTGAAGAATCATTACAGAAATTACAATATGCGAGTTACACCTGCCGAGCTAGAAAAGTTACAAAATTCATGGCTAGTAATTGGCGATTCGCTTTACGATGATTACACAGCTAGACGTGTTCTAGTCGAAAACAAGCCAGCTATTTCTTTAGACGAATTGAGAGAAGGAACTGTTGATGGAGCTTTTTCATTCAACATTGATCGACTTACTCCTGAAACAGCTGCTGTTATGCCTATTCTTTCCGCTGAGATGATTGCTTCTCAATTCAAAGGGGAAGATACTTATGACGACGAGATTAGGCAGTATGCTGAAGCTCTTAATATTAACACCTCGGATGAGAACGAACTATCACGTTTCTTAACTCGACAAGCAAAAGTATTTCAAGATAAATATGGAATACCCTTTTTCATAGATAATAAATAAAAACATGGCTATTGGAATTAAACCCGAACTACTTCTTGAAGATAACGAACAAGATTTTCAAGCTGGCGATTACGTTAAAGATATCCTTGCTGCTCCGTTTCGAGGGGTAGAAGGAGCCGCACAAAGCGTCTACAATCTTGCAGACTTTGCAGCTTTTGATTACCTTCCTGACTACAATAACCGCTTTCTTGGTAAGTCAGAGACGGTTGCTGGTAGCCTTGTCGAAGGTGTTACTCAATTCGTTATTCCGTTTGGTGCTATATCCAAAGGAGCTAAGGCTGCTTCCTCTCTTGGCCGATTTGGTAAAACATTTTCCACAGTTGATAAAGCTGGAAAGGCTCGTCTAAATTGGAAGGGTGTTCTGGCTGCTGAAACTGCTACAGACTTTGTAGCATTTGACGCTCAGGAAGAAAGACTTTCCAACCTTATCAACTCGTTTCCTTCTCTTCGCAACCCTGTTACGGAATTTCTTGAAGCTAAAGAAGACGACGGAGAAATCGAAGGACGATTTAAAAACAGCTTAGAAGGCTTGGGTCTTACAGGACTCGCATCGGGCTTTATGGTGGGATTAAAATCACTACGGAAGCAGCGTCGTGGAGAAGATGGGGCAACATATCTGGCTACTAACAGCCCTGCATTTGCTAAACGTGCAATGTCGGAGATGGATACATACAACGCCTACAGTCCAGCTTTACGCGCCCTAGATAAACTAACAGATGAGTCAGTTTTTCTACATCAAGTAGACAAATCTCTTAATAAAGCTACTGGTGGAATACGAGGTCTGTCTGAAGAACTAAAATGGATGGGCATCGATAATGCTGAAACTTTAAAAGAATTAGCTGATCCTTCAGAAATAGTAGGCAATAAAATTACTAAACAAGGTCTACGAAGAATTGTTGAAGAAAATGTTCTTGATTTAAGAATTATAGAGCAAAAACCACGTGAACTGTATGAGGCTATAGCCACTCAAGTAGGCGGCTCTAAATACAGAGAATTTACAGTAGAAGTTGCTGGGGAAAAACAGGTAGCTCAAATGGAAAAGTCTGCTGAAGAAATTAAAAATGTAGCAGATACTTGGACGGAGCACTATGAGAAAGTTGCAAAGGCACAGGGAAGATCAAATCTTGCTCACTTTAGAACGACAGAGAGATATGACGAAGATGGTGTTCTAACTTTATATGTTGAGGAGTTACAGTCTGATTACCTACAATCAGTTAATAAAGCACGAAGAAAAGCAGCTGAAGAAGGATTAGAGCTAAAAGAAACTTTAAAACCTCAGCCTCTTGAAAAAAGCTATATAGGATCAACAATTCGTGCTGTGCTTCAAATGGCAGCAGCTGAAGGTTATGATAGAGTTTCTTGGCCTAAAGGACAGCAAGTTTCTTCTTTATATGATGCCAACATAGATAAGCTAACTCTTCGTAAGAAGAACAGCGATGGTTCTTATGCTATGACCATCGAAAAGAACGAAGAAGTTACGGATAAAGTTTTTAAAACTAAAGAAGAATTAGAGTCTCACTTTGGTAAAAAAGCAGCAGACGAAATTGATACATGGGATAGCGGTAAATCAGAAACAAACTATGGAGTGCAAACCGCACCTCAACCTTTCATACAACAGTATGACGGACAGATGCCTAAAGCTGTAGATAGATTTGCTAAAGCTTTCAATTCAAAAACAAAACTTAAAAAAGTAGAAAGAAGTCCAGATGTTGAAGTATTTGATTCTTTCAAACCTCTATCTAAAATATTAGGCGTTCAATCCGATTATTTTGATACGGAAGAAATTCTTGATAGTTTACAGACGTTTGCAGATAACCCTCGTATAAATACAATAGATAGAAGAACTGGAAAAGAAATTCCAGCGGACGAAGCGTTTCACGAAGCGATGAAAGACTGGAACGATATAAAAGAATTTGAAGATCCCTATTGGAAAGAAGATAATGAAGCAGAAGGTTTAGATATAGAAGATCCCAATGCTCTTGCGGAGATGTTTGCAGATGCGTCGTCTTCCACCGATTCAGACGAAAAATATTTTGCGCCTCTTTTTGATATTTTCTTTAAAAAATACGAAGTAAGAAAGGGAGCTGGAGCACAAGCACCGCTTGAATCTTACACTATTGATATTACTCCTGAGATGAAAGAGTCAGTATCTAAAGGTGTTTCTATGTGGGGTCTTAAGACAAAAAACAAACAGAACGTAGATAGCATTAAAGATCCTGAGCTAAGAGCAGCTTTGGGATTAGAAGAAGCAACAAATATTGATCTCAGTTCAGCGCTTCGGGAAGAGACATTATCTACCCGAACAGGAACGGTAAAGCCTGCATCGACAAAGACAGCTCAAGTTGGTTATGCTTTGGACAGACTTTCAAAGAACGGATCAACTCCTGAAACAAAGAGACTAGCTACCGCACTTAAGAAACTGATAGGCGACGACGCGGAAGTTAATGAGGCAAGCATTCAAGCTTACCTATCACGAGATGCGTTGGGATCGTATGATCCGTTGGATAACGAAATTCGACTTTATACCAATAAGTTTAACGTGATGATGGGAGACTTAGATCCAGAACAAGTGTTTACGGAATCTACTCTTCTCCATGAGATTGTTCACTCAACAGTTGTAACAAAAATACCTCCTGAGATCTCAGCAGCTAGAACAAAACTAACAGGATCGTCGTATCTTAAGAAAGTTGATAAAGTTCTTAACAGTCGTAAAACTTCAAAACCCGTTAAACAAATTCTTACAGCTTATAAAAAAGCTTTGGATTCTATTCCTGAGTCCCACAAGAGTCTTTTAGCGCATCTCAACGATCCTGAAACATATCAGAAAACATTCGGAACTAAAGGAAACCTTGATGAATGGTATGGACTTTCCAACGTGGATGAGTTTATAGCTGAGGCTATTTCAAATCCTAATTTCCAATCATTTCTGAAAGGAATCGAAGGAGAAGGCAAATCTCTTTGGCAGACGATTATTGATTCCTTAAAGGAGTTGGTTGGTCTGGATGCAAAGGGAACCGTTCTGGAGGACACAATCTCGGCTTACTCTGACCTTGTTTCCAAGACAAAGAAGCGTTATTCCCGTAAGGACTACAGAACAGACGTTAAGATGTTTCCTACTAGAAGCAGTCGTGCATTCCAACAGCGAGCCGATAATCGTCATGCACAAGCTATAAACAACGCGGCTGACGAGATTCAGTTGGATACTGACGGATTGAAGCGCGGAGGACGAATCGCTATAACAGGTGTTCGTAACTCTATCAAGGAAGTCGAAACAACTGGAGACTTGGGAGAGCTTCTTGCCATTGCTGAAACAAAGATCGAGCAAGAGCTGAAGGCTAATCCGAAGCTGAATGCTGATCGCCTTGAGAAGGGTGGTATCATGCAAGCTGTGGATCGTTTTAGCGCTCTTACAGGCTCTGACAAGGACTTCATTACCTCTGAGGTCAACGCAGCCACAAAGGATGCGAACGAGCTGCGACGGATTGCTGCTCGTATGTATGTGGTAGAATCCCTTGCAACTGATCAAGCTGATAACATCTGGTCAATGGCTAATGAGATCACCAAAAAGGGAACAGCTGTCACAGAACAAGACAAAGCAATGTTCGTTGGTGAACTGAAAAAGATGCTTCACCTTGTTGCTGCTGGTTCCAACCTTCGTCGAGGGTTTGGTCAAGGACTTCAGTCCACTCAGTTCAAACGCAATAAGCTTTCGCTAAGTGACGTAGAACTACGCTCAAAAGAGATCGTAGCAGAATACATGGACAACAACACTTCTGCGAAGTTTGAGGTTCTTATAAATCGTATCCTTGCTGCTGGAGATCCTGATGACGTGATCAACAACACACTTGGTATCGTCAAACAAGCCAAGGCTGCTGACCCGAATGGCTTCATGGAGAAAGCTCAGAACTGGTATATCAACTCGCTTCTTTCAGGCCCACGAACCTTTATGAAGAACGGTATCGGTAACTTCATCGCTCAGACTCTGCTTCAGGTCGAGACTGCGATTGGTGGTGTGTTTGTGAATCCAGCCATCACTAAGCAAGTCCTTAAAGAGATGGCGACATTGGAATCGTTCCGCGAAGGTATGCAGTTCTTCCTGAAGGCTTACAAACAGGGAGACCAGTTCCTTGACGTAGGTCGTTCCCCTCTCGAGTCAGGAGCCAAGACAGAGCGTCCCATGTTGTTCAACGCTGCTCCTGAGCAGTCGATTCGGGAATCTTTTAACTGGTTCGGGGAAAACGTAGTGAACATTCCTACCAAGCTTCTTATGTCGATGGACGAAGTGTTCAAGCAATCCATGTTCCGTCAGAACGCGAAGCTTGAGCTGACCTTGAAGGGAATGAAGCTGGGGATCAAAGATCCAGACGCTCTTGCCGACTACGTTGCCAACGGATTGGACAAAGTCCTTGTCGATGGAGAACGTGCCTTCAACAACTCTGGAGTTATTAAATACGCTCAAGAGGCTGTAGCAAAGGAAGAACAAGATCTGATCAAAGCAGGTGGTGAACGTTTCAAACCTTCTGAACGTGGTCGTCGTGTTCAAGCACTGATCGATCAAGAGACTGCTAAACGTGGTGAAGCTCTTAAGTCGGTTGAAGAAGGCGGACTCGGTTTCGAAAGCCTTGAAGAAATTGACAACGTTGCTGCTCGCTCTCTTGAGCAAGCTCGATACGGAACATTCACTAACGATGCTGGTAAGGCTGCGGAGTTGGCTCAAGCCATGACCTCGGCGGTGCCTCTTCTTAAGTTTGTGTTCCCGTTTGTTCGGACTCCTATCAACATTCTTAAGTTCTCGTTTGATCGTGCTACGTTCGCTGCTCCTGAAATGAGCCGAAACATCTTGGCACGTATGCCAGATCTGCCGATGTTGAAACAGACTCAGCAAGACATTCGACGTAAGCTTGACTCACGAGATCCTCTTGAGAAGTCACGAGCGATTGGAAAGATGACAACGTCTGCAATGATCAATGCTACGCTTCTTTACATGGTGTATGCTAACCGCGATCTCCTTACAGGTGGTGGGCCAGCTGACCGCAACGAACTCAAGACGCTTGAGCAGACGGGATGGCAGAAGTATTCGTTCCGAGTAGGAGACAAGTATTTCAGCTTCTCGGGACTCGACCCAATCGGAACACACTTTGGTGTTCTTGTTGACCTTGTTGAGCAACTTGACAACGGGAACGAACTAGACACGACGTTGGCTGAACAAGTGTTCTCTGCTGCAACGATCTCGATGACTCGAAATCTTACAGAGAAATCGTATCTTGCTGGTCTGACTCTTCTTTCGGATGCACTGTCCGACCCTGAGAACAGAATGGAAAAGCTTGTCCAGAACTTTGCTGCTGGGTTTGTCCCGAACGTTCTTTACCAAGGTCAGTCCGTTGTAGGCGACACGACGGTTCGGGAAACTCGCAACCTTGCGGACGCTATTTTAAAGAAGCTTCCTACTGGTGGTAACCGTCTCGATCCGAAGCGTAACCTTCTTGGCGAGCCTATCATTGCAGAACAAGTTCCGTTCGTTGGTCCCTTTAACCCGTCACGTATGTCCACTCGAAAGGGAGACATCGTGTTCGAAGAGTTGGCTCAATTGGAACACGGATTCACAAATCCTAGACCTGAGTTGGATCGTATGATAAACCTTGACGAGTTTGTTAACGACCAAGGACGGACAGCTCACGACCGTCGCCTTGAACTGTCAGGAACAGTTAAGCTTGGAGGTTTGACTCTTAGGCAGAGATTGGAGCGGACTATAAAAGCGAAGAACTATCAGAGGTTGTCTACTTTTAACGAAGGCGGCTTCAAGAGTCCTCGTGTTGACCTCCTCAATAACATAATCCGTCGCTACCGTTCTGCTGCGTTGAACGAAATGTTCAAAGAGTTTCCTGAGATAAAGGAAAAGCATCAGATCCTTCGCATGGCAAAGGCTAAAGCTAAAGGTGGAGCAGGAGAGGATGTCCTTTCTCAGCTCGTTAACTTAACCCAACAATAACAGAAATGAGCAAAACAAATAAAGAACTTCTTGAAGAGCTGATGGCTCTTACCATCGAGGAACTGCTCGGCCAGATTCGTTCTGGAGAAGCTAACCCGACGGTGTTGAACGTAGCTCGTCAGTTGCTAAAGGATAATCAGATTACATGTAGTGTTGACACAGACAGCCCATTAAAGAATCTTGTAGATATTCTTCCATTTGACGACACATCAGAACGTGAACATACAAGACACCAAGCTCAAGGACTTTAGAAACTTCCTGTATTATGTATGGCACTCTTTACCGCAGATTAAAAGAGACCCTACACCGATTCAATACGACATTGCTGAGTATATGCAGTATGGCGCTAAAAGAGGTGTTATTCAGGGTTTTCGAGGTGTGGGTAAGAGTTGGATTTGTTCTGCTTTCGTGGTGCATCAGCTTTTGCTCGATGCGTCAAAAAATATCCTTGTCGTCTCGGCTTCTAAAACTCGTGCTGATGATTTCTCGACTTTTACGCTGAGACTGTTGCAGGAGTTGGAAATTCTTAGAGCTCTTAAGCCTAGAACAGACCAAAGATTTAGTAAGGTTTCGTTCGATGTCGGACTGGCTCCAGCGTCCCATGCCCCTTCTGTGAAGTCGCTTGGCATTACCTCTCAGCTGACAGGTAGTCGTGCTGATATCATTATCGCTGACGACATCGAGGTTCCGACCAACTCTGCGACTCAAGGAATGCGAGACAAGCTTAGTGAACAGATCAAAGAATTTGACGCTATCTTAAAACCTCACGACGACGCAAAGATCCTTTTCCTTGGAACACCTCAGTGTGAGGACTCGGTCTACCGCAAGCTCACAGAACGTGGTTACAACCTGAAAGTGTGGCCTTCTGAGACGGTGACCCAAGAAACAAACGACAACGTCTACGGAGGAACCGTGTCTGATCTGTGTGTGAGTGATTCGGTGATTCCGCTTCCTACAGAGCCGAGTCGATTCACGGAGATTGACCTCAACGAACGTAAGATCTCTTACGGATCTGTTGGGTATGCTCTGCAATTTATGCTCAATCCGTCCCTTTCTGATATAGATAGGTTCCCACTTAAACTGCGTAACCTAATAATTCACGACGTAGACCGTGATTTAGCCCCCGAGAAGCTTGTTTGGGCTGCCAGTGCGGACTTAGAACAGCAATCCCTTCCGTGTGTTGGGCTGCGTGGTGACCGCTTCTATAGACCAATGAAGATTGTTGGGGATATGGTGCCATACACTGGTTCTGTTATGTCCATTGACCCGTCTGGTCGAGGAAAAGACGAGACAGGCTACGCTGTAACAAAGATGTTGAATGGAACCCTTTACGTTCCAGAGGCTGGAGGTCTACAAGGTGGCTACGATCCGAAGACTCTTATGGAATTGGTAGACATTGCCAAGCGAAACAAGGTCAACAAGATCGTTGTGGAGTCGAATTTCGGTGACGGTATGTTCACTCAGCTCATCACTCCACTGCTAAAGGAACACTATCCCTGTTCTATCGAGGAAGTTAGACATAATATCCAGAAAGAGAAGCGGATTATTGACACGTTGGAGCCGTTGTTAGGAGGTCACAGACTTGTTATTGACCCAAGTGTTATAGAAAAGGACTACAAAAGTGCTCAAGTCCACCCTCCAGAACAGCAGTTGCACTACATGTTGTTTCATCAGATGACTCGGATAACGAGTGGAAGAGGCTCTATACGCCATGATGACCGCTTGGATGCGTTGTCCATAGCATGCAATTACTGGGTTGAACAGATGGCACAGGATGCGGACGATAAAATAAGTGAGCGAAAGGAGGAATTAGTTCGCATAGAGCTGGACAATTTTAAGAACTCGTTTTATAAGAACAGGAAATCGAACAACTATATGTCATGGATGTAACTTTTTTAAATTTCTATACATAAGTGTGTGTGTGCTATTGTGTGTGTGTATAGTTCATAGATAAAAAGAAAGCCCTCTCTGCTAAGGTGTGTTAGTGGAGAGGGCTACTTTTTGTATAGAAGGTCTTAGGTTTTGGTAAAAATTTCTGAAAGGGTTTATACGCTGAGAGAAACCGAAAATCCCCCCGTGCGCGTGCGCGTTACACAAGGCACATGGGGGTGCATTATGCCTCCGAGCGCTGCACGATGCCGATTTCAGGGTAGAATTAGACATAATACGTATTGTGCGGCCTTTACTTCGTAACTTTTTCAACGTCTCGAGGTGACTCGATTGTCTCACTTCGAGGCAGTTACGAAGTAAAGGACGTTCATTTGTCAATAGGTGTTTTTTCGTCATATCGTAAGACTTTTAAAGTCTTGAGGCGCGCTGCCTCCACGGGACGATTCCGCAACGCATTATGCGATCATGGAACGTAGACCTAGCGCGAGGCTTTTCCGAATCCAAAAAACTTTTTTCACCTTTTAGCACGGTATCCTACGCATTATGCACAGGATACGGCATTGAAAAAAGGATTGGTGGCCTAGGGGGTTGACAGCCTTGTTATAATGAAAGCGGCAACTCATTCCGAGCCCTGCCAAGCCAAGCAAGGCACAACACACAACACAACACACTACACATTATGCAAAAGGACGAAAAAATCGAGTATATCTATGAATTTGCTTCCGAGCTTTATGACGAAGGAGGCTACGTAATCTTTGATTACGACAACGAGTTCGGTCGGACAACCGCCCAAAAGCTTGCCTTGTTCAAGGCAGAAACTGTGGACGATCTTTATGACGAAGTCAGGGCTTTCTGCCTTGCACAACCTGCAATGTAACCTGCCACACAACACACAATAATCACACACAATCCAACACACACAATTATGACAGCAACTGCAGAAACCACCGATCTCATCTACACACCGTTTGCCTCCGAGCTATCCGACATCATAGAAGCACATGAGTGCAAACCGTCCGCAACCTTCGTATGGTTTGAGCTCGATGAAGGCGACGAAGCGCCAAACGAATGCAGTCTGACGTTTTACGTCAAAGATGACGGGATGAGCCGCCTAGTCATCTCTGGAGATGACAAAGCAGTCACCGTAGAGCATGTAGTGCTCTACAATGAGGTTACACCTCAAATTAACAGGCTTGGCGGCAACCTTAAGGTCTTGCTCAACTCACTTGCCGAAAAGCACAACGTCAAGATCACCTACGGCGACTTTGCCGCATAATCACCCACAGTTTACATCCACAATTCCAATCCCACATATAAACCACACACAATTATGGACTACACCATCGTCAAAATCAGCGATTTACCTAAAGGTAGCTTTTTCCGCAAACTCCGTAAAGGAGCGCCATGCGGCGATCACATGACAAGGCAGGGCTACTGCCGAACCGAACGTAAGTTCGAATGTCATTATGAAAGCGACATCAGCAAAAACTGCTACCTGAAAGGTAAAACCGAAGTCGCTGTAGGTGAAACCTACTGACTAGGGCGAAACGGCGAAAGCCGTCTGTTGGTAAACTTCCAACACTGACGAGCCTGTCAGCAATAATCACACACAATCCAACACACACAATTATGGCTACAATCACATCCACGAAAAACTTCGACGTTACTTTAGTAACTTTCATCCACAGCATGCTCTGCAACGATTGGGCTCTTACCAGATTCCGAATCACGCCATCCGACAACTACGACCTTACCTTTACCAGTAAAACTGGGAAAGATAAGATACAGCATGCTTTCAACCTGTCACATCCTGACAGCTTGGCTTACCTTTACAAGGTCATGGCAGATATACGTAAGCCACGATCCTAGTCTGCGCAGATCAATCTTTGACAAAGTAAAGCGGCGACTCTCGCCAAAAAATTCAATTGCCTAGCTTCGGCATAACATAGGAAGCAACACACAATTATGCAAATCACCGTAAACACAACCCTACTTTCAGTAAATGCCGATGCTAAAACAAGCAAGGGCTCTAACTCTGGCTACCTTACAGGTATTCTTTACCTTGCTCCAGCCAACGAAGCATCACCGAAGGTCAACGTATGTCCATTCGCTTCCGAAGGCTGCAAGGCGGTGTGTTTATACAGTGCAGGGCGGGGCAAGATGGACTCCGTAGTTAAAGCGCGAATTGCCAAGACCTTACGGTTCCTCGAAGACCCGAAGGCTTTCGTAGAACTGCTGGCAATCGACATTCAGAAAATCGTTTCCAAAGCAGCCAAGGTGGGTATGACGCCAGCGATTCGACTGAATGGCACAAGTGACCTGCCTTGGGAAAAGCTTGGCGGTAAACTTGGCGTAGCTCTTATGAATCGGTTTCCAAGCGTAGCTTTCTACGACTACACGAAGAACCCGAACCGTGCAATCGCTTATGCCGAAGGCAAGATGCCAGCCAACTACCACCTTACTTTCAGTAAGTCTGAGTGCAATGACGATGCCGTTGCTAAGGTGATAAAAGCAGGTGGTAACGTAGCCGCAGTTTTCAGCACGAAGAAAGCGGACGAACTGCCCGAGTCTTACCAAGGCAAGGACGTAGTTGACGGCGACAAGACAGACCTACGGTTTCTCGATAAAAAAGGCGTCTTCGTCGGTCTTCGAGCCAAGGGTGATGCACGAAGTGACAGCTCAGGCTTCGTCATTACAATCGACTAGGGCGAAACGGTCGTAAGACCGTCTATGGGTAACCTTCCCATACTGACGAGCCCGTCAAATCACACAATACATACTATGAAGCACACACAAGCAAAACCCACCACCGACACGTTGACCAACAATGCGGGAGGCACTTACGTAGTAACATCAGCATTTGGCTGGTGTCAGGACAGCAACCCTTTCAGGGCTTTTATGAAACTAGCTGAAAGCTCACACGTCACTGGTTATTTTCCAAATGCTAAAGACAGAAAGCCTGACGGCTCAATCGTGAAAGCAGCTGACAATGGAGTGCTAGTTTACTACGTAAAAAATGCGAGCGAGTTCCATGGCACTAGCTGGTATCAGCCTGTAGACAGGAATAACAAGCCTGTAGGGATTCTTATCTATGGCGGTAGTAATAACGTCGAAAGCGTCCAAAATCTTGTCTATAAACACGACTAGGGCGAAACGGTCGAAAGACCGTCTGCTGGTAACCTTCCAGCACTGACGAGCCTGTCACATCACACACAATCACACATATATGATCAAGCAATACAAAAACCGCAGTATAAATCCCGACAAACCTGTTAAGGTTTATTGGAATCTTCAACTCGACTGCTACTCCGTTCAACAGAGCGGTAAGGTGGTAGCTCACGCCGATCAGGTCGAGTTACGTGACGTAACATTTCGTGTCAACGAGTCAGGCAGACAACGTGTTCTCAAAGAGCGTAGGAAAAACGTCCACGCTTTCATCGTTGGCTACCTAGATGAATACTTCGCCAAACGATATTGGGACATCAAAATTGTATACAATCCCTACAAATTCGATTCGTTTCGTCTTTGGACTGACGACACCACAACCGTCAAGTCTGCCGAAGCTGTTATCCTTCGGATACGTAATGGCAAAAGCGATATCCTCTCAGAGCGTAAGATAGGCACACACTGTGCATAGTCTGCGTAGATCAATCAAGACAAAAGTAAATTGCGAACAAATCGCCAACCAAGAAAACCACAATATGCAAATCATCGACACCACCCACACCACCATCGAGCTACGACGTGAGTCACACTATGGCTCGACGTTCTACTACGTAGTTGACGACAACCTCAACCACCACATCAGAACCCTTACGGGGCGTAAGTCGATCACCGATTCTGATATGCTTTCGCTTCAAGCCCTTGGCTTCACGTTCCGCTTGCGAGACGAGCCCTTACCATCGTGGTCTGCGTAGATCAATCAATAGACAAAAAGTAAAGTGCGGCGAAACTGCCGACCAAATAATTATGCTAAATCAAATACTCACCACCTGTAAGCAACTCAACCGCCTACTCAAGGCAAAAGACCCGTATCATGCCGACCTCGTGGCTACCTTGCTATCCAAGATTGAATCACAGATTCCGTCAGACGAAAAAAGCAAGGGGCTTGACAAGCGTGATATAATTGAAGCACTCAACTCCTCAACCGACTAAAGCGAAACAGGCCACAGTGCCTGTCCAGTGGTAACTTTCCACTGCTGACGAGCTTGTCAGGTAACACGATCCACACAATACATATATGAATACACAAAACGATTACATCGTATCCACTCAATCCAACGCTTGGTCTCAAAAGATCGCTGAACGCATCGACACCATCGAAGATGCTGGGCTCAACTGGGACGTAGTAAAGACTCCGCTTGTAGCTATGCTAGAGGGACGCTATCCACTGCCGATTGAGAATCACGTATCGATCAACCGCACCGACAACAACGAAACCGTAGGTGTGGTGGGCAGTAAATATGAGCCCATCCAAAACAGCCGAATCTGGGAGGCAGTGCATACGTCACTTGACGGTGTCAACCACACCATCCAAGGCTCAGGTTACATCAACGGAGGATCGAAGATCTTTATCCAGACAAAGGTCGAAGACGAAACCTTTAAGGTTAACGGTGACGATTTCAGTAACTACATCACCTTCTTCAGTTCACACGATGGCAGTAGCTCGTTCGAATTGTTTGACACCTCGGTGCGTATCATCTGCCAGAACACGTTGCAGCCAGCACGTTCCAAAGGAGGCAAGCAATTCAAACTCAAAGTGCGACACACTGCTAACGCTTCAATCCGCTTTGAGGGTGTTATGAAGCACCTTGAGTCTATCTTCCAGATCCGTAGAGAGACCTACTCAAAGCTCAATGACCTGACTACCGTAGGTATGGACTATAGCCAACTCATCAACTGGGCGACCTCGTTCTTCAACCGCACCAACAAGCTCACCACCGTCAGCTCCAACCGAGCCCACGAAGCAGAGCAACTTGCGATCCGTGGCGTAGGAAACAAGGGCGAGACTGCCTACGACATGCTCAACGGTGTGACCGAGCTACTGACTCATGGTTCAACGTCACGCAATGGTGACTCAGCCAAGACTTGGCGTAGTTCCGAGCTGGGCTCAGGGCGTGACTACAAAGCGATGGCTGTTGACCACCTACATGACGGACTACAGCGTCAGCACCATATCATCCGAGGCGAAATGCTTCGATACACTGGTGAGACATCCGAAGCCCACCTTGTGGGGTAACCTACCCATTTGTGTAACTAACTGACGTGTGATAAACTGTCCTGAGCATGACTATAAACTGCTCACCTTTATACATATATGACATACATGACACTTATACTTGCTATCATAGCCGTCGAATCTAACGGAGACGACAACGCAATAGGCGACTACGGTCTAGCCTACGGTTGCCTCCAGATGCACGCTGAATACGTCCAAGATGCAGCCGAGTATGCTGGCAAGGACTGGACACACAAGGATGCCTTCGATAGGGAGACCGCCATCGAGATCTTTATTGCGTATATGGATAGGTATGCTACGGAAAAGAGGCTAGGAAGACCTGTAACTGTGGAGGATATCGTCCGCATCCACAACGGAGGCCCAAATGGTTGGAAAAAACCGCACACCGAAGCTTATTGGGACAAGGTCAAATCTGTTTTATAAAACAATCAAATCAAATAACATACATACACTTATGAAAACACCTGAACACAAACACTACCTTATCAAACTAGCAAACGGTCGCTACCTCTGCCACGAAAATAGCAACACCGCCTGTATATATCGAGCTACGGATCTTAACGAAATGAGATACGATCTCAACATCACAGGAGGTGAGCTAATTGCGTTGACCTCGGATCGAAAGATCGAGATCTTTATAGGCGTGGGATACGACAATACGGACAAGGGCATAGACGCCTCAGAATTGCTCGAGGAGCTCCGAGGAATGTCAAGATATACCGACACCCTTGTAACGTGTGAAACAGCCTTGTAGGTGCCTTTACGTGCAAGGAAACAGCCTTCCTATGAAACTGTCCTCAGTTATTAACAAGTGAGAACATCTTGTCCTACTACCTTCCTACTGCATACGAGCAGTATAGGTTACCCCTTGAATCAACAGGGAGCAGTGGAGTTGGCCACCACTGGGGCGTTTCTATTTTAATACTATGAAAAAACTAAGTGAAATATACAAAAAACTAGGGATCGCATTTACTTTCCCTATCGAGATTAAAGACGAGAACGGCAACGAAACCTACCACGAGGAAAGTAATGGCTTTTTGGGTCGCTATGAATATGACAAGGACGGAAACCGAACCTACTGCGAGGACAGTAATGGCCTTTGGTGGCGATTCGAATACGACGAGAAAGGCAACAAAACCTACTCCGAGAAAAGTAATGGCAATTGGTCTCGCTGGGAATACGACAGGGACGGCAACGAAACCTACTGCGAGAACAGTGATGGCTATTGGAGTCGCAGGAAATACGATGAGAAAGGCAACGAAACTTACTACGAGAACAGTGATGACCAATGGAGTCGCTATGCATACGACAAGGACAGCAACGAAACCTACTGCGAGCACAGTAATGGCCTTTGGTCTCGCTATGAATACGACAAGGACGGTAACGAAACCTACTACGAGAATAGCTATAGAACCAAGAAAGGAACCAAGCGTGGCTCCTGTGATGGTAAGGTTATCGAAATTGACGGCAAGAAGTATAAACTACTGGAACTATGAAAAAAATAAACAGGAGGACGCAATTACGTATTTGAAAAATTCACTTTAATAGTTCCAATGCTTTTAGGAGTATTGGGTAACGATCCACCGTTCCAATGGAGGGCAATCAAAAATGTAGTGTAGAACGTGCTAGGATATGAGGCTTGTGGATAGGCGTTGATTGAGCGGCATGCTGTTAGATCGATCATTTGTCATACAAGGTAACTTCTCTACGTCATCTATTGGGTTAACTATTATTAAAGTAGACCTGCCATGCCTCTGATTCAAGCATACTTTGGCGAAAAAGTCTAAGAACTTGACCGAGTCTTAGATTGGTGTTTAGGTTGAGATTGTAATTCCTCTGCGACGGCGGAGGTTGATAATGAGGATAAGGACTGGGAATTCTTGGTCGTCTCCCTCAAAACTTTTAATCTATATTCCTATAACACCATGATATGCTATCAAGATAAAACCTTTTGCACACGCTCAGACTGTGCTCGTTTCGGCAAAGACTGCGACCGCTCCCTCACGGAAGAAGTGAAGGGGCGGGCAGAGAAGTGGTGGGGGAAACCCGACGCACCCATCTGCACGTATGTCGCAGACGTAAAGCCTAATTGCTTTGTAACAAAACAAGGAGAAGAACTATATGAAAGCTAGACTTGAATTTGACCTACCAGATGAGCGCGAGGAGTTTGAAATAAACCGAAAAGCCGTAGACCTGTATGTAAACCTGTCAGATATGACTGAGCAGATCCGCACGTGGCGTAAACACGGACATCGGTTCAAGGATGCGGACGAACTCCTTGATTCGCTGTGGGAGGACTGCATAAATCACGAGCTGCTGAATTTTTAATGAAATTAAACACGCTTAAAGCTTGACTGCTCCGTCTCTGAGTGGTTATAAAATTTATAAATCAGTTATAACTCTTGTATAGCTGTTGTTGTTACTGTTAAGAAAGAGATATATAAGATTTATAACTCAGTTATAACTCTTGTATAGCTGTGGTTGTTACCTCCTAAGAAAGATCTATACAAAATTTATAAATGATTACAAACAAGCTACCCTTTCCTGACCCGAACAAGACCATCGAGAAAACGATGGTAGAAAAGGGTTCTACAAAACTACGTTCTCACGTCGAGTCCGCTCGTAACAGAGAACAAGAGACTGAGACCTGTTACGGTCAACGTCTTCTGAGAGAGGCTTGTCCTTCTCTCGTCACAGCCATAGAGAAATGGTTTGTTCAACAAGAGAAAGCTCCAGTTCCCTCCATCGCATACGTAGAACTCAAGAAGGTGGAACCGAAGACCACAGCATTCATAGCTCTTAAATCTGTTATAGATTGTTTAACACAAAGACGTTCTCTTTGTTCTGCCGCCGTCAAGGTAGGCGCTCTTATCGAAGACGAAGTCTGTTTTGATACGTTCTCCGTCCATCCTAACTACAAGAAAATTCTAAGGGGAGCAAACAAGAGACCGAGCTATAAAAAGAAACGTCACTACATCAAACTCTCCATGAAGGGAGAAGCCAGACAAGGGAACTTTGAGATGTGGAGTAGGTGGGGAACTCGGACAAAGCTACATATCGGAACTGTTCTTATCGAGTTGATACGACAATCCACAGGTTTGGTAGACTATGTTCTCATCAACACGGGTCGTAAAGGTAAGCAACGATTTATACAAGCTACCGACAAGACAGCGGACTGGATCGAAGGAATGATAGCTCACAACCAGTCTCTCGATCCGTTCTGGATGCCGCTAACGGACTTCCCTGTGATGTGGGACAACAAGTGGGAGGGAGGTTATAAAACTGATAACGGTTTACCGCCTCTTCCGTTTATTAAAACGAGGGAGCTGGGATGGCTACGGGAAAACAACGAACCAATTACGGATGTTATGTCCTCGGTTAACCACCTCCAGAATACGATGTGGAAGGTTAACCCCTACGTTTACGACTGTCTTAAAACAATCTGGGACGAGGATATAAAGATTGGTTCTCTTCCGAAGCGTGTGGATGAAGAGCTTCCTCCGATATCAGAAGCGGAAAAAGAAAACGACCACCTGCTTACAATGTGGAAGCGAAGAGCCGCAAAAGTCTATGACTATAACACAGCTACCAGATCCAGAAGGCTTCTTGTTCTCAACACTCTTGCACTTGCTAACCAATACAAGACCGAATCTAAGTTCTTTCTTCCTCACCAGTGTGACTTCCGAGGTCGGGTCTACGCGGTGCCAAGCTACCTATCCCACATGGGTGCCGATTTCAACAAGGGTCTTATGACCTTTGCGGCTGGTTC
>Ga0115572_10001564_pt1 | contig 18522 bp, 17 predicted proteins | sample COGITO_mtgs_1206_FD_88681 | JGI IMG/M metagenome (GOLD analysis project Ga0115572, IMG submission 88681) | Pelagic marine microbial communities from North Sea - COGITO_mtgs_120607 | ecosystem: Environmental > Aquatic > Marine > Epipelagic | place: Germany:Helgoland, sampling site Kabeltonne... | reverse complement strand
CGAAAGTATTAAAATAAAAAAAGGGAGACCTTAGGCCTCCCTTTAATTTGAATATTAATTGTTATTAGTTCTTAACAACTCTGAATGTTTTAAACACATTGTTGTTGTAGATTTTAACAAAGTACGTTCCAGTTTCTGAGTTTTTCAAATCAACTGATTTGATTTCATTTCCTGTAATGTAATTTTTGAACGTTTTAACAACTCTACCATTTAAGTCAGTCACCTCAACACTGAAGAATCCTTCAGCTTCGTTAGCTTGTATATTGAAGCTACCTGTCGTTGGATTCGGGTAAAGCTCAAAGAAGCTTAAATCTGCCTCCATAAGACCTAAGTAGTCACATCCTCCGTCTACAAACAATAGAACAGTAGATGTATCTGCTTCACAAACTCCGTTAGAAGTAATGTATTGGTAGTTATAACTTCCTGGGATATTACTCGCAGTGATATCTGGAGAACCTAGGTTGTTTCCTTGTGGGTCAATCCAATCTCCACCTAAATCAATATTACCTGATAAAGAGGATAACAAGTTATAAGGCTCATTCAAACATACTGAATCTGCACCGTCATCACCCGCCGAAGAAGGACCATATATTACAAGGGATGCAACTGTTGTATCCGCTGTACATGGTGTTTTGACGACATATAAGAATTCGTGTGTTCCTTCTGGTAAGAACTGAACATCCGCAATTGAACCATTAACAAATGTTTCATTTGCTGGGAAGCTCCAGTAACCGTAAGTTTCACCTTGTGTAATGTATTGGTTAAGATCTACTGTGTCAGCAGCTCTACAAACATTACCACCTCCATCAATACCTGGCTCAACAGAGCAAGGAAGGATTTGGATTTGATCAACAACATTCGCGCGACCCCAACCATTGGTTCCTTCAAATGCAATTTCTAATTGATCTGTTGTATCAACAATGAATAGTGTATCAAGAGTCCATTCTGGAGTATCATCAGTATATGATGCAATCTCAACCCAATCCGCAGTATCCGTATCTCTAACAAATACTTTTGTCGTGTTTTGATCACCAGCCCACAACTCTTGAGCATAAGCAAATACAAGCGCAACACTGTCTTGGTCAGAAAGGTCTATTCTAGGAGAAGCTAATTTAGAAACTTCACCACCTGGTGAGCTAACAAATCTTGCGTTTAGGTCACCCTCAAATGCATTAGTAGCTGCGCCACCTAATCCACCGCCAGCACCAGTAGCGTATGTCCAATCTTCTTCACCCACTTCATTGATATTATACCAACAAATACGGGTATCAGAATCATCTTCAAAAGTTTCTTCGAAAGGAACAGTGTAAAAACCACAATCCGTAGTGAAAGAAATTTGTGCCCAATCACCATTGACTCCTGTTCCACAATCAGCAACCACGTAATAATCGTAGTCAGTGTTACCTTCCAGGTTATTGACAAATGCAACAGTATCAGTTACGGCTACAGTACCAATTTCTTCTCCTGTACCAGGCGTAAATCCTGCGGCACCGTACTCAACAGTCCATCCTGTTTCAGAACCATTAGATACCCATGATACTTCAACGCTTGTATCCGTAAGTTCATTGATTACAAGGTCAGAAGGACCAGCAGCACTACCTACAGTCAAGAAGTAAACACTTGAAGAATCTCCAAGACCATCAAAAACAACGATTTCATATACACCTGCTGTTAAATCCGTTGGAGCTGCACCAGCAGCACCTCCGTCTACAGAAAATGTAAATGGTGCTTCACCACAAGAAACAGAGTCGATTACGAATGATCCATCTGCACCAGTATTACATGAAGCATCTACAGAAGATAGATAAACATTAACCGGAGCAATATTTACAGATACCGTAACGGTTTCTTCACTGTAACATCCGTTGTTATCACTTGCCACATAAAAATCAAAAGTGCCTGTGGTGTCTGAACTAGGTAAAATACCTGTACCAACAGACTCGAAAGGAGATCCGTTTCCGATTACAGCACCGCCTGTAGCAGCATCAAACCAAGCAACATCGATAGCTTGAGTAGCTTCGTAACGAATAAGACCGTTAAATACCCTCGGTGCGAATGTACAATTGAAAATCGTACCACCGTGACCTTGTATAAAGTTAAATCCTGCAGTTGCAGCATAAACATCTCCAAGGGTTGTCCCATTGGTGTATGCAACGCCACCTGTAGAACCGATGTGGAAAGAATATCGTTCACCGGCTGGAATAGTGATGTTAACTGGAACTGGAATATTGGTGTAATCCGGACCGTCAGAAGCGAGGCCTTCAGCCGTACCTACCAAAATCCAACCAGCATCACTCGTATTCGCTCCAGGAACAGTTAAGTAATCATCAGCTCTGTAGAAAATAGAAACATCTCCTGTCGACCCTACGTTCATATTCAAAGCAAAGTCCTGAATGGTTGTTTCTTGAATCGCTTCAATAACAAACATGGTACCTTGTGAACCATTGCCACCTTGCATTGTAGTTAACAATGAATCTGTTGAAGCAATATCTCCAACAGCTGTCAATTCGATACTTGCATCTCCAGAACAAGCATAAACCGCTGAATCAGCTGCAGGGCTCGGTGGAATAGAAGTTTCTAATGTATTAATTTCAATAGTGATAGGTGTACTGAACAATGAATCCGCATCCTTAACTACAATAGAGTAAGTACCTGCAGTTAAATTTGGCGCAGGTCCAAAAGCACCACCGTCTACAGAGAATTCAAAAGGCTCTGTACCACATAAGGTATCTAAAATAGCAAATCCTCCGTTTGTATAATCAGTACATGTTTCGTCCGTTGTAGATAATGTAACATTTACGTCAGTGATTTCCACAGTTACTTGAACAGGTAAACTTTCGCAACCTTCATTCGACTGTGTTACAAAGAAGTCATAAACTCCAACCTCAGATGCTGGCATTACACTTGTGCCTACAGCCTCTAAAGGAGATCCGTTTCCTTCTAAGTTACCACCAGAAGCTGCATCATACCAATTTAAGGGGTAAACACCTGCAGGGATTGTGTAGTCAATAGACGCATTCCAACCACCATTGGCAATAGTACCACTTGCATCTGAAAGCTCCCAAGAAATTTCTCCATTCCAAGATCCTGATTCCCAAGTCGCTGTAATCGTTGCACCTTCGCTTGCTATGAAGTTAGCCGAACCTTCATCAGTACCCACAACAAAAGCGTCAACAATGAGTTCACCATCTGCAAAAATTGATACGGAAGCTCCATTCCATCCGTCTCCAAATGAATCAAAACCTGTGAAAGTAAATGCAACGGGAAGACCTGTTGCTTCAGCCTCTAATGGAATACTAGCAGATCCACTACAAAAAGCCAATAATGTATCAGCTGAAGGAGGGCCAGGAACAACAGTTGCTGGAGTTCCGATAACAACATCAACCGCAGCGCTCTGTAAAAGTGCTCCGTCTTCAACTATAACCGAATATGTTCCGGCCGCTAAATCTGTCGGGGCAGGGCCAAACGCTCCACCATCAACTGAAAAGCTAAAGGGCGGTGTACCACATTCTACCGTTGTAATCGCAAATGTACCATCTGCATTTCCAATGCAAGAAACATCTTGTGCGTCAATACCAACGTTTACATCTGTAACTTCTACTACTACTTCTACCGCAGCACTTTCAGTACAATTTAGACCTGTAGACGTAACAAAAAAGCTGTATGTACCTGTAGATGCCGTTGGCATAACAGATGTTCCTACTGCTTCAAAAGGTGATCCATCCCCCAATAAAGTTCCTCCTGCTGCATCATACCAATTTAAGGTATATGTGTCAGAAGGTGTAGTATAATCTATAGTTGCACCAAAACCACCGTCGGATACAGAAGTGCCGTTTTCGTCAAGAAGCGCCCAGCTAATTTCACTATCCCACGTACCAGAAATCCAAGTCGCAGTAATTACAGATCCTTCAGGAAAAGTAAAAGCAGAAGATCCTGTACCACCAGTGATTGATGCTTCGTTTAAGACTAGAATCCCATTCGCAAAAAGGGAAACACTCGCTCCATTCCATCCATCTCCAAAAGCATCGGTCATGTCCAATGTGTAAGTTAAAAGAGCTGGTGTTGCAGCCGCTTCCAATGGTACATTGGCCACACCTCCACAAAAGGCAAGCGGACTTGCAGACGTGGGCGCATCACATTGTGCATTCAAAGTCGAAAGACTTAAAAACAATGAGACACTAAATAGTAGTAATTTTTTCATTTATTTAAATATTTAGATTTGTAATTTAGCGAAAATATGAAATTCTACTGATAGAATTAAATTTACCAATGAGAAATTCAGTATTAATTATTATTCACGCATAGGAAATGAACAAATAGTATGAAAAATTTAGAAAATAAAGTTGCTCTTGTCTCTGGCAGTTCTCAGGGAATAGGCAAAGAAACTGCAAAGCTTTTTGCTGAGCGAGGGGCGTCCGTAATTCTATTGGCTCGAAATAAAGAGAAGCTTGAAGGTGTACTTGATGAATTAGTCAATTCGCTTCCATCGCAAAGACACTGCATTATTGTTGCTGATTTTTCAGAACCAAAAAATGTCAATTCATCAGTGCGCGAGTTCTTAAATAAGGATAACAGAACAATTCATATTTTGGTTAACAATACTGGTGGGCCAGCAGGAGGGTTAATAAAAGATGCGACTCCGGAGGCATTTATCAATACATTTCAACAACATTTAATATGCAATCATATTTTAGTTCAGGCACTAATTCCGTCCATGATAAATGCCGAATTTGGAAGAATTATTAACGTTATCTCAACCTCGGTTAAACAACCTTTAAATGGCTTGGGAGTATCGAATACCATTAGAGGTGCAGTAGCAAATTGGAGTAAAACACTTGCCAACGAACTTGGCGAATATAACATAACCGTAAATAACGTTTTGCCAGGAGCGACGAATACTTCTCGTTTGTCTGATATTGCCTCATCAAAAGCGACTAAATTAGAAAAGTCTGTGGATGATATTTATGAATCAATGGCTGTGCAGGTGCCTATGAAACGTATCGCAGAACCAGAGGAAGTGGCAAGAGCAATCGCTTTTTTAGCTTCTAACGAAGCTGATTACATCAATGGAATCAATCTTCCTGTCGATGGTGGGCGCACCAAATCATTGTAGTTATTTCACTTTCTTAGCGAAATTCGGTATGCTATTAAAAATGGAAAGCCTATCAGCATACAAGCTGCAAATGCATAGCCCTTTGCAGTTAGGTAAAAATCAGAAAAGTAAGCCATATCGGGGTCATATCCCCATGGTGTAAATGAATAAAGACTTATTGGCCCTTCAATTATCACACCGGTTTCTTTTACAACGTATTCTCCGGGAAACAAGTTTAAAGGCATTAAGGTTAAAATCATTGCAAAAACCACAAAGCAAAGACAAAATATCCAAGTAGGATTCTTCAAAATCATTTTCATAGATTCAAAGATAAGCCTTAATTTTAGCAACGCATGTCAAACGCAGCAAACGGAATACATATTAATAAGCAACGGTGGAAAATTTTCTTAGCGTTAATGATTCTTTTTGTAATCGCCGCCTCTTTAATTCTTTCAAATAATTTTCTTTCAAAGCTTGGAGATAGGGAACAATCAAAAGCTACACAGTGGGTTGAAGCGATTAAGAAAAAAGGAGCATTGGTTCAGCTCAGCAATGATATTTTTACGGAACTTAAAAAGAAAGAACGTCAAAAGATCAATTTAGTCGTTGCAGCTCAAAAAGTATTACTGCAGAAGTCGGACTTGTCCAAAAATCAAGATGTAGAGTTTTCTTTGTCCATTATTCAGGCCAATACAGATATTCCAGTAGTGCTTTTGACAGAAGGGAATGCTATTATGCAACACCGAAATATGGAAGCTTTGTTTGGGGATGCAAAAGGCAATGACGAAAAAGATTCCATTTGTATAGAAAAAGCAAAATCTTGGAAAGCTGCAGGGCAATTTCAGCTCATAGAATATCTAGACGGAGAGTATCTTCAGTTTATATTTGGAAATTCCTTTGAGCTTGAACGCCTAAAAGACGAGAGTGAAAGACTCATTGCTTCTTTCAATGAAGAGATCAAAGACAACAAGGGATTGATACCTGTAATGCTTTGGGATGTGGCAAGTGATTCCTTAGAGGCAACAAATATCAGCACAGAAAAGAGTAGGGAAATTCGAGCGCAATGGGCACAAATCAACCCTCCACTCACATTTGATTTTGGTACCGGACAAAAACAGCTTTATTTTTCTGAAAGTCAGGAGTTGTATTATTTGAAATGGATACCAACTTTTCAGGTTCTAATTTTGGGATTATTGATATTCATTGGCTATTTCATTTTCTCAACTTATCGCAAGGCAGAACAAAAAAGAGTTTGGGCTGGTATGGCAAAAGAAACAGCTCATCAGCTTGGAACACCATTGTCTTCTTTAATGGGTTGGCAAGCGCATTTAGAAAACCTTAAAGTTGATCCTATGATTACACGAGAGATGAAAAAAGACCTTGTGCGCCTCGAAAGAATTACGGATCGATTTTCAAAAATAGGTTCAGAAGCAAAACTCGAAGAAAAAGATATTGTTTCAACCATTGAAAATAACTTGGCTTATTTAAAAATCCGACTCTCGAGTAAGGTAGAACTTATTTTTGAATCAAAACTAGCTGATAAAATTGATGTTAATCACAATGCATCACTTTTAGATTGGGTAGTTGAAAATTTATGTAAGAATGCTGTTGATGCGATGCAGGGTGTTGGTAAATTAGAAATAATTCTTTCTGCTGAAAAATCAGATATTATCATTGACTTCAAAGATACGGGAAAAGGAATTTCTTCTTCAAATCAAAAAGCGGTTTTTGAGCCAGGTTATTCAACAAAAAAGAGAGGATGGGGATTAGGTCTTGCCTTGGTAAAAAGAATTATTGAAGAGCATCACAATGGGAAAGTTTTTGTTGCCGAATCTAAACTTGGCCAAGGGACAACCTTCAGAATTACTTTGCCGGCTCGTTAAATTCTGATTTTAACTTGTCAATTACGGCTTTGATTGTTAAAATTTCTTTAACAAATTCAATAGAAGGACCAGCACACCAAACTGTTTTATAGGTAGTGGAAAAAGCTGCCTTTTGAAGGCTCTTCATTCCCCTCATGAAAGTAATGGCCTTAAACCACTTTTTAAGTTTCTTGTTTTTATTTAAAAAGCGTTCTAGAAAGTTTTGAGAGGTGCCTATTTTTTCAACATAAGGCGTATTGATAACGGTACATGGCGTTCCAGAGAGCTTTGTTGTCAAAACGATATCTTCTGCGCCATATTGAACACAAGCATCTTTATAACCTTCGGATACAGGAGCTTCTTTTGTGGCAATAAAGATACTTCCCATCGAAACCCCGTCTGCACCGAGTGCTATCATTTCTTTGATCCCATGACCGTCTCCAATTCCACCCGCTGATATAATTGGGATTTGACATTCTTTTTTAAGAGCAGGGATTAACGTTGAGAATGGTGTTGGTCCTGCATGACCACCTGCCTCTTTGTTTACAGCAATAATTGCATCTGCACCTAGCGCCTCGACTTTTCTTGCATATTTCGCATCAACAACATCACAGAAAACCTTCACTCCATATTTCCTTGACATTTTTATAGTCTCTTCCGGAGACCCTAATGAGGTAATAAAATAGGAGATACCCTCTTCACAACATGCTTTTAGTTGTTCCTTATAAAGGAAGTTTGATTTATTGACAATAAGATTAATCCCAAAAGGACCGTCAGTTGCTTTTTTAATGCGCCTAATCGCAGCCCTTAATTCATCAACAGTTCTATAGTTCAGTGCAGGAATTGCACCGGTTATGCCATTTTTTATTGCTTCAATAATCATTTCCTCATTTGATACTAGAAACATAGGTGCCATGATCACTGGGAAGTCAATATTTAGCATTTCACACAAAGAAGCTTGTTTTGTCATTACCTTTGTTTTCGGTTTGTCAAAAATAAGGAATTTTAAAATCGTTTTTTAAATGAAGATCAAGCAGTGGGTTTTTATATTTCTCTTGTGTTTTCCTGTTATTGGGTTTGCACAACCTGATAAGGTCTTAATCAAAGATTCCTCCAGGTATTCCTTGTCTATGATTTATGAATCCTTGATTGATATGCTTTATTTGTATGAAGCGCATGTTGATCTGTCAGTTTTAGGTTATTCTGAGTTTGGTCAATCTATACCACTATTGAAAATAAGCAAACCTAATGCTTCCTTGAAGAAAAATGTATTGATTGTTGGAAACCTTCACGCTAGAGAGTTTTTTAGCTCGAAATTCGTTTTAAAATTCTGTAATGAATTTTTGTATTCTATTGATGCAACGGACGGCATATATCCCTCTGCGAACAATCTTCTTGAAACCTATGATTTTTTTATTATTCCTGTTGCAAATCCTGATGGCCTCAAAATTGCACAAGAGGATTGGCATGGCATAGAATCTTTCAAACAAGGAATAGAATCGATTAAACGGATAGGGCCATATTCAGATTGGAAAGCCAATGGAAAGGGGATAGACTTAAACAATAATTTTGATGACGGAAACTTTGAAGTCAAGCATGGGCATTTGTTTGAAGAAGAGCCGGCTTCACAAGGCCATAAAGGTAATTTCCCATGCGAAGCTATAGAGGCTAGGCTTATTCAAGATTATGTAGATTCGATTGTTCCAATATTGACCCTTTCATTTCATACGAAGGGAGACATCTTATTCTGGGCAGACAGAGGAAGCCATGCACAATTTAAAGGTCTTGATACCAAATTAAATACAAAAGTTGCGGCGGCTTGTGATTTTAAGCTAGCCAAGGTGTCGAGAAATCCAAAGGAATATGGTGCAGGTTTAGAGAATTATATTCGCGCAAAGACAAAAAGAATAGGTGTTTGTGTCGAGCTATCCGCTATAAATGACATTACAACTCAGCATCCAGCAAATAAATTCTACACTTTAGTTTGGGAGAAATGCAAAAACATGCCTATTATTTATTTAGAGGAGCTCTCGAGGTTATATCCACAATACGCTTCTATTTTTGAGAATTAAATAGTCAAAAGCTTTCCCAAAACATCTAAGAATTAGTACAAGTTTTAAATGCTTTGTAATTTTAAATTGATTTTCAAAAGATAAACATGGAACTTGTTTCAGAATACTTATTTGCACCCTATTATGGTTATTCGCGACTAAATATCTTTTTAGAGTTGACGGCTGTTGTTTTTGGGCTTTTGAGCGTGTGGTTCTCAAGGAAAAATAGCACACTCGTTTATCCTACAGGGTTAATTACCACCTCGATATATGTTTATTTGCTTTTTCATTGGCGTTTACTTGGGGACATGCTAATCAATGGTTATTATTTTTTAATGGGTATTTATGGCTGGAATTTTTGGTCAAAAAAAGAAAACGGAATTACGATAAATAAAATATCTAGGGTGACAAAGTTCGAGAACTACGTGCTTTGGATATGGTTTTTTGTAAGCTTGGTGTTAGTGAATGTAGTATATCTTATTTTTGGTATTTGGGGCAGTATTGTGGGTCATATAGATGCGATGACTACTGCTATCTTTTTTGTTGCCATGTTACTAATGGTAAGAAGAAAAATTGAAAATTGGATCTTTTGGATTGTTGGTGATATTGTTTCTGTTCCTCTATATCTTTACAAAGGATTGACCCTAACATCATTACAGTATATCATATTTACATTATTGGCAATCGCAGGATATATCACATGGAAAAAAGAGTTAAAGAATAATGAGGCTTAAGATCGCATTTACAGGACCCGAGTGCTCGGGAAAGTCCACGCTTTCGAAATGGGTTTCAGAAGCCTACAATATAGACCTTGTTAAAGAGTATGCAAGAGACTATTTAAACGATTACGGACCTTATAGCCAAATGGATTTAGATAAGATAGCGCAAGAACAATTTAACCGGAATGAAGGATCAAAAAAACCAACTATTTTGGATACAGAAATGTTGGTAATGCGTATTTGGTGCGAGGAAAAATTCGGTGCCTGCTCTGACTTAATTAAATCTTTATTCGTGCAGCAACACATTGATATTTATTTTTTGTGTAAGCCTGATTTTAAATGGCAAGAAGATCCATTAAGAGAAAGTCCTAATGATCGAGAACGATTGTTTGATTTATATGTTTTTTATTTAGAAAAAATGGCGGTCCCATTCCACATCCTCGAAGGCGATATACTCCACCGAAAGGATAAAATTGCGGCCATTATGAAAACTTGCTGATATGAGAAAAGTACTATTTATTTTCGGACTCTTAACGGTTTGTATACCTATAGCTTATTACTTTAATAAGCCTGACAACAAAAAGAAATTGGCCATTATTAGTCCAATAGATTTAGATGGGGATGTTGTTGATCCTGAACTAAGAAATAAGGGGCGTGCTCATTTTATATCTGATTTTGAATTGACAGATCAATATAACCAGACATTTAGTTCAACCGCGATTAAAGGGAAAATATGGATTGTAGAATATTTCTTTTCTACCTGCAAAGGGATTTGTCCAATTATGAATGAGGAAATGAAACGTGTGCAAATGGCTTACAACAATGACACTAATGTTGTAATTCTTAGTCTAACTGTAGATCCTGAACACGATGAGCCAGAGGTGTTAAAAAGCTACGCTGAGGACCATGGTGCACAAAAAGGGAAATGGTTTTTTCTTACGGGGGCTAAAAAAACACTTTATGAATTGGCTAGAAAATCCTTCTTTTTATTGAAGCCAGCCGAGGCTAAAAACCAAGGTGATGTAGGTAGTGATTTTATTCATACCAACAACTTTGTTTTGATCGATAAAAACAAACAAATCCGAGGCTATTACGACGGTACGAATCCGGATGAGGTTGGCGAGCTCATTGCAGATATTGACATCTTAAAAGGGCAATCTTAGCCAATCTATATATAGCCACTGAAATTACCTATCTTTGTAGGTTGATAGCGAAAAATAGGCTTTCAAAACACCGATAATGCGTAGAGATAAGAAAAATCAAAAGCCTGAAAAAAATGTTTCTAAGCGCGACAAGCGCAAGTACATCGAATACAAACAAAAGCATAAAAAAGGAGATCCTTTGCCGTCATTCAGCGATGAAGTAAGGTTAAATAAGTTCATTTCTAACGCTGGTATTTGTTCTAGACGTGAGGCAGATGTTTTAATTGCCGCAGGTGTTGTTATGGTAAATAATAAAGTGATCACAGAGCTTGGATATAAAGTCAAGCCTAATGACGAGGTGAAATATGATGGTGAAACCATTAAATCCTATAATAAACGCTATGTTTTATTGAACAAACCAAAAGGGTTTTATTCCACATTGGGAGAATCAAAGGGAAGAAAAACCGCTGTAAAGCTCGTTCAAAAAGCTTGTAAGGAATTATTGTTTCCAGTGGATAAGTTGGACAAGGATGCCACGGGATTGCTGCTTTTTACCAATGATTCTGATCTGTCCAAAAAACTAAATCATCCCGGATTCCAGTCTAAAAAGCTCTATCATGTGGAATTAAATAAGCCAGTGACACAAGGGCATTTGAAAAAGTTACAGGAAGGTGTTGATCTTGAAGATGGAAAGACAAAAGTTATACATGCCTCCCACGTAGAAGATGGAACATCGAGAGAGGTCGGTGTAGAAATCAGTTCGGGGAAAAAACAAGTTATTCATAGGATGTTTGAGTCAATGGGTATGGCTGTTGTAAAACTTGATCGTGTTCGTTTTTCAGGTTTGACAAAAAAAGATCTCCCTAGAGGAATGTTTCGACACCTTACTGAAAATGAGATTTCATTTTTAAAAATGTCTAAATAATGCGTTGGATTTATTTATTGTTAATGCTCTGTATTTCTTGTACTTCAGAAACCACAATTAATAATGAATCAAAAGGGCTATCAAGTCACCCATATGCTTCCTATTTTTACACCTACGATACGACTGCGTTAATCTATAGATATCGAGATGTTGCTCATGGATTGGCTGAACAATTTCATAGGGTATACGGTGTGGAAGATTCTCGTGGAAAGCACATTGTTGTAGAACGATATGCAGCAGAGGGTAGATTAACAGAGGCATTAAATTACAATTTAAGTGCGCTTAATGTCATCGACCATATGGTTGTTAATGGTTTAGGAGAAAATGAAAAAGCAACACTTTATAAGGATGACTTATTTCCGAATAAAAAGGGAGAAAAAGTGTCTTTTGCCTCTAAGTTTTCAGGATTTATTGACTCTACAGTGTTACTTATGGAAAAAGATAGAGTTCTTAAAGAAACGCTTTCCATAGAAGTTTTATCAAAAAAGACAAAGAGTATTCTCATCAAAGAGGAGGCAAGCTACACCTTAATAAATCCTTACACCGAGCAAGAACAGCAGCCTCAGAAGCTTACGATGTATTATGCTTTTGCTCAAGGTTTAGGTCTCTGCGAGTGGTATGATAAAACGAAAAGAAGTCATTTTAAATTGGAGGAAATCTTATCTCAAGATAAATGGATAAAAATGCTAACCAGATGAAAACCTTATTTATTGCAACGACCCTAATTTTAGTCAGTTTTGTTAGTTATGGTCAAAGACGTAACAAACCAAAACCGAAAAAGTCTTATAATGCCGGCGCTATATTTATACACTGGGGATATAACCGAGACTTTTATACAAAAAGTGACATTAATTTTACTGGAACAGGCTACGACTTTACGCTTCAAGATTGTCAAGCCACCGATCGACAAGAGCCCTTTAGTTTTGAGAATTATTTTAAGCTAAACAAAATAACCGTGCCCCAGTACAATCTGCGCATTGGTTACATGATTAAAAGGAATTGGGCAATTTCCTTGGGTTTTGATCACATGAAGTATGTGTTAAAAGACAATGTTCCTTACCAGTTATCTGGAACAATCAATCCAGGTGTTGATCTTGAGACAAATTGGTCTGGAACATACATAAATGAACCGGTTCTTACACAAGAAGCTACTTTCCATTATGAAAACAGCAATGGATTAAATTATATTCGAGCTGAGGTCTCGCGTATTGATCAGTGGTACAGACAGAGAAATTCGGCATGGTTTGCTTTTTCAAGTTTATTTGGTGCGGGTGTTGGTGCAATTGCATCTTTAAATGATTTTACATTTGCAGGAAGAAAGTCTACAGAAACATTCTCTTTATCAGGTATGGCAATTTCTTTGCATGCTGATGCACGGTTAGAGTTTTTTAGACATTTTTATATTCAGCCCGGCATAGGGTCAGGGTTTATGCTTCAAAACAATGTCCGAACGAGGCCTGAAGATTACAACTCTGTTGCAAGTCAAAATTTTGGATACCTAGAGGCCCATGTAGTCTTTGGATGGTTATTTTATTTAAAACCGATTAATGCATGTGATGCCTGCCCACAATGGTAATATGAAATATTTAATAGTAGGTCTTGGAAATCCCGGTAGTAAATATGCCGATACGCGTCATAACATTGGTTTTGATGTTCTTGACGCGTTGATTAAGGATTCAGAATCCTCCTTTGAGACAGCGCGTTATGCAGACCGGGCAGAAATCAAATTTAAAGGTCGTAAGCTGGTTTTAATAAAGCCAAATACGTTTATGAATCTTTCAGGAAAAGCAGTTCACTTTTGGTTACAGAAGGAAAAAATACCAATGTCTAAATTACTTGTAATTAGTGATGACTTAGCATTACCGTTTGGGACATTGCGTTTAAAAGGAAAAGGTTCGGCAGGAGGCCATAATGGTCTAAAGGATATCGAGGCTGTGCTAAAAACTGGGATTTACAGTAGGCTTAGGTTTGGAATAGGCAGCGATTATGCTAGAGGAAAGCAAGCAGATTTTGTACTCGGACCTTGGTCTTTAGAAGAACAAAATGACCTTTCGGAACGTATTATTCAATCAACAAAATTTGTTTTATCCTTTGTTACGATGGGGTTAAACATGACAATGTCAGCTCTAAATGGCAAATAATTCAATGACAAAATAAATTAAAAATGAACGAAGCAGAGCGCACAAAGCAGGACCAAACAGGGACTTATAATTGGAATATGATTGTTGCTTTAACTTTAATCCCAGTGATCGGTGTTTTTGGTACAGGTATTTATGTTTATTATCAAGGTATTGTATGGCAAGAGCCGCTCATGCTTTTTATATTGTGGTTTCTTTCAGGTATGGGTATCACGATGGGTTATCACCGTTTGTTTGCACATAAAGCCTATAAAACCACTCCATTCGTAGAATGGGTGCTAATGATTTTTGGTTCAATGGCACTTGAGAATACAATTTTGAAGTGGTGTTCTGATCATAGAATACACCATACTAAAGCAGAGACGAAAGAGGATCCGTATTCGATCACAGAGGGTTTTTGGCACGCACACATTGGATGGATTATTAAGAATGGCTCTTCTGAAAATAACAGGGTTCGTGGTGTGAAAGATCTGAAGAGCAAGAGTGCTATTCAATTCCAGAACAAACATTATTTTACAATTGGTATTATTGGAGGTTTCATAATTCCAATGGCCATCGGATTTATATATGATAGGCCAATGGGGGCTTTGCTCTGGGCGGGTTTTTTGAGGCTTTCAATCGTACATCATGCTACCTTTTTTATCAATTCGATGTGTCATTATTTTGGCCGTCAGACTTATGATATTAATTCCACAGCCCGAGATTCATGGTTCGTATCTTGGTTTACCTTTGGCGAAGGGTATCACAATTACCACCATAAATTTCAATGGGATTATCGAAATGGAGTGAAATGGTTTGCATATGATCCAAGTAAATGGATTATTAAAGGGCTTTCTTTTGTAGGTATAACCTATGACTTAAAACAGGTGAAGCAGCACGTTATCGAACAGAATAAATTGAATAACTTAAAGTTTCAGCTTTTTGAAATGTTCAAAACATCAAGTGATAAATTAAAAGTTATGTATCAAACTAAAGCTGAAAAGCTGAATGAAAAATCAGAGCATCTTTTTCTATTATGGTCCGAAATGGAGCTCAAATATGCAGAGCAATTATCAAAAGGGTCATCAAAAAACAAGGAACTATTGAATAGGCTTCTTGCTGAAAGAAAAAAGTATAAGGCACAATTAAATGGTATTAGAATTGATGTATTAAATATGATGGCATCAATGAAAAGACAAAAGCGACAATCTAGTCTAATATAACTGTTGTTTTGAAGTATTTATTCATACTTGCTCAATCTTTCAGCACTTCAGGGTGACTAATTTTACCACCACTTCGTCCTGTTTCAAAGGACAAGTAAGAAAGTGCTAATGCTCCAATAAGGATTATAGGCATTAAGATGCGCTCCATAGCTTTCTTTTTCCAACTCATGTACAGCGCAATGAGCGCAATTACCGAAAGTAAATAAGCTAGATATGCAAAAGTTTCAGCCATTTCTTCATGTTCATGGATCAGATCATGACTGCGTCCGAGTTCTTCAACAATATGCTCAGCACCTTCTCCAGAAAAAAATGCTGGAATGGTATAAAGCCCCCCTAAAACAATGAGAAAATAGCCAATTCTCCTTGCAACACTAGATTGAATTATAAGTGCAATAATAAGAACTAATGCCCCTGTGATTGGTAAAATCAGAGGAAGATGGTTGGTCATAAGATGAACTTGAGCGTCAGTCATAAATCAGTTTTTTACGAAGATGACAAAATATTGCGAGAAATACCAAATTCAAAAATCAAATTCTAAAAACCTTATATCGAAACACTAAACCTTGCTCATTTTTGATTTTTAAATAGTAGACTCCTGATTTTAAAGTAGCACAATCTATACGGTCGTTGGTACGAAATACTTCTTGTTTTATACCTTTGGCATCATATAGTATTGCACTTGCAATATTTAGGTCACTAGACAAGTAAAGCCAGTCACTTGTTGGGTTGGGATAAATTTTTATTTGTTTGTCAAATTCTTTTATTTCACTTGTATTGTTAAGGCCTATGAGAACATCTAGTTCTTCGGCTGAACCATTAAAAACATTCAAATCAACATCCCCCGTAATTCCGGAAACATCGCCCCACCACGAATATTGTTTAAACCCGTAATCTTCCCAAGGTCCAATATTAGAGGGTGGGTCTAGATTTTGATCTGGTTGCGCAAACCAAAGTCCGTAGGTACTAAGTGAACTTGAAAGGTACGCCGCATAATTTGCGTTGATATACAGGTAGGGCACTACTCCTGTTTCTGATTCAACTTCATTCATCCATTCTTGAACCCAAAGCGAAAGTTCTTCAGAGGTAAACATTTCTGTCAATAGTATGGCCTGTCCATTTGAGTATGGATTCTCAAGATCAAGGACAGGGGGTAAAAATCCTGTTCCAATGTAATCAGCAGCATTATTTAAAAAGTTGGTCGCATCTTGTTGTGCAGAATTATTATCAGGCCTTGCAAAATGATAAGCACCCATAATGAGACCTGCTGTGATTCCATCTTCTATATTTGTAAAAAATTTAGGGTCGGTATAGGTCATTCCTTCAGTAGCTTTTACCCATGAAAAAACATACCCATCGTTACCAACAAGCGTCCAATCTATTGTGCCTTGCCAATGTGAAACATCAATCCCCAAAATATTTTGAGCGAACACCCCTTTTAACCCTAGGCTAAGAGTTATATAAAAAATGAGTTGTTTAAACATGATTAGAAATATTTAATAGATTGAAATTAATAATAGTGATTTTTAACGTTTAAAGCACAATATTTTAAAATCAAGGCATTGTAAAAATGCTTGACACAAACACTAGGATATTATTTCTTTTGAATTGCGATGCAATTTGCATTAAGAATCATAGAAAAAACCTTTAATTTTGTGCTATGGCGAGAATTAAAATTTCTGAATTGCTCAAAAATGGAGCAACTTTTTTAGGACAGAAAATAGAGGTGAAAGGTTGGGTTAGAGCATTTCGTAGTAAGCGTTTTGTACAGCTTAATGATGGTTCATGTATGGCGAATATTCAAGGGGTTATTGATTATGATAACTTTGATGAAGAACAATTAAAGGCTATAAGCACGGGTGCTGCAATAAGTATAAAAGGCTTACTTGTTGAATCTCAGGGAGCGGGGCAAGTTGTGGAGTTACAGGTAGAAGCTTTTGAAATAATTGGCGCTGCCGATCCTGATGCTGTTCAGAAAACCATATTACAACCTAAAAAGCATAGTTTAGATTTATTACGAGAACAAGCACACCTGCGTTTTAGAACCAATACATTTGGGGCTATATTTAGAATAAGGCATGCTGCTTCTTTTGCTATTCATCAATTTTTTAATGAGAGAGGGTTCAACTACATTCACACTCCTATCCTGACTGGGTCAGATGCAGAAGGCGCTGGTGAAATGTTTCGAGTAAGTACACTTGACCCAAAAAACCCTCCATTAGATGATGATGGAAATATTGATTACGGAAAAGATTTCTTTGGAAAACAAGTAAACCTTACAGTTTCGGGACAGCTCGAGGCTGAACTTGCTGCATTAGGATTGGGTCAGGTATATACCTTTGGCCCTACTTTCAGAGCAGAAAACTCAAATACCTCTAGACATTTAGCTGAATTTTGGATGATTGAGCCTGAGGTAGCTTTTAATGACCTTTCTGATAATATGGATTTAACGGAGGAGTTTTTGCAATCCGTTTGCCAATATATTCTGAAAAATTCTGAAGAAGACTTAAACTTTCTTGATAACAGATATGCTCAAGAACAGAATCAAAAGCCACAAAATGAAAGAAGTCATTTAGGCCTTCGAGAAAGTATTGAATTTGTTGTAAACAATCAATTTAAACGTCTAAGCTATACAGAAGCTATTGAAGTATTACAGAAATCCAAAGCCTATAAGAAGAAGAAATTTCAATTTCCAGTGGAGTGGGGGATTGATTTACAAAGTGAACATGAACGGTATTTGGTCGAAAAAGAATTTAAATGCCCTGTAATATTGTGTGATTATCCGGCGGATATTAAGGCGTTTTACATGCGTCAAAATGACGATGGAAAGACTGTGGCTGCTATGGATGTATTATTTCCTGGAGTTGGTGAAATCGTTGGGGGGTCTCAGCGAGAAGAACGATTGGAAATTTTAAAAGCTAAATGTAAAGATTTTGATATTGAAGAGGATGAACTTTGGTGGTACATGGACACACGTAAATTTGGATCCGTTCCTCATGCAGGTTTTGGTATGGGGTTTGAACGATTAATCATGTTCCTAACTGGTATGTCAAATATTCGTGATGTTATTCCATTTCCAAGAACACCTGATAACGCAGAATTTTAGGCAAAAAAAACCGGGAAATACTTCCCCGGCTGTGTTGGCATGCTCTAATGCAAATTATTTTTAGTTTTTCTTGACACTGTTTACGTGACCTTTTTTCATTCGGTCCATAAGCTGCTTTTTAAATTCTCTTTGAATCTGATGCTCAAACCTGAATGTTTTTTCATAGCCTATAATCGAAGCGATTTTTTGGACATATTCATTTTTGATTTCAAGAATTGAAATCTGTTGCTCGTGCATATCCTCAATGAGTTTTTGGTATGTTTTTTCATCAATTTTTTCATCCTCTTG